>Ga0209756_1001483_pt1 | contig 21624 bp, 37 predicted proteins | sample ETNvirenome_6_85_FD_184071 | JGI IMG/M metagenome (GOLD analysis project Ga0209756, IMG submission 184071) | Marine viral communities from the Pacific Ocean - ETNP_6_85 (SPAdes) (version 3) | ecosystem: Environmental > Aquatic > Marine > Oceanic | place: Pacific Ocean | collected 2013-06-19 | reverse complement strand
CGAACGCTCCTGTGCCTCTGCCTACTTCACTTGCAACAGGTCCAATACCTCGTCCTATTGTCTGCCCTATGATATTCGTGCTTCTGGGAGGAGCCGGGGGCTGAACATCTACAGCCTGTGTAGGCTGTGCTGCTTGCGGTCGGGGCTGCAACGTGCCTCGTGGATCAGTTGGGCTTACGATGCCCTGCATTTGTGGTTGCACCTGCATGAACTCTTGCTCGGATTGAGCAACGAAGTCCATGAATTTGTTTGGTGCTTCTGGGTCATCCCGCTTAAGTCGAAACGCGCCACCAGTGAGATTACGAGCAACGCTGTCTATCTGGTCACGGAAGTTGTTGCCAGAAAAAGGAGGTTGTGTCATGTCGCCTCCTTAAAAGTTAAACAAGAAGCGTGCTGGTGAGCGCAAGCGAGAAGTGCCAGTGCCGATCTGTTGTGATGGTGTGCGCCTGATACGTCGCTGTAAATCAAAGTCGTTATTCAAGAAATCAGTAAACGTAATCGGCTCTTGCCCTTCAGCAACCCTACTTCCAAGTGCTCCAAAGAACTCGTTCTCAATTGACGGAAATAAGTTACTTACAAACGGACGGTTAAACTGGGTTACAGGTGATCGTTGCTGGCGTGAAAGCCTATCCAGAATGCTCTGAAAACCAATCTGGCGACCCTCTCTGGTATCCGAGAGGATGTCAAAAATGTCTAACGGCTGAACCATTTACCCAAAGATTCTCCGGTTCAAGAAGTTTGCAAACGTGCCTCTACCTGGCTCTTCTTGTGAAAGGTAATCTTGCGTAAGGTCCCATGATGACGGCAAGAACCGAGCAAGCGAACCAAAACGCTGACGACCTGCTTCACGAGCAATATTTGCGAGTTGCTCACCCTGATCAGTAGTTGCAGGATTTAGAAAACTACCAGCAAGAAGAGATGGAAGTTCATCTTGACCAAAACTCGTAAAACCCATCGCTTTATTTAGCAAGTTACGCGCCTGTTGTGCACCGCCTCTGCCAAGAAGATTTTGACCTTGCTGATTAGCAATGAAATTTGCAAACGATTTTTCGTCTTTTCCAACATCAACTCCATATTCTGAACCTGGGCTCAATACTGTTGATCCGTAAAATCGAGAAAACAGAGGTTGTTGGGCTTCACGTATTTGCGATCCAAGAAGTCCACCACCGGGACCGATATTGATTCCACGTCCTCTAAGTGCACGCAGAAAAGAAGGACCGAACTCATATTTTTCTGGGTCTGCTTCAACATCTGGTCCAGTAAACCCACCGCCACCGCCACCGCCGCCAAACGCAGGCAGCATAGGTAGTGTTCCAAACGATGTGCCTGACCCTGCATTTATGTTTGCATATTCATCGGGATTATGACTTTCAGCAATGTCAACATCGTCGTAAACAGCGATAGGGATATAATTAAGCCCAGACAATTCAACGCGATTTCGCGCATCTTGTGCACTCGAAGCCTGAATAGTTGCCCACCTTCGTGAGCCATCTGAACCCTGTACCCAAATAATGAATGATCGCATTGTGAAATCTCTATACGTTTGGCTCTAAGCCTGCTGCTTCTGCACCATTCCTTGGTGCTGTTGTGTTGAAGCCCGCATCCGGTGAAGGCTCTCGGCTCACGCCTGGTCGACCGGCTTGAGCAAATAATGCTGAGTCTATTGGTACTGTAGCAGATAGTGGGTCTGCTTGAACAGAAGCACCGTTAGGTGCGCCTTGTGGCATTCCACCGCCCATACCGCCTGCTGCTGCCTGTGTGGGGTCTTGAGCGAACTGCTGCATAAACGCTGCTCGCATGGCGATATCTTCCATCTCACGTTTTTCCAATTCACGCTGTAGTTCCTGCTCTACAAAGGCAACTACGTTCGGATCGCCAGTTCTGTGTGCAGCTTCAAGTTGCGTCAACCACATTGCAGCAGGGCTGGACATTCTTGCCTGTGCAGCAAACATGCGTGTTTTCTCGAGATCATAGTCCTGAACACGAGCAATCTTTGTTGCGGCGTACTGCTTGGACACAAGAGACATGCCTTGTGCGTCTGGGGTAGAAGCAAGTTGTGCTGCCTGCCAGAGTGCAACATCGTCGTGTGGTTGAACCTGAACAAGTTCTACGCTAAGTCGGTTGTGATTCTTGATGTCATCTGGAGCAATCGGGCGGTTGAACGGAATATCGTTGTGAGTCTTGCCGCGAACGTGAATCGTCTTGTATTTACCTGTTTCGTATTGAGCAAGCAACGCTTCAAGACAACCAAGCATGAGTGACTCAACAGCTTTGATGTACGGTGAAACAACTTCTGCGTCTGCCTGAGTGAGAATCTGGAGTGCTGCACCCGAAACAGGGGAGTTTGTTCTACCAAGTGCCGGTTCAGACAAACCAGCGTTGGCTTCATCGAGTCGAAGTTCAGCTTCAAGTTGCGCTGTGTCGGCTGTAAGTTGAGCGATTGGAACGAGATCAACATCTTCCTGGTTGTCTCGTGAAAGATTGAGTTCAGCACCAGACTCGAACGGGTCTTGGTCAAGTTCCTTGGTTCCGTCACGGCTGTAAACCTTCATGGTTCCCTGAACAGCCTTGGCAGTAAGAGCCATGCGGTAGGAAGCAAGCCGATCTACTTGTGGCTTGGTGTGCTTGAGAGCGGCAAACACGCTGTCACCTACGTCTTCCAAACCGGGAATCTCTCGAACGCCCTCAATATCGTCCTTGAGCGTGTAATTCATTACGCCGGGGTTATTGCCAATCAAACGAATAATGACAGGGAACTTTTCTGCGTGAGTGTCTGTCGGTTTTTTAGCGAACTGGTTATTAATTACAACGGCATTCAGGTACTTGCCTTCCATGCCTTTACCGTCACGTTTGGTTCCTTTCCAGTAATAGTCCACGACACGCACATTTTCATCGTTATCGTCTTCTACGTTTCGTACTGGGTCTTCGGAATCAAAAATAAAATTCGGGTATTCGTCACGAATATCTTGTTTGGAACGCTGTGTAACGATAGCTGCCCAGAGTGGTTCGCCTTTGCCCTTTTCGAAAACGATATTTCGGGGGTCAATTGGCTCAATATCCTCGATTGTGTTGCCTTTAGAGTCTTTGATAAGCAACGCACGAGAGGCGATCCATCCTCCACGAACAGTGGCAAACCACCCGTTCATTCCCTGAACAGAACCTTTCATGCCAGAGTTCAGCAGTCGTTTATCTGAGTTCTCCAACATTCCGATTGCAAGTCGTTCAGTGGCGTTGTTCTGGTCACGAAACTCCTGATTATCCGCGTCATCTTCTACACGAATAATTCGATCAGCAAAGCCTACAAGATTGGAAACTTTTCGGGCGAGAATTTTAGGAAAATTGGTGGTTACAGCATCTTTTTGCGGGATTCCTTCGATGGCAGGCGGGTTGAAGCGGACATTCTTCCAGCCCCAAGCGTACTCGTCATCCATGATTTCGGTACGCTTCAGGAAAACTTGTTCCTTGCGGTCGACCCTTTCAAGGATTTTCTGGATTTTTGCTTGATCTCGCTTAGATGCTGCCATTTAAAGTTTACCCAGTCGCCTTAGTCGTTCGGCGCGAGTTACGACTTTTATCTTGGAATCACGCCGGTACGCTTCTTTTCGCATCTGCCATGCTAACCCAACTGCCATCGGATAGTCATCATGTGTTCCGACCATTGCTTCGATACGACCGTCTTTATCTGGATTACGAATAACGGTAGAAAACTGCGATTGTCCGTTTTGTGACGGAATCGTTATCAGCCTTTCCCTAACAGCTTCGATAAGTTCTCCCCAAAGTAACGGGCGCGATCTGGAATCCGTATGCCAACCCACCCGTCCTGAAGGCTGACCGTTGGGGTTCCGTCTTTCGTAAAGACGTGGATATTTGAGGTCACGGGCTTTATCAATTGTGAGTTGTCCCCAGTCGTTGTCTTCGATTGCCCATATTGGATTTCCGTATTCTTCCAAAAGGCGAACAGATTCTTGAGCGAGATGTTCGGGAGCAAGCGTTTTAGAATCCACATCGGCAACCACGTAACCAGTTTCCACGTCAATGACAGCAGTAGTTGCATAATCTCCCCCTGTTCCGTGTGAAGTGTCCGTTCCAGCCGCATACCGCTTTCCAACAGCAGGCTTCTGGTAGATATTGACTACCCCGTTTCTTGTTTCAACAGGCTGTTTCTGGTCGTTTTGCATGGCTTCCAGAGCGTCTGTATCGAACGCAGCCATTGCTCTTGTAGGACGAAGTGCCTCTTCCTCTGTTTCCGGGTGCTCTTGCTCCATGTAGAGTTCAGGAGTCATACCCTCAGAGTGCGGGGCTTCTCTCATTACCTTGTTGTGCCACGCATCATCTCTGTCTGGAACGACGCGCCAGCCATGAAAGACCTTGTGAAATCCGTTATCAGGCGAGTTTCGATAGATTTCTTTGAAAAGTGACCCAGCAGTTTTCTTGTTAATCGTGGAAACCTGGATAAGTTGTGCGCCACGGTCAATTGTCGGCTTGATTGCCGCATAGTTCAGTTCAAGATTTTCGTGGAAGTCTGCCTCGTCCTGAATAACCAGTGTTGCAGTTTCACCACGACCAGCGTTCTCTGTGGACGGTAGCGCCGTTATCTTGGATTTCATGGAGCCAAAGGACATCAAAGTATCATTTGCTCTGGTAGTAGGAATTTTCAGGTGATACGGCAGGTTTTCGTGGACAGTCTTGCATTTACCAAGAAAAACACTGGACTCAAGCTGCCCTTGCGAAAAGATAAGAACATTCGCACCTTCGTGATACTGGGCTTTCCAAACAGCATAAGCCGCAAGAATCCACGACCAACCAATCTGACGACTCTTTAACACCGACAACAAGTTCTTTGCGTCTTCAGTTTCAGAGCCAGCCAGTAAAACAGCAGCCTCTTTGATGTGATCCCACATCTTCAACTGGATAATCCCACCAGGATTCGTGGCAGTCGGTGGATCAAGAAGCTTCACAAACTCCAAAAAAAACAAAAACGAACGCTGAACCATCGCTCGCTCAATGTCATGCGCCGTAAATGTCGGCTCTTTAATTCCCGTGGTCATCTAAAAATTCTAACAGTTCAACAATCTTAATCTTCCGATGCCAAAAATTGAGCCGCTATCACAGCATCCAAACAATCCACACAAACATAACCACCCTCTAACACATCAATAGAAAGCAAATCGTAACGCCGCCTACAAAGAACACAAGATGGTATCGCCATAACACACACAGTCTACGACATCACGTTAAAAAAAGAGCCGCCCTAGCCGAATTAGAATGGACAACCAGGACGACTCAACACCAGCGAGCGGATTGGAGGACGCTCAAACCAGTAGCCACAAGGAGGCAAGACAAAGACTACCAGATAACTAACGAAAACCGAAAATTGCGTCGGGGTTTTTTGCGGGTTCTAACCAACACAGAACACCACACATCACAAGACATACACCCCCCATCAACACACAAGTAAGGGACAGCCGTTATCGACCCACACCACCAGGCATCCACCATCGCCACCATCGCCACCATCGTCACCATCCATCCATCCATCATCACGCCAGCCAGCCAGCCAGCCAGTCAGCCAGTCAGCCAACCAGTCAGCCAACCAGTCAGCCAACCAGTCAGCCAGTCAGCCAGTCAGCCAGTCAGCCAACCAGTCAGCCAACCAGTCAGCCAGTCAGCCAGTCAGCCAGTCAGCCAACCAGTCAGCCAGTCAGCCAGTCAGCCAGTCAGCCAACCAGTCAGCCACGCTCACCACATACAGCCACACCAGCCAGCCAGACACGCCACGCAAGAACGCAAAACCACCTGGACAAATTTTTTCTCCCGCGGGCGCTCTATGGTCGAGGATTGCTCTGGCTATTTATTCAAAACTAGCGCAAATTGAGCTTCTAGCGCTTGATATCTTGCGTACGTGTACGCCATAATTCCCACATGGCAACATTGCCAAAGATTGGGGAATCTAAATGCCAACATTATTGGCGGTCAACAATGACCCAAAAACCATTAAAAGCGTAAAGCTCGGAGAGCTTACCGGGATTTTATACCTAGCTCCGGGCGCTCTATCGGGCGTGAACGTGTGTGCTTTTGCGTCAGCGGGATGTTTGAGCGCTTGCCTAAACACCGCGGGGCGTGGCGCAATGAACTACATCCAAAACGCGAGGATTAAGAAAACAAAACGATTCTTTAATGATCGCGCCGCGTTTATGGCTGACACAATCCGAGACATCGCCAGCCTAGAGCGTAAGGCGATCAAACTAGCGCTTAACGCCTCGGTACGCTTAAACGGTACAAGTGATATCAAATGGGAGAAAATACCTTGCGGTTGCCACGCTAACCTAATGGAACACTTCCCGAACGTAACTTTTTACGACTACACAAAAATCCCGATTCGATACCGTCAGAATTTACCGAGCAATTACAAGCTCACGTTTTCACTTAATGAAGAAAACGAGTCAGACGCGCGCGAAGCGCTAGGTTATGGCGTAAACGTCGCGGCAGTATGGCGAACCGCTGAACAGATTCCCGCGGAGTTTCTCGGTCATCCGGTAATTATCGGAGATGAATCAGACGCCCGGCACTTAGACCGGTCTGGCGTAGTCGTGGCGCTGTACGCCAAAGGTAGCGCCATTAAAGACACTTCCGGATTCGTACAGGATTAACCGAAACTAAATAGCGAAACTTAAGCGCCCATGTCTCATGATGTGGGTGTTTTTGCGTCTGGCAATACTCGATATTCCGCGTCGACAGTGTCAGCATCCGCGGAGAGAGCTTTCGCGCGTAGTTCTGCTAATTGGGATAGCGTGAACTCTTGTAACGGCTGTACATCGTGGTGAACGGTAGCTTCTGATACGTCAACGAACATACGAAGATGTTTACCGAGTAACTCGAACGCGCGAACGCGGTTGCTTTCATGTTCACCAGTAGTGGCAATCTCTCGTAAACCTGAGATGACGAAAGCTTGGTCTACTTTGCTAGCTTTCGTTAGTTCGCTTCGATACTGGTCTACAGCCTTGGTTACCTCAGTGTTGCTTAGTAGCTTATGACCGTTAACTTCAGCGGTTCGCGGCGTACCTACTTTGTAACCTGCTAGTCGGTAACTTTCGGTTGCGTTACCTGTTCGGGCGTACTGTTTTGCAAACTCGCGTTGGCGGTAGTTTAGTTCGCGTTTGGTAACCATGTTTGCATGTTGCCATGTATCCATTCGCTGGCGCTACGGATACGACTTGTTGAATGTCGGTTAAAAAGAAAACTTAACAAAAGAAAAAGATTTCTTTCATTTGTACCGGCGCAAGATTCGATTACCTAACTGGGTCGAATCGCCCAAGATGGACTACTTCTAGGACTCGCCATCGTGCCATATATCCACTCGAGAACTGTCCACGCCTCGACCACTAAATCCTAGCAGAATTTGAGAAAACCTGGTTTTTTAAATGCTTTCAAAGTACCCAAAACCCTTGACGCCTGGCGTACATGTACTCCATAATGTACGCACACAAATATATACGGAACGAAGTGACAGGTTGGAGGACTAAATGGATATCTACTGCACAAACTGCGCGGAACCGTGGGATGCTGGCGATCCAGACATCAACAGGCGCGAGGTCTTGAACGGCAATTGTGAAATCTGCCGTGGTGATGCCAGTAAAGCTCGCCAGTCGCTACGCACAGACGCTATGTCGATGCTAAGTGACCTGTTAGGTGATGACATCGATGGCATGGCTGCAATGATGGAAGATTACGAATACATGGGAATGCTGGACTAATCATGATCACAAAGACTGAAATGCTAGATCAACTTATTGATATACGCGACAACCTCATCGAAGAAGTATTTTCTGGCGAACCTGCGTACCTTTCTTACCGATCTGGCGCAATGCTAGACAATCTAATCGACACTCTACGGGAGGGAGCGTTAGAACAGGCGCACATCGATTCCGATGAACACGCTCGATCCTGTGATGATGAGAATTGTGACGATTGCATATAAACCACGCCTACACTCCCCCAATCGCCCCTGCCGGTTCGCCGAGCAGGGGCTTAGGGGTTAAAAGCGGAAACGATTCGGGAAGAAAAGGAACCACTGAAAATGCTAAACGTCAAACTCACAACACACGAAGGCAATGTGATCATCAGCGCACTAAGCCACGCCATCGACATTTACACGGAGCGCGGGCTGCAACCCCTTAGCGAAGACGCAAGAGCGATCATGCAGAAGGTAAGCGACGAATTGGTGAAAGCAGAGAGCAAACGCCAGAAAGAAATTGCCGAGCGCACCGCAAACAACCCTGACTAACGCACATAAACCAAACGCCCCTGCCGGTTCGCCGAGCAGGGGCTTAGGGGTTAAAAGCGGAAACGATTCCGCAGATTGGAGAATCTAATGAACAGCATGGAAAACATTCACGAAGTCGAATGGGACAATCACGACGGTTCCGCTACTCCATACAGTCTGGAACTAATCGAACGACTGAACACCAAATTCGATGCTGACTGGTGGCATTCTGGCGGTGGGATTATGGGGATCGCAATTCAACATGACGGACATTTCTTCTTCATCGGCGCGGCTGATGGAACAGAACTGGGAATGGATGTCGAGGTGATAGACGGCGAATGGGGATTTGTAGGCACCGCAGATTTCGGAACAATACAAGCCAACACGCCAGAGGTAATGGCAAACAAAATCCACGACACGATCACTAATCAAACGTGGAACAGGGATGTCCACGGTTACTGGGAGGACTAAACAATGTTACGAGTTACCGAATGTGACAGGAACGGGCAAGAGTACGGATTCGAAGTGTTCGATATCAACACGCCAGAAGAAGTAGAGGAAGCGATAGAGAACTTTGGCGACACTTACCTACTCTGGACAAATGTAGATGGTGAACGGCGATATCCCGCCAATGCCAATACAACCGAACCGGCTTGCGAATCTCCACAGTTTGAACGAACGGCAATGGGCGACTACTGCACCAAATGCCATTGGGTGAAAGAACTTCACAAGGACTAAACAATGCTAGTACACGAGATAATCACAGCACTAATGAACGAAGACCCGCACACCGAGGTTGCCATTCACACCGAGGCGCACGGGTGGGTAATTCTAGAGGGGTTCGAGTCTGCAAACGATCCTGAATCAGAGGTCGTAGTTCCCTCATTCAACGAGGCGACTGAACCGAATTTCCTCGACGTTAGATTTGACGGACACATGGCTCCCGACGCTATCACGCCAAACGATGGATGGAAGTCCGAGAACGGCGTGACATGGGTCAGCCCAGACGATGCCACCAAAGCACCGTACAACGTAGCCGAGAGGCGCGCAGAAAACCGACGGCGCAACCTTGCCATACTCAGAGAGAAAAACAATGGAGCTAAACACCAATGACTAATCAATTCACACATTCAACCCAATGGTGGGCAGAATGGAAACACCACACCGACGGATTAGAAATACCTAGCGAATGGGAAGATGTCACTTACCACAATGATGAATTACCTAGTTTTGAATTTCGGGATTTCCGAATATGGCTAAATGCTCCAGATGCAGATTGGAGATTCGCAGTAAACAAACTTGATGAAGATGGAGAAATTATCTACGACGATCCGCTAACCGATTTAATGCTAACTCACGATATCAACGAAGTTCTCGAACTAATAAACAACTAGCCACACAGGGCGAAACTGCCAAAGTTGGAGGGATAAACAAATGACAGCAACAACCTACGAAAAAATATTCGAGGGCGTATGCGGACAATGCGGAGGCGTGACCGACGGGTTCGGAGTATTCGCCACTGGCGCAAAGATCATCACTAAACATCCTGATACCGGTGAAGTGATGCACGAGTACCAGCCGATGGCAGGTGAACTGCTAAAGAACATTGCACAAGAGTGTGACAACTGCGGTTGGGATGCGTACAGCTAAAAACCTGGAAAGATTTTTATGAAAAGAGAGCACTAAACCACAACCACATACCCCAACAGCCCCAGCAGGTTCGCCTCGCTGGGGCATAGGGGTTAAGTGGGGGCGCATGGTTTCGACTGGTTCCCTAGCAATCAACCTGAGATGTAATGTCTCAACTGCTAAAAAGCCCACAGCAAATACGGCAGGGTTGACCGAGTAGAGAAACAGGACAGGGGTTCGATTCCCCTCGCCTCCACCATTTTGAAATAAGTTTTGATTGGAGAATTAGATATGCCAAAGTTTTTTGTAAGCGATATCTGGACAGCTTCACGGCTATACGAGGTTGACGCAGCGACAGAAGATGAGGCGATGCAGATCGTCGAAGATCACGCCGACTTCGATGTTGACGCTGAACAGTCGGGAGCAAACTTTCAAGAAATCCGACGCAAGCGACAACACCTTGACAGGTTCCAACAAGTGGAGAACTTCTAACCATGTGCAGAAAATGTCAGAACCCTAACCGACACTTCTTCTGGTGTCCGTTCGTTGGCTGGGGTAACAATGGAGCTAAACAAGGTGAAAATTCTTGACTTGTACTGTGGTGGTGGTGGTGCATCAATGGGGTTGCATAGAGCAGGGTTCGAGGTTGTAGGAATCGACATCAACCCACAACCGAACTACCCGTTCACGTTCATACAGGGCAATGCACTAGAAGCTGACCTGTCTGGATACGACGCAATCTGGGCATCACCACCATGCCAGATTTACACCAAAAAACCTGGAAATTGGGGGCGGGATCGTAAACATGAGCGACAGTCGCCACATTACCAAACTCATCCTGATCTTGTAGAACCAACGCGTGAATTGTTGGAAGCATCAGGGATGCCGTACATCATCGAGAACGTAGTAGGCGCACCATTAGATGCTGCACTGTTGCTATGTGGAACTATGTTCGGTCTGAACATCCTCAAGCACAGAATTTTTGAAGCGAACTTTGATTTGGGTTTTGCCCCAGCTACATGCAACCACCACAAGGACGTTTACAACCCGTGGTCTGGTAAAGGTAGGTCTGCTCAAAAGTTTCGAGAAGCACAGGGAACACCGTGGCTGCCATCTAGTGGTGGTGCAAGCCGTAAATCGGGATATACAGGCGATGTAAGCAATGCAATTCCACCTGCGTACTCAGAACATATCGGAAACATACTTCGAGAAAACATAGGAAGAAACCACAATGACTAGTAAAGATAACCTGCAACCGCTCCGAGACTTGGCTGATCAGTGGCAGCGCGACCTTCCACACATGGATAACGGTGTTGCCAACGGCACACAGGCGTGTCTAAACGAACTCACTGAAGTCTTAGACAAGATGACAGCTAACGCGTGCGACTGTACCGCTGGTGTTGACCACGTACACACAGGCTAACCCGTAATCGTTACTGTGTCGGTGTAGTTCTTTTATTAGAAAAAGAGAAAGAAAGAAAACCAAGTAAAAGAAAGAAAGAGAAAAAGTGTCGGCACGATTTGTATAGCGCAGGGGCGCGCTTCTATAGGCTCAGTGCCAACGTCCGGTTGATTCCCTAGACTCTCTCACTATCTGGCTATGTGCTCGAGGTGGCTGGTTAAATAAATAACCCCTCGCCGGTTGTGGTGCTAATCAAATAGGTGCTGCCCTGTTTGTCCACATCCCGATGAGGGGTTACGAAATACTCAGAGCAGACATTGATTAGCACTAGAAAATGTACCAAGTTGTCAGTGGGAAAGCAAAAAATTTTGTCATTGTACGCTTGACAGCCAACGTACAGGTACACGAAAATAAGTAACACGAGAAGCAAACAAGATTGGAGGACACAATGTCTACGAGTTTGCACGCAGTAGAACTAGACCCAGGTTGCCGAGTACAAGTGGGTGAACTTGCTTATGTTCACACGCATGACGGTGAACTGAGAGGTGATTTCAAAGTGACACGTATAGAAACCAGTAACGCCCAATCGTGTACTGGCATCGAGGTGTGCTTGGAAACCCCGAACCAAAAGGATTACTGGATCGACATCACCGAGGTGGAGTTCTAATGACAACTAAAGATTACAGAGAATTCGCACGCGAGTTGCTCGAGCGATCAGGGTTATCCCGTGCACGCTTTGCAACAGCAGTAGGTGTAAGTAAGAACGCAGTCGATAAGTGGCTTGCCTCAGAACATGCTGTGGCGCGCACTCCGGGTTACATGGCTCAACGACTGCTGGACAGTTACGAGAAACGACTTATCAGATTGGAGAAGCGGAATGGTAACGACAGCAGGAGTGAAGACCTGTAAGCGTAATCATCCGCTAACACCAGATAATGTCTACGTTAGAAAACGCAAAGGGAAAGGCTACAACGCAACTAAGGAATACGTGGAATGCAAGCAGTGCAGGGTCGACTGGTACGAAAGCAATAAGTACAGGGAAGAAACTGTGAACCCTAAACGAGAAATGCCTACGATAGCTGTTCCGGTGCAAGACCCAACAAAGCTGACCGAATGCCCGAAGTGCACTGCGTCATTCCCAGTTCACCTTGTAATAGAACGTGACGCATTAGACCCACATTTCTGCATTCAATGTGGCTGGAGATCAACTTCCAGAATCGTGCCGATTGGAGACAAGTGATGGAGAACTTCAAGAAACTATCAGAAGACGAGATTACTGCTCGTATCGAACGCATTGGTGGGCAAGGCTGGGTTACACCGACAGACTACAAACGGTTCAGTCGACAGGCTGTGCTAATTCTGGAAGAACTCAGCAAGTTTGCGCCGATGGGGAAGACACGCAAGCGACTCGAGAGTATCTCAGGTGCACGCAGGGTTGCTTCTCGTATCGATGAACTCAGGGACGAGTGGGATATAACAACCGAAAAGTCTTCTACTGGCGAAGCTGTTTACAGACTGATCGGTCGACGCTGGGAAGCACGCAAGAAGAAGGCTCACTGCACTACTTGCTACTGTTTCAGCAAGCCTGAGATACCCGAAGAACAAGCAACATTGTTTGACACCCCGTATACAAGTTAGAAGGATTGGACAGAAACATGGACAAGCAGATTATTGAAGCTGTCGAGCAGTATTACAACCTGCAAGACGCATTGAAGACCGTCCTTGACGAGCGCGACCGAGTGCTCGCAGTGATCTGGTCATACATGCAACACAACAATCAGGAGTTACTTACTACTCCAAAGCACACCGTCAAGATTCCCACCAAGCGACAGTACGACCCCAACAAATTCGTTGCTGCGTTTGGTGAGACTCACCCAGAACTGGTTAGTGAATGTGTGATACCCGAACACGAAGAAACCAAAGTGGTGAAAGCCAAAGTGGACGGGCGTAAGGCGTTACCGCTCTGGAAGATGGGCGATGACGTGCGAGAGAAACTCGAATCTGCACTGATTCCACAGAAACCGGAAATCAAAGTAGACCTAAACAAGATGAAAGAAATAGCACTATGACAACAATGGCTGTGATCAACATGGTCAACGTCAACCAGTTGATAGACATGGGTGATATGGAAGTTATTGTGTATTTCAATAACGGGGTTGAGAGTACCAACATAGCAAAGTATTTATTAGCAGTCGGTGAAGGCAGCATGGCTGTGAACTCGTGGCTGCGTGAACTGGCAAGTAAAGAGAAGGAAGACTAATGATTCAAGGACTAACACCATCAGGCGATCCGAAGCCAGATGGCAAGCAATACTACGAGCCTGTCGTGCTTACCGTAAGCGGTTACTCGCAGTACAACGAGAACCAAATCAGCTTCACGGAAATCGATGGTTTCTGGAGTCTGCCTAACGACTTTATGAAGGTCGGCACTAACGACAGACGACCACCACAGGGCGCAGTTGCACGGTTCAATCTGTCAAGTAAGCCAAAGACAAGCCCGAGCGCGAAACCTGGTTCTCTTTACCGAGACATTACAGGCATCTACAAAACTGCCGAAGGTGAGCAACCGATTGCCCAGCAGTCCGCGCCACCACCGCCAGCAGGTGACCCTCGTGAGCAGTGGAGTGACGCACCATCGACAGCATTATCAACGCCTGTGCTAGACACGGACGCAAAGATCAAGAAGTCTCAGGCACTCAACCTGCTGCAAGAAATCTTGACCAGTGGCGACACCGTGAACGCGCCGAAGATGATTGAAAAGATGGGCTTCGAGACAACCGAGGAAGCCATTGACGCATTCGCCTTCAACTGGAACATCCTACGTAACGGGGAAACGCCGTTCACAATCGAGGAAACCGAGTGGGAAAACCCTGCTACAGAGGTCGATGAACAAGCCCAAGCACACCTAGCAGACGTAGCCAACGAGCAACCTGCCAACGAGGATGGCTTTGGAGAAGCGGAGTCTGTGCCGTGGTAGGAACAGAAGCCGTCAATAACTCACTCGCAAAAGAAACTCTTGCAAGCCTAAAGCGTGTCGGTATACGGCTGAATGCTGATGGCTCACTGTTCAACAAGGATTACGACCAGTTGCAGCAGTGGGCTGAACAGTATCCCGATTACCCAATAGAGTGGCTGGAACACTTTGAAGACACCGTGAAGGAACAAGGTATCAACAGGTTCGACACAGCCATGAGGTATTTACATGCTTCAGCAGCACAAGATATACCAGTTGGTAAGCGACCCTCACACGTAAAGCGGGAAGGCGAGGTTACTGAGGCTGACCTCGAGCGACACTTCGCCAAGGTTGCCGAGTTACGAGCAATCGAAGGAACACGAGAATGGCAGATAGCGCAAGCCGTAGAAAACTCTGCCTAGGATTAGGCAAATTCAAAATCTCAGTTGATTTGGAATACATGCCAAAGTTCTGGGGACAATTTTGGAAAGTGCTTTTTGGAATGCCAAATTTGTATTTGTGTATGAGTAAGTGATAGAGGTTTATGACTAACTACCAACTAACACCAGAAGACCGATGCCCATGCGTGTGCGATTGCAAGCGAGGCAGCCTTGAAGGGCTGTGTAACTACTGCACAACAATGCAAGGTAGCCATGAGCAGTATCACGGCTATGACTAACCCAGCACCGAATGTAGAGTGATAGAGACTGCCGGATACACAGGAATATGGATCGCTGCCTTTCTAGGTTCAGCTTTGATGTTCATCCCCGTTGGCGCATTGGCAGCGGTATGTGTCGCAGCAACGCCAGCCGTCGGACTGAACCCGCTAATAGTCGGAGTGGTCGCAGGGTCGGCAGAGGCAGTAGGGGAGTTGACCGGATACGCTGCTGGTGTAGGCGGTAAGGGCTTGCTGGAGCGCAGCAGGTTCTACCCGAAGATCCACAGCCTGATGAGTCGCTACGCAGGGCTGGTGATATTTACAGCCAGCGTAATACCGAACCCAGTGTTCGATGTAATGGGCGTTGCTGCTGGAAGCATCAGGTATCCGGTACGAAGGTTTGTGCTGATAGTGTTTGTCGGTAAGACCATCAAGTTCACCTGGGTCGGCTTGAGTTGTTATCACGGTTTGTCGCAAATATGGAGTTAAGAGTTATGGCTAGATCAGCGGTGTGTGGCAAACAACAACACGTTTACTGTGAGGGTTACGTAATCATGCACGCTGGTAGACACGGTGATGCAAGTAAACGATATCTGGAGGATTGTGAGTGTAGTTGCCACAATGCCTAGGCTTGAGATCACTATTCACGGCAAGCCAGCAACCCAACGCCCGCGTATCAAAGCAGGTGGTCGGGGGATGTACAACATTCCAGCGGTCAAACATTGGAAAGACAATGTAAAGACAGCAGCTTTTCTGGCAAGCCGTGAACAACAGGTAGACGTACCGATACCTGCTGGTAAGCCAGTGCGTGCAGACTACAACTTCTATCTACCATGGCAGAAGAATGTGTCTAAGAAGAAGGCTGAGAGCGTCGGAGATCACACGGAGAAGCCTGACCTAAAGAACCTGCTGTCACACACCGAGGACGCTCTCTCTGAAGCGGATATATGGACTGACGACAATCAAGTGGACACAATAATTCTTCAAAAATGGAGAGTGCCACGAGGTCAAGAACGTACTGAAATAGTTATCTCGTGGTGAGAATCGATTCTATCTATTACGGAATCTATCTATTAGTTCGGATACTTTTTGGATAAGCCAGTCAGCAGCAGCGTCAGGTCTACGCCATAACCACAACCATCCACGCCAAAGTTTCCTGCACTGGCGGTCTGCTGATTTCAGCCACAAGTAGTTACCGGCATCCGTATCAGTTGCCCAGACAGTTCCAAGCCCAATCAGGTACAAGGCGTACATCGGGACGGCAACCATAATAGTCAGCGTCGGATCTAAACCTGGTGATATGAGCGCAGAGAAAAACGCTGTCAACAGAAAGCCAACTCTGTAGAAACCCTTGGCTCGCTCGTATGACAGCCAGCCTATCCTCGCAAGCATGTTCATAAACAGTGGAAGCATGAACACAATGCCGATCCACCGGAACAAGGCGAACAACAAGTCCATGTAAGCGTTGAGCGTGATTACCGGCTCAACAATATCTGCACCGAACGACAGTAAGAACCTCATGCTCACCGGCATCATCACGTAGTAAACAAAGATGTCACCAAGAGTGAACAGAGCCAGCCCTACAACAGCGTTGATGGCTATGAACCGTCGCCACCAGTTATACGGGGACAGTGGCTTGAGAAGGCTGAGTGCTCCTACAAAGATAATCGGGAACGCAGCTAACTTACCGCCAAATACAGCAAGCCCTAACGTCGCTCCGAACATGGCTGTCGGTGCAGTAACAATAGGCTTCCCGTCAAATGGAGAAAGTTTCGCTTCGGCTGGGGCGAGAAGAAAACCAAAGACTTCGTTGTGCCAGTAAAAGGTTGAAAGTGCACCAATAAAGAAAGCGGCAGTCGCTAGTAAAAGCGTCCACCGCCATCTCTGACCGACACTGTAACCTCGGTTATACCACGAGGCTGACATAGATTACGCAGTCTTTTTAGAAGACTTCTTCTCTGCGTTGGCTACGGCTCGAGCCTCGAATCGTTTGTACAGTCTGAACAGGAACGCTATGGCAATGATTGCCAACATGATTCCTGCGCCGACCATAATCATCGGATCACCAAACATATTAAAGTTCCTTTCGGCTACTGAACTTACGGAGCGCAGCCAACTTGTTTACACGACCGAAGACCTTTCGGCGGTATCCACGAATAGACATTGTTACGTTACGCATCATCCCCATCGTCCCGATCACTGTCCCTACCGCCACGAAAAAACAGCCCCTTCCAGGGTTCCCCCATTTCGAAGACCATGCCCATCGCTTTATCAGCAGTAACTGCACCGAGAAGAGCGACCAAGAAATACTTGAGCAACCAGCCTAACGGGTGCATTACTCGTTGTCCTTCTTGTCAGTTTTCTTTTCGTTGGCAATAAAACCGTCCCACCAGCCACGCAGACCGTCTTTAGTATTCACTGCGTAGTCAGCGGCGAAATCTGCTATTGCAGCCCACGTATTGACAACTTCTTTAGCTGGTTCGACCGTAGCATCAATGAATCTTTCTTTTGCTTCATCAATGTTTTCTTTGAATTCAGCAGCAACGTCTTCAGGGGACGACACTATCTCAGCAGGCTTGGCAGCCTTCTTACGAGGAGTTGCTTTCTTCTTTGCCGCTGGCTTGCGCTTTTTGGCAGGCTTCTTCTTGGCAGGAGCAGCAGTCTTTTCAACTACTTCTTCTGTATCAGGTGTCTCTGGATTGACTGTCATTTGACTTCCTTCGCCTTGACTTGTTCCAGTAAGGGGACTTGCAAGCAGGGCATCTTACCGGCTCCTTCGTAGAACGCGGAAACCATTCATGCTTGCACCTAACACACGCTTTCCGAAATAGTGCTTCCATAGTGTCCACTTATGATAACACCACTTGTCCCTGCTAGTTTTTCCTAAGATCACCACTTTACCTTGTCAGCCCAATAAGCAGCAGACATCTTGCCCTTGGCAATATTGCTAGCATGTCGGGCTTTAAAAGATTTGCGCCTAGCTTTTTGCTTGGCAGTCTTAGGGCTTTTTCCAGCACCGGACACGCCTTGCTGCCCAAAGCGAATCGTCTTTACCTTGCCACCAGACCTTGCCACAACTACGTGTGACTTCTTCGGATGGCTAGGTGTGCGCTTAGGCTTGTTGTACCCGGAGACACCAGCACGTTTTAGTCTAGGGTCTTTCTTCGCAGCCATTACTTCCGCTTAGGTTTCTTGCTGGTCTTGCGTCGCTTACGAGCAGCAGAGGCAGCTTTCATACCAGCTTTGGTGTAAGGATATTTCTTGCTTCCTACTTTAGGCATCGTATTCTCCTGTAAGAACTACTTGCTTTTTTTCTTAGCCTTCTCAGGCTCTTCTTCCCAAGCCTGAGCAATTTCCATCTCGGTAACAGTGCGACTCAACGCAGCAATCGTTGCGTCCTTGTCGGCTAACTGTACTGCCTGTGACCTGACGAGATTACGCAGGTCCTCTTCTGTTACTCGAATTTCCATACTGCCTCCTATGGCTTTGGATACTTAGCTTTCACCGCTGCAACGTGGTCTAGCCAGGTTGTCGCACCGTTTACAGAATCGTAGTACTGCATGTCGAGTTGGTCGCCGATAGACCCGTAGGCTTCTCTGCGGAACTGAGCGTAGTTAGCAGACACTCCACCGTTCTTCTGCACATCGTTCTCTTGCTGCTGGTTGAAGGAGTTCTGCGCCCACTCGTTTATCGTTTTCTCGTACTCGTCCGGTGTGAGCGTAACCGACTCCCCATCCACCATCTTGGTGAGCGTTGGGTTGTCGTTCTCGTATTGAGTTTTCCATTGATTGAGTGTTGGCATTAGCTTACCCCGTACATATGAATCTTACCTGCGTCGATGTTTCCGCTGGACATTTCAAATTTAACTCTTGTAATAGCAGCCGTAATATTGATATATCCAGCCGTATGTACTGCCATTGCGTAGTCACTACTTTGAGCGGTATTAGAAGTATTAGTGAAGTGTTTCACGTATGTTGTGCTAGATGGTGCATACAGCGTCAAAATTCCAGAAACGCTTTGGTCATTATCATTACCTATTTCTTTGGCAAGCCTAGAAAAAACACCGTTACCATCACCAGAGGTCGCTTGGTCATTACCAGTGGAATACCCTAAAAACGTGGTTGAATCAGCTTCATCGTGATACGCCTGAAAAAAAGTAGTTGTCATTGGGTGGTCGTAGTCTGAGTCGGTTCCAGTTTCTACTTGAAATTGAAACCTTACGTCATTAGTTGCAGGGTGCATATTGACATAGTGGAACTCGTAAGCGTCATACGTGCTGTCGATACCGCTGGTGAAACTCAGGCTTGAACTACTCGAAGCTGTCTGGGTGGAAAGGTAAGTCAACGCCATCAGGACACCCCAAACATCTTGATTGTGCCAGCGTCAATATTTCCGCTGTCAAACTTGAAGTCTATTTCGTCGATGGCAGAGGTGGTGTTGATATATCCAGAAGTTTTCATCGTAACCGACCAATCGCCGTGGTCAGTTCCGTTTCCTTCAGATATAAAATGCTTCACATAAGTCGTTGACGAAGGTGCGAATAACTTCAACTTACCAGATACACATTGGTCATCGTCTGACCCTGTTCCGGTTGACAGTATTCTTTGGTAAGCCGTTCCTTGTGCTTGGTCTGAGCCACTATCGTAACCGAGCGCACCGCCCGTCCCGTCCTCTTTTAGATATGCACGAAAAGCAGACGATGTGATTGTCTCGTTGAACCCGCTACCGCCACTTGCGTTTACTTGAAAGGTAAAGTTCACATTATTAGTTGCTGGGTGCATGTTCGTAAACACGAACTCGTATACGTCATAGGTCGAGTCAATCCCTGACGTAAACGATAGCGACGAAGATGATGAGGCGGTTTGTGTTGCGATGAGTGTCTTAGCCATTACGAAGTTGCCACCCCGTACATTTGGATTTCACCTGCGTCTATGTTGCCGCTAGAAAATGAAAACTGTATCGCATCAACCGCAGATGTTGTATTTACGTAGCCAGCAATGAACTGGCGGGAAGATTCGTCTCCACCGTTTGAATTTTGAGTGTCAAAGGTGAAGTGCTTCACATAGGTTGTGCTTGATGGCGCGTAGAGGGTCATCATGCCAGAAAGAGATTGGTCATTGTCGGCTCCTACATCTTCTCCCATTATCATCGGGTCAGCCGATTGCGCTGCATCGTAACCAGTTATATAAGCAAGTGCGGCAGGACTGTCATCTTCTCCGTGTAGTGCCCTAAAATACGTTGTCGTTGTAGCAACTCCGTAACTTGAGCCACCGTCTGTGCTTACTATGAACTTTGGATAAACACTATCGGTTTGCGGGTGCAGATTTACAAAGTGCCACTCGTACACATCATAGGTTGAGTCGATGCCAGAGGTGAACGACAGTGACGAACTGGAAGAAGCTGTCTGCGAACTTATGAGCGTGTGAGCGTCTGTAACACCAGTGAACTCTTCGCCGTTCAACTTGGCTAAGTCAGTATCGTTTTGCCCGTTAATCTTGGCGATACTGGCGATAGCTATGCCGTTTACTTTTAGTACGTTGTTAGCCATTAAGCATGTTCAATCGTTGTTAGGCAGGGTTGCACGAAGATTAGGTCTTCAGCAATGGAGTGACCGACAATCTGCACAACATCATCTGTGCCTGACGGAGCGGTGGTTGTCAACGCCCCTGCTGTGGTTGACACATAAACAGGTGCGCCCGCTGCACCAAAGTCTGAAAAGGAGTCGTGCCTTATTAGACCAAGCATCATTACTTCAATGTCATTATCAGCAGTTACGTTAGAAGTATTCATAGATACCCCAATGCAAGGCATGGTTGCTATTGCATCAGCGTCGCACTCCTGAACTTCGTTGTTGCCATCTATATAAACAGGGCTGAACGGAGTCACAGTAGCACCTGTCCTAAAGGTGAATATAATTCCCTGCCCATCATCGTTGTCGATGCTGTTATCCACACCTATTTGGTCTGTGAATTTGATGCTTGAGTTTTCAGGCAGGTTCAGATATTTGTGAGAAGTTAAAGTTGCGTCCTGTGCGAACGTAACTCCACCACCGTCGGCTATTGTCATAGCCAAGTCACCGTCTGTGTAATCTATGGTGGCTACTTCTAGGCTATGGCTACCGCTTACCTCTATGTCACCCGCCACGGCTAGGTTTGCACTCGTAAGAGTAAGCAAGTCTGTGTCTGAAGTGTGACCTATAGTTGTGCCGTTGATGTTGATATTGTCAATAACAGCCTGAGTTACGGCTGAATTTGTTCCTAGTGTTACTCCGTCAATAGCACCGCCATCAATATCGACAGACCCAAGAGTTCCTACTGCTGTAATAGCACTTTGTGTTGCACCCGTTACTGTCGCTGCTGTACCGCTTACGTTACCTGTGACGTTACCTGTGAGGTCGCCCGTAAATCCATCGGCAGCAGTTATACCCCCGGCACTAATGTCTGCTAGGTCGTATCCTGTTCCGCTCGTGTTGACTGTTGTTCCAGGTTCAGCTTCCAACCCGTCAAAGAATGTCCACGGGTCGCCAGTCGCACTTAAGTCTCGGAAGATACCTGCGTACTTAGCAGTGCCACCGACTCCGTATTTGCCGTAAAGACCAAAGTCTACTGCGTCTGCGCTAGTACCCTGATCTTTAGCGAGCAATATCATAGAGTCGCCAACAGCCACGGTTGTTGAGTCAACAGTTGTTGTCGTTCCGTCTACGTTTAGATTTCCAGGGTT
>Ga0209756_1001476_pt1 | contig 21653 bp, 38 predicted proteins | sample ETNvirenome_6_85_FD_184071 | JGI IMG/M metagenome (GOLD analysis project Ga0209756, IMG submission 184071) | Marine viral communities from the Pacific Ocean - ETNP_6_85 (SPAdes) (version 3) | ecosystem: Environmental > Aquatic > Marine > Oceanic | place: Pacific Ocean | collected 2013-06-19 | reverse complement strand
CCGTGGCAACGCGGGGCTTTTTTAAAACAAACACTAATTAATTATGTCTAATACTTATACCTGAAGTAGTTGGCATCAATAGTGACGAGACTCTAACGCTAGATTATGCAAAACTTGTCCCAGTGCTAACAGCAGCACTTCAAGAAGCAATCACAAAGATCGAAACCCTAGAAGCAAAAGTTGAAGCACTCGAAAACAGTTAAAATATAAGTAATATCTTTTATCTCTCAGCGCTGATTTTTACCATCCAGCCACTGCCATCACCCTCAACAATCCAGCGTTTAACCCACAGCCCATAGCTGTAATGAACGTTGGATCCATCTTTTGATATATTGTATTCGCCAATAAATAGATTACATTCGCCGTATGGATCATTCAGAATAAAGCCATCGTCGTCATAGCCGATGACAACGGCATAATGTCCGTTGCCCGTAGGATTGTCTGGCCGCCCGTGGTGCAACCAGCCCACAGGGGTCGGGTAACCCTCGTCAATCTGTTGCTTCAATCCTGCAATTGTTCCGTTGCTAATGAAATCTGCGTTCAGCCCAAGGGAACGTAAGGCTCGCACCTGTGCTTGTGCATCGGTGCTATCTCCATACTGTGAACGGATGTCGTTATATTGGTCATCAGTTGTAATTACTTCAGGCAACCAATAGTTAGCAACCATTGCACATGAACTACTGAAACACTCACGGTAACCAGTACCGCTTAGGTTATCCCTCTGTGAAAAATATGGGACAGACAAAGGATTATCAGCAACACTCTTCTCAGGTGTAGTCCTATACCGCTTAACCCAAGGATGTTCTTCATCTTTCAATGAAAGTGGTAAATCATCAAACAAAATGCCAATTGCATCTTGCTGATGTGGTAAATCAGCGTAGTATTTAAAGAAATTACGAAATTCTGACACCGAAAGATTACTCATATTTTTCATAAAATGACTATAGATATTCTAATAGATAAATGATACCCCTAGTACCTATACCAATACCTGCACCAACAGACTTACGAGTGCCTAGTATCGATCTGAAGCTACCTAACTTCACACCACCGACGTGGGTGCCTATTCCTGTTTATCGTGAAGACGTGCCTGATGTAGCTCCGACTAGAACTAAGGAGAAAGAGGAGCCTGAAGAGGAGAAGGAGTTGAACACCCCGGCTCCAGTTAAAGCGCCGCCGATAGATTTACCTGAAGGCATCTTCAATACAATTCAAGTGCCTGTAGTAGGTATTGAAATACCAGTGCCGCCTAAGGAGATCCTTGTAACAGCAGGCACTACCGCCAGTATCGCTGCCGTTGCATCAGTGGGTGGAACCCTTGCGGCAACTGCGATGTTCAAACAGGTGGTCAAGATACTTAATCCAGTCATCAAAACTGTGCTGAAGAAAATCGCCAAAGCTAAGGGCAAGACCCTGCCTACCTGGTCCAGGCAACGGTTGGAGAATAAAAGGAAAGCAATTGCTAAGGAGTAGGCGCGTTCGCTAGTGGAATTACATCTGCACAGATGACAGCAAAAGTCGAATCAGGGTGAAAGGCAAATCCTTGCTTATAGATGTTAATGCATTCCTTAACACGGACTAGCTCATAGTCCAATCGCTCTTTTTCAAGCTTCCTTCTAGCAAGCGCCTTACACATCTCTACTGAGCCACCGTCCAGGGGCATAGATAAACTCACCTGTGCTCCGAAGTTATTACTACTGCTAAAGCTAGATGCCATACTTTCGGTACGCATTAAGTAAGGGGTAAAGCTGATAACAGAGCCATTACAATAATGTCCAGTAGCGAATGACTGTGTGCTCAGTGAACCTTGGTTAATTTGTACAGCCTGGTTAGCCACTGATCCTGAGATTGCTGCCTGTGGATTAGCGCTTACAGATGTACTATCTTCTGCCCTAACTGGGGCAACAAGTGCTAATACTATTGAGCAAACACCGATAATGTATTTGTAACCGTGTCTGTTTCTATGGTGCGTGAGATGTCTTCTGTCTCTATCACTCCCGCTGCTCTTGTCAAAGTATCTAATTGCCATGGTAGTGCTGTATCTACGATTTGATAAACGGTTCCTGTTGCTCCAACAGCTGCAGCAGCGCCATTAGCATCCACCGCTTTAATGTTGTCACCATTCCAGGTGGTCAATGCTCCTCCAACCCTCTCAATAGCAATTGTTTCAGTTATAGTCTGAGTTGCTGTCACAGTTTGTGTCATCGTGCCCGTTGAAAATGTTGGGGCAACATATTGGGCCAATACAGGTGAAGGGATAAGCAATAATAGAAAGAGATACTTCATCTGTAGTTACATAAATTTAAGCGACTACATTAATTGTATCTAGTTCTTGACCAGTTTTTAATCATGGGCAATAAGAAGAACGGTATCATCAAAGATATCGTTATGAACCTGGCACCAGCCGGGGTACTGACTTGGGCGTTAGCTGTATTAACTGCTAGCTATTTTGGATATGCATCCAATGTAGATGCAGCCTTCATCAGCTCACTAGTCACCACTGTCCTAGCTAGCTACGGCATCACTAGGGTTAATAGTAAAGAGGACGATGACAAGGATGATAAGAAGAAGGAAGAGCCCCCCCGTGCTTGATGCCTATTGTTTATTACAATAGGGATATCAATGGTGTGACTTATGGATACGCAAGAACGTGCCGACTTTTGGGAAGCCGTAGAGAATGGGAGTGACCCCCTGCTTTCTACGATGCATTCACTTGTAGAACGTTGGGGATTACCGGCAATTATTATGTGCCTTGGGAGTATCTCTTCTGTGCTATCTGAAGACGCAGAATCAGCAGACCTTACGCCTAATCAGCGTGGGTTAATCATCGGTGCCTGTTCACAGGTGTCACACTTAAGTGATCTGATGCACGCAGAGATGGAACATCTGACGGCAAACGGTTGAGCTGACAAAAGCGAGGTGCTGTGCTACCTTTTTCATAGCCACAGCACACAAGACGCTTACCCAGACTTAGCAGTCGTAGACAAGGCACTGAAGATCATCGGGATGATTCTCACAGAATCACCCCATTCGAGGTCTTCGGGATGTTTTTCACAGAACAAGCCTAGGGGATGCTTCTCACAAAAAACAACCCCCGCTAACGGCTCTGATCTGGTAAAGTTTTGTGTGAAGTGGTTTATATTCAAGGAGCCTAACATGAACACCGTCTACGACCTGATTCAATACAGTTTCAAGATTAAGAAAAGGGAAGAGTCAAGCCAAATAAGAATTCTGAATTCCGCCAAGCCATTGCTGGACGCGGACTACACCACATTCACCGTGGATGACGCACGGGAATTCAGAGAGAATCGTCCTTATCAACATTGCGATGGAACTTTGAGGCAGGATATCGCAAACCTAGAGGCACTATGGAAGCTTGGGAAACACATGGGGAAACTTGAAGTCAATGTATGGGAGGGACTAAAGTTTGGACTCAAGCCTTCCAAAAGACGCTACAAGACAAGAAGATTTGAGGAATTTGAAAGACTACATGACTGCCCGTTCTTTCTTGGAATCTGGGCACACGGTATGCGACTGGAAGAGTTAGGTGGACTTGAGTCAAGAGATATCCATATAGAAACGGACATCCCTTATATTGACTTGTATCACACAGAGGCAAGACGTTTGAAGAATGACGCTTCCATAAGAGAGGTGCCTATTCATCCTTCGTGGCTGCCTTATGCGAAGAAGTGGAAGATGGAACGATCATCAAAAGCAGAACAACATAGGATTGCTCGTTACTGTAAAGGTAACTACCACGCTTTGAGACATTACTTCAGAGCACGCATGATGAGAGCAAAGATTGAATTTACAATTCAACAAGCACTGATGGGGCATTCATCAAACTCAATGACACAGCACTATGGGCTAATTGAATTAGAAGATAAGTGGGAAGCTATGCAGGAGATACCTCTCTGAAATTAGTAAAATGTAGAGAGTGATTAACTAGTTAAGCAACCTGCTTATAAGGAGTTTAAAATGGTAGAAGCAGGAGTAAGTGCCCTTGTTGCTATGGTGACTGGCGGTTTCGTTTTAACTAATCGTATCTATGGTAGGATACTTGAATTGGATAAGCGTATAGATAAAATTGAATTGAGAATTGCTCAAGCTTATGTAAGCAAAGAAGACTTAGCAGTTATGGTTGATCGTATGGAAGGTCATATGGAACGTATTGAAAATAAACTTGATGCATTAGTTACTAATAGCCGCAACAGGCATTGACGATTCATACCCTCATTAGAATTTGAGGTAAGTTGCGAATAACAACTGTATGAAATACGCAGAAAGTTGGGGGGAAATCCTTTATTCCCTCAACTGTCTCTCCTCAGGTTCTGCTAAAAAGCAGTTCCGAAATTCAATACGTTATTCATTCGGAGGGCTATGTGCTTATTGTAGAGAACAAAGGGCAACAACACTAGACCATTTAAGACCAAAATCAAAGGGCGGGAGCAACTTACGCTCTAACCTAGTGCCAGCATGTAAATCCTGTAATCACGCAAAAGGTTCTAATAATTGGCTACAGTGGTATGAACAGCAGGACTTCTACAATGCTGTGGTAAAAGAATTAATAGAAGAGTGGATTCAAAACAAACGTTATGTTGATGGAGATTTAGTTAATGAACACCTTGACGATCGAGCAGCGGTTCGCCTTACAACGTGCGAGGTATGAAGTATCACGCATGAGTCGTCACGCTTTAGAGAAAACTGCCGTAAAGTTGCTGCGTTCTCGAATGGAGCAGAAGAATGGGATCCAGGAATCATTGCATTCAAACGGTATCATTTTTAAGATTGAAGAAACACAGGGCGGCCTGCCTGAAATCATAAGTGAAGAAACGTTTGTTGATCTATTGACTATGGCAGATGATAATCTTCCATCGAATATAGATGACGAAGGATACGAGAATGATGATCTAGATGACGACCCCCTTATGTTGATGTAATTTCCGCTAGACTACGATTAGTTAATAACTAGATATGGAATTCGTAATCGGACCCCTGGCTGCCGTACTTGTTGCAATTGGATGTGGTAAAAAAATTCGAGAGGATCATAAGACAATTGTAAGCCTTGACGAGAGAGTGAAGGTACTGGAAGCTGTTGCTGCTGTACAAGAAGATAAGATTATTGAGAAAACAATGAAGACACTGATACCTTTCGCTAAAGCAGTTAGTGAACTCAAGCAGCAAGTTGGTATTCAGTAATTTCTTATAATATAAAAGTAACGATAGGTATTATTAGACATTGTGAATCTTAGAAATAAACCTATTGATAGAAGGAGGCTAAACATGAGGGACCGCTCTGATTATAACCAGAGTGGAGCCTACAAAAATAGACAACAGGCTCTCAAGCAGGTTAAAGCATGGCGTGGTCAGCAGGCGTGGCAAACAAATGCACCGAAGCGTACCCAGACTTCAACACCTGGTACTGGTGGTACTACGAGTCCTGAGTGGAGACACGGTCGTCATATTCAGCAGGATCGTATGCGTGATGTAGGTGCTCAGAATCGCCGCAGTGATCAGCTTAAGAATGAAGGTATTGCAGATTCAGGCCTTGGTGATATCTATAAGGAATATAATATGCAGGGACTTGGGATTGATTTAGATCTACCAGGGTTTTAAAATAGAACATAAAAAAACCCCTCCGTTAGGAGGGGATGTAGATGTTATATCAGAAGGTATACTTAACTCCAAGCTTGGTGCCGACATTCAAGGTATCAGGTGAGAACTCTTTGTTGTTCGTAACAGCAGCAACTTCACCATAGGCTCCCAGGTGATCAGTGATCGCTACACTAGCGCCAACCTTACCTGAGTATTCAGTCTGAGAATCAGCATCTTTAACGTGCTGAATTTGAGGACCACCTTGAGCATAGAAACCTACGGAATCACTAAGGTTAGCTTCAAATCCAAGGTGAAGGTCAGTGGAACCACCACCGAATTCATTGTCATAGAAACCACTGTTGTTCTCTACATTGACATAAGGAGCAGCGAAGACTGAAGTTGCACCAAGGCAGCTAACACATACGACTGCTGCAGCTTTTGAGATAATAGAAATCATAATAAAAGTAATATATTGAGCAAACTTATTGTTTGCGTTAATTAAGTTTAACGTATTATCTATTGATTAGGGGAGGCAATAATAATACAATAGACAGTTCAGTTATTGGAAATAAAAAAAACCTCTCCATTAGGAGAGGCATAAGTATCAGCGAACGTAAGGCACACCGCGATAACACAAAGTTACAGTAGTCTGATTAGGCAGTTCACGTTGTTGAGCAGCACGTGCTTCTTTCTGGGCACGGACCATTTTGTTGCGGACGTTAACGAGTCCTTTTGCTTGAACAGTAGACATTGGAATACTCCAGTAGGGTTGAATATTCCCGTTCCTTCAGCTCCTCTCTTGAGCTTACTTGCGTCAGCTTATGCTGATGAACGCACTAGGTTTATTCTAGCAATAGAAGATTGGATTTAAGTTTAGATTCTAAATCGTCTTCTTAATTCTTGTTGTAATGCACGAGAGGCTGTAGGTAATTCAGCTTCAATTAACTTGATAGCATCAGGAGACATTCCATCACTATCTAAGTATCCTCGTTTGATAGGATCATCGTGTAACACTTGTATTAGTTGTCGGGCACGGGGGTCTTCCATTGCTTCTGTTCCACTTATTGTCATTAGTGGTTGTGCAACCCAATCAACTCTACCAGGCTTATGTGAGATTCTAGAACGGAATCCAGGAGGATCAACTTGGATACCTGTATCTCCTACAGTTTTATTAGCACCATCTAATGATATCCGTGCATAGTCAGGATCAACTTTAAGCTCTTCAGCTCTAGGTGCAAAGTCTTGAACACCCATTTGATCTGACATTTCCCAAGCACGGAAGCCGCCTGGACTACGATAAATCCGCAGTTCAGATTCCGGGTGCTTATCTACATAGGCTCTTGTAGCGTCCTCAATATCTCCTAGATGCCTCATCGTGACATTAGCATCATTGTGATGTGGGCCTGGGGTATCCCAGTCCATCATCGGTGTATGAGTTAAGTTAATAAACTCAACCATAGTCCCCTTCCCGTCAGCTCCTTTTGTTTTAACGGGAACATAATTCCGTTTCAGATGAGCGTCTTCAGCAAGCGGGTAAGTAAAGACAGGCTTACGAACGCCTGCCATATTAGTAGTAAGGCCGAAGCCTCTAAGCATTCTATCTATTTCAACGGAACCAGCATCAACCTTTCGCATTAAGCTCTCTTGCTCTTGAGCTGTAAGATCCATTAAGGTTCTTAAGTAGGGCTGACTGCTTCCTAGCTGCCTTGCTGCTGATAGAGGGTCTAGTAAGTAAGCGTCTCTTTCATCCATATAGGATGCGAATACTTCAGATGCAGGAACTGTGCCTCCAGTTAATACTGAAGCTAGTCGGCCTACGATGCCTTCATCTTGGTTTGCTAAACGCATAGTATCTTCGGCTGTATCGTTTAAGAGAAAGTTCAGCAATGCGGTTAAGTCGATTAGACCTATCGGCATTACCGTGGATTGCTTCATCCATAGATAAATCAAACAGCTTCTTCATTAATGATTCAGCTTGTTTGACAAGTTTCTTCTGTTGATCCATAAGATTCCTGTAATTTAATTTTAACGCAGTTCATTATATCAGTCGTGTTTAATCTCATACTCAATGATGATTCGCTTGTAGCTAGTGCCGTCTTGGTTAACAACGGTCTGGTAAATGATGTGACCGTTAAGAGCGTCAGCGACAATCTGCAGCTTTGATCTTACGAGAAGTTCAGTTACCCTTACTTCCTTGCGTCAGCTAATGCTGATGAACGTACTCTTTAATTGTAGCGGTAAAATAGAAGATATGTGCAACGATTGTAATGGCTAGACGTTTAAACTTAGATTCCGCCGTAAGGGAAGCAGCTCGCTTTATGGGGATTTCTGAAGTTAATAACCTTAATGAAATAAAAATGTTAAAAGAGGCAATAGCTCGTAAGGGAGAACAATATGACATTAATTTATTCTCAGATGAATCACTAAGAGCCAAAGCAATAGAGCAGGCAGGCAATGGAGGAAGAGCATTCCATCCTAGAGATTCAAGTGTAGGAGCAATGGGACCCATTGGTGATGATATGCGTAGATTCTATGGAGCAGATATTCGTGTTGACTATCCTCTAGGTCTACATGAAATACCTAGGAGACAGGCAAGCAATGCACCGCGGCTGACAAACCTTCCGCCTGAAATAGAAACTAAATTAGTTGAAATGTTTCCAGAGTCAGCACCAGCAGCACCTACACCTCCTGCTCCTGTGCCTGCTCCTAGCAGACCTGCCAATAATACTAATCAATACAGTTCACCAATAGGACCAGAGCAATTGAAGCAGGATTATGTACAAGACCTTAGTGGACTAACACCTGATCAACAGCTTGTAATAGACACTTCATTAAAAACAGATCTTGGTAGAGATTTAGATCAAGCATTGCTGTGGGGATCCCTTGCTCTTGCAGCGGGTGGTACTGGTGGCTTTGCTGCAGGTACAGCTAATGAGCAGAACAATATGACTGAGCACGAGGAAGCAATGTTATATGCTCTTAGTCATGCTTGATCTCATACTCAATGATGATTCGCTTGTAGCTGGTGCCGTCTTGGTTAACAACAGTCTGATAAATGACATGACCATTAAGAGCCTTCGCTACATTCTGTAGCTGTGCCCCTACAATAACTTCAAGTTCCTTTTCGTCTTTAGCATACGACTTTTCAGACCTAGGCATCGTTGGATCCATACACTCTTCTCGTTCAAAGGTGTTCTCCCCATCAAGCAAAGGTAAGTCTGCATCATGGAAATATTCACTGAGGCATCCTTCTTCTAAACGAAGGCGATGGCCTGCCTCACTTGCCATCTCGTTGATAGCGTCAATGTCTGCTTGGTTCATATTAAATCTGCGATACGTGGTAGTAGGTTGATGTCTAATCCCATAAAAGGTGGGATCAATCCTAGTAGCCTTAGTAGACCATCCATAAATGCCGCTAGCATCACCCAACCAATGATGATGCTAATGATACTAGCGTTACGATTGTGACGCCTGATGGCGCCATCAATCATATCCTGTACTTCTTCTTCACTCATGATCTTAATGGGTAGCTGCCCAGGTATCTCCAGTAGCTGCTGATGCTGTGATCGGTACTTTAAAGTTATAGTACTGACCTGCCTTAGGCGCTGCTTGTTCAAGCAACTGGCCTACGCGTTCAGCTTCACTAGGAATAACTGACAGTTGGACTTCATCGTGTACGTAAGCACAGCGAGTGTAATCTTTATCATAGGTAAACCCTGCGTCATCTAGGTCTTGTTGACCTATAACAACCCAGCGCTTACTGAGGATTGCACCTGCTGACTGTAGTAGATAGTTAAGTGCTGCGTGTTCAACAGTACAGAAGATCGGTCTCCCATCTAATCCTCTCAGTCTTCCAGAACCACGCACCTTCTCCTTAACGGCAAGGATCAATGGCTCTAGTCCTGGGATAGCGTCGAGGAACTTACGTCTAATGTCCGTTCCGAGAGATTTCTTTTGTGCGTCAGACAGTGCAGGGTCGAGGCTATGGCCAAGTCTCACATCGCCGGCCCCATAGATGAACGCGTAGCAAATTGTTTTGACCTCTTTACGTGTGCATCCAACACGATCAGCATTTTGCTGGTGTATATCACCATCGAGTACAACTGAAGCGAAATTTCCATCATCATACCTAAAAAGGTAGTGCCCTAAGCACCTCAATTCTAGGCCTTCAAGGTCTGCCCCGACCATCGTGTGGCCAGGATGGGGAACGAATAGCTCACGTGCCCAGGGTGCACTTACAACTTGGCCTAGATTCGGACCACGATGTGCGTTACGTCCTGTTTGTGTTGCTAATGAGCAGGAGTGATGGATGCAACCATCATCTCCAATTGTATTAAACCAGGAGTTAGTACCTTCACTTAATTGACCCATCCACTTCTGTAATGTCAGCAAACGTATAAACATTCCGCACTCTTCGTGCAACTTGGTGTTCTCTTCTGATAGTGCGATGTCTCTAATTTCTGAGAGCACCGCTTCATCAACCTTAGGTTTACCTGTGTCGGTGACCTTAAGAAACCGAGCACCACGGAATGTGGTTAGTACCCAGGCAATGTGCTGCCTGCTAGTAGGGTTGAAGTCTAGTAACTTTGTCATCGGCGCACCGGAGACATAGCCTTTATGTTTATCCTGACGTCTAGGGGTAAAGACTTTACCTGGCACATACAGGAAACGTTTGCCGATCTCTTCTGTGAGGTTGTCAGCCTCTGCTGCTAGTTCACTACGAACACGTTCAGCTGCACTCATATCAAAGCGAAAGCCACTGGCCTCCTGCTGTGACATGATCTCAGCCATCTGCATCTCTAGTGATACATAATCAGGAAACATCGTCATCCTCCTCTAGTTTGGTAGGGAAAAATTTATAGGTAATACTATCTTCAGCGTGCTGTAGCCATATCCAGCTGCAGGGGCATTCATTTAACCAGTGGATAAATTCAGCTGTGTACCTATAGTTTTCAGTCATAGTCCTGTATCCTCCGCTGCATAAGTTCAAATAGCCTGAGTGTTACTTCTGTATCAGTGACGCAGTATGAGAGCATCTCTGGTGTGTACGTCTCCCAGGCCCCGCCTTGCTTACCGAAGTCGCCCTTAAAGCACTTCAGTCTGTATCCCCAGGCTTCCAGAGAGTGTCTTCCATAGAGCTTCTGAGGCATCCCTGACGGCTTACGCATATAATCACGTTCACTGATATTGGGGTAGAAAATTCTACTAAGGACCAGTGTATCTACAAGGTCACCCTTGAAGTTGAAGTCGTACTGCTCCTTAATTAAGGGAACGTCAAAGCCAATTATATTATGGCCGATAAGTACATCAGCACGCTCTAATTGTTTAATTCCTGTAATGACCGCACGCTCTGGGTCAGGGTCAAACATCATAGGCTCTTCAGGGTTACTCATGTCACGCATAACTATGCAGTGAATCTTTGAACCACGCCTGAGTAGCCCTGTACTTTCTAAGTCAAACAGTAGTTGTGTCTTCATCTTGGATCTCCTCTGCATCCTGTGGATCAAAGTCGTCGGGCGTGAAATGGTTTGGGTCTGTGTAGAGATCCTCGTCGTGTGTGCCTGCAGCTGTTCTAGAACTGAAGCGTTTTGAGTTGAAACGTTGGTCATCATCTTCAAATAAAGGTTCAATAGCGAGGGAAAGCTCTCGTGCTAGACGAGCAGCTCTTCTGAATTCATCCTTGTAATAAGGCTCCCAATCATGAGCAAGCACAATGATCTTCCTGATACCCATCACGTAGCATTGAAAGATAGATGATGAGAATGGGTAACGAGTGGAGTAAACATTGGCTCCTGTTGTGGGAGTGCCACGCTTGGATGTAGCAGCGATGGCATAAGTAATTGGATCTATTTCAACATTGGAAGCAGTGTAGATACTGCGTCCGTCACCGATAATTTCACGGTCACGAACGATGATGCATCCTCCTGGCGACTTAGGGTGAGTAGAAGCTAGGGCAATTGTCTTGGCAACAGACATAAAGTATTTTTCTTTATCCTTGATGTAGGTTGGATCACCTTTTGGACTAGGCATAGGTCACATGTCAATACATTTATCTCTATATTAGGTAGTGAAGCAATCATATGTGACTACATGTCTAATTACAATGAGCCAAAGAAAGGAGATAGGATTCGCAAGATCCTTGAGATGAGAGATGAGATGCGTGGTGAGAACACCTTTGATAGAGACAAAGAATGGACAATGGACGTAACAGCTAAGCCAATGGACAACAAAGAACTTGTTTATTCAGATAAAAACTGGGATTACTTCAACAACTGCTATAGCACTCCTGATCTAGTGAATCATCCAGTTCATTACACAGGTGGTTCAGCAGAAGCGATTGATGTCATTGAAGATGCTATCAAGAATGCAGACACACCTGTTGAAGGGATGTTGCAAGGACAAGCACTGAAGTACCTATTACGGATGTGGTTGAAAGGTAATTGTATTCAGGATGCAAAGAAAGCACAGTGGTATCTTAATCGATTGGTTGAGAAGCTAGCAGCGTCGGAAGAAGAGTGAACTTCTTCTAGTCTCAAGTGCCTCATGTTCTTGAACATGGGGCTTCATTATTTCCATAACTTTGAGATTAGAAAAAATAGAATGATGGAAGTAACAGGATATACCTTCTGCTAATTCAGGTTCTTGAGGATTGAACCAAGTGTTAATACGTAAGCCTTCCCAAGGTTCTAAGTCTTGGGATAACCAGCTGTTCAGTTCCTCTAGACGCTGAGCAGTTTTAATTATGTGTTGCTCCTGTGCTTCTGTTTCAGGCAGTGTCAGTAAGTGGTCTCGATGCAATAGTGCATGTTTCCACATTAAAGTGCCGTCACGGTGGATGAGACGACAAGGATGTACCATAGCTCCTGAAGGAAGTTTGTAAAAACACTCCTTGGATATATGCTTGGACATTAAATGTTACCCTTATGTTCATCATAATATTCAAGATCTTTTTGCCAATTATCACCAGCGTATTCACTGTAGATGATGCGCCCAATATCTCTGAAAGTACTATGAAATAAGCTAACTTTATCTATGTTTGAGATAGCAGCTTCGATAGGAGGACCATATACAATAGCATTCCAAGTAGAAGGACAGACACTTTCAAACCCATTAGCTGTAGCTCGCAGCTGTTTGATACGTTTAAATGGAATACATACTGGATAATCCCAGATCACTGGGGTAGCTCTGAGGATTTCAGATGCACTGGTGAAAAACATAAAGCTATTGATGTGACCATTACGGTATTCATTAATAGTTTTTGTAAGCCAGATCCTTGAATTACGGACAGCACCCTTTGGAGACACCCAGCAGTTGCCATGCCATCGCTCTTGCAATGGATTAACTTCTATAGAAGGTATCGAAGTAGCGTTAACCAGGACTTGCTGAACGGGATCAGAGGTAGGGTCAAAATCAATGCTACCCATAACAAGTCGGGCACGATCAAGTAATTGTGGCGTAGGATATAAAGGAAGTTTTAGCCCTTTCTCTTCTAGTTTATCCTGTAAATTCTGCTGCGATCGCTCGGAGGCTCTCTTGGCTCCCGCCTGCTTCGACATTAAAAGTTCTTGTTCCAGCATCACTAATAAGAGTTATAAGGACATGAGTAGACCAGTCATTTTCATCAATCTCTTCCATCAGTTGACGGAGGAACTTTAGTGTGTCTTCATCTTCTAGTGATTCAGCCTGAGCTATGTCGTGCTGAATATCGTCACCGGACACAAAGACGCTTCCATGATTAGGATCTCTCCCATCGATGTGAAGTATTAAAGTTCCAGCACCATGCTTTTGCACACCAGTGAGAGCAATATTAACAAGGTCAGTAAGGATCAATTCAGCCGTAGCTGTTAGAAACCTTTGCTCTTGCTCTTTTTCCTCACCAAACTTCTCGGACTTGATAAGCTGTTGCAGTAGATCAGTGCGTCTTGACATAATAATCTGTGTCTCTGTCTAGGATAAGTGTTATTTGCGGTGTCTGTGGGGTGCTGCGTCTATATATTGTCGAACACATTTGTGGCCAGCAGCACATTGACCTACTGGATGTGGATGTAACTTAAGGCAGTACATTCTCTCTTTAGATACACCAAGAGCACGGTTACTACCTGTATCCCCTCCATCGCCAGTGGTAGGAAGAGGTGCAGGAGTTTCGTTAGATTTAATAGCTGGGTCTGCCCCTTCATTAAGGGTCGCATTCTGAGTACTATTCTCAGATAAAGAATCAACATATAGATTCTTTAGCGCTTCTGCCTGTAACTCTTTTTCGTTCATGATCAAATTTGCTAGTCTTTTTTTATTGTATAAAACTAGAAGGGTAGATCCTCGTTAGACTCATCTTCAGCTGGCTTACGATATAGGCCAGGATCGTCAGGCTCAGCTGTGCTTATGTGATTACCTTCAAGCATATCAGTTACGACAGCTGCAAACCTCTCACCAAAGGGAGTATCAGGATCTAGAAGCAGGTCAGTTCGCATATCAATCTCTTGTGATTGATCTTCCTTCTCTTGTTCCTTAATAGCTTCTTCCATTACATACTCATTAACTTGCTGCTTGAGAGTATGAATTTGCACAGCAAGTTCAAAACTATCAATATAACTATCGTGATCTACGAAAACACCTACATTTTGTGGGATGAGATGGAAAGGATTACAGCAGTACTTGTTGCCGCATGTAGTTTTCACTCCTGTAAAGCCTAGGTCACCCCAAGCAAACCACATTGCAACACGTTGAGGGTGGTGCTGAGTGGAACTACTGATGGCGTGCCTACGCCAAGCAAATTGCGGCTGCTGAGTTCTAGTATTGACGCAGCCATGCCATTGCCAGCATTCATCTGGAGAGCCAATGTCTACTTGGCTCCAGAATTTAAGTGCTCTGGATCGGAAACGTTTAAGGAGCTTGTCAATATCAAGCGACATCCGACCTTCACGGGCAGCGGCAACGCAGCGGACACAGGCTTGGTGACTGTCATACCTCATGGAATGAGTAGAAAAGCTTCCGAGGGAATGACCTACGTAGATACATAGTTCACCCTCTTCTGCTGTATTACTCATGCGTAAATTACGACGGCCATAGACATGACCTCCACGTTTCTTACTGGGTTGCGCTTCAGCCATTTTCAATAAATTCCATAGGTTCAATTTCCCATTCAAGGATGTCTTCACCTTCATTGAGATTGTCATAAATGCATTCAAGGAGCCATTTCCGTGGGTGAGTGTCAGCGTTAATGCTCATGGTGACTTTGTATTCCATAGTCAGAAAGAGGTTTCAGGTTTAACATAAGAGCCGCCGTTCGCTGGGTACTGCGATTCCAAGGGAAGCGGCTCAATCATATGATTAATAACGTACTCAAAACGAGTACTATTCTCATACTTTATACGAACTAACTTTGCTCTGGGGGTGTAGTACTCAGGCATACCAACAATCAGAGCAAACATTCCATTAGAAGTGAGCACGACACGTTGGCCGAGTTTGATATCATTTGCAAGCATTTCATTTAAAAGTCGTTGAGAATATGTTCTTCAGATAGAGGATCATCTTTAGGTCTTTGCCAGACACGTACAGACTTAGACTTACCAGTAGCCTTATCCTTACGGGAAGTTACCAGTCGCCTCCATCCCATAGCTTGCAGAACATCTGCAACCCTGCGGGACTCTCGTCTGCTCTGTTGCCGGGCATCAATGTCTAGTGCTTCAGTCAGCACTTGTGCAGCGGTGACTTCTTTACGAAGATTGATGAACTGAGTGACCTTCTCCATCCAAGGATCGGGATCACCGAATTCTTGAATGTAATCAGCTATAGCTGCGATCTCTCCTGAATCAAACTCGTAGGTAGTACCCTCACGGTAAGCCTTTACCGCCGCTGCCCACATTGAATCACGCTCTGTAACCAGACGCTGCCAAGGGACTAAGAAGTTAGCAGCAATCTCTAGAGGTACGAAGCGTCTATTACCTGTACTATCTACCAGAAACTGGTTCCTGTTGGTTGTACCAATCAGTACAAACCTACGTGGTAGTTTAGATGGTAAGGAGGCATAGGGATAACGAACCTCATCACACCTAGTTGTAACTAGGTTCTTGAAGTTCTCAATGTTCCTGATACTGAAGTAATTATCAATCTCAGGAAGCTCAAGTAGCCAAGCCACATGCAGTCTGTACTGTTCCTTCATCAATGTCTCTAGAGGTATGGTGATCTCTGTAAACAATGTTTCAGGCACAAGGCTGCGACTGAACATAGACTTACCTACGCCTTGGGCACCCACAAGGATGGGAAGCCAGCTCATAGATACACCAGGCTTGAATGCCCTGGCTACAGCTCCAATCATCATCCTCTGCATAGCGAGGGTGGCAATCTGGTGCTTGTTGCCTAGGAAGACTTCGCCAATCCTGTCCCAATCGGGATGGGGCTTACTATGTGCACTACATGAATCAAGGTATTTCCTGATAGGACAGTAGCTATTTTTAGCTGCTGCATATTGGATAGCTGACTTGATTCGTGGTTCAGGGATAAAGATCCCGTGTTCACAAGCAAGCTTAGTCGTCATCAGATCTAAGTCATTCCCTTGAAGGGCAATAGTCTTACCATCTACATTGGTGTATTCAATGGCACCCGTGAGTTCATTCTTCCTTAAGTCTGAAAGAATTTCTTTAACCTGTTTGACATCATTCTCACGTTCCTTAGCAGCATCATCGTTACTCTTTTTAGGTCTGCCTCTAGTTCGTTTGACTTGTGATGAATCAGGTACGGGCTCTGGAAGCATCTCATCTGCTGAAGTATTCATCGTTACTCCTTTACTATGGGATATGACTTCATCGAAACTGGCAACTGGATCAGCTTCGGTGTAACCCACAGCCGAACCAGCTGCACCAAATCTTAGATTAGCTGGTAACTTACTAGTCCAGTTGGCATCCTGTTTCTTTGCTAGCGAATACAGTTTAGCAGGGCCACTATGTTTACCGAGACCTCTCCATTTGTAAGGGCGAATATTCTCTTCCTTTTCCCCATGATGACCACGCAATACCCAATCAACCCAGCAGTCAAACAACGCCTCGCCGATAGCGGCACACGCAGCCATGACTGGTACGTAACGGGCCTCATATTCACCATCCTCAGAAGGGAGCAGGAAGTTCTCAAGCAGCCATTTACAACGTTCAATATCCTTGTCGGATATATCTGATTTAGTAAAGTCAGTTGGTTCTATATAATCAATATCCTGTAGCAGAAATGCAGGGACAATGCCTTCACTGAATATAAATTCAGCTTCAGTATTTCCATACCATAGACGCTCTGGTTTTTGACCGCAGTTATCCTTAAGAGCTTCAATCCCAAGGTCTGCTACTAAACGATCAACAATTAGCCAATAGGCAGCTCTGTGCTGACCTATGGTTGCTAAGTCAATCTCCAATGGGAATAAAGCACGGAAGCGATGCTCTTCGTTGGTGTGACTAGCAGAAGTGTAGGTAGCACCGCACCAGTTCCTAGCAGTATCTGTATTCCAGAACTGCTCTAGTGTTGTGTCGCCATCAATGTCAATAACGATAACGTTACTGCCACTAGCATTTTCTGACTTACGGTGGCGATCAATAAAGTGAGTTGAACACCAGCCGTAACCTGCCTTCACCCAGCCTTCCAGCCAGGAAATATCTTCTAGGATATTGGACCAACCCTTGGCAACCTTTTGTGGGTTAGTTTTGTTCTTGCAGCTCTTATGAACTGCTAGCCTCAGCTTCATTATTAGTACCTTCCATATCGTGAAATTGTTGAGCCCGTTTAAGGAATCTACTTTCGTGAAGATCCATTTGATCTCCGTCTATAAATATACCTTGTGTTGTCTCCTCAGTGGCGACAATTATAAGGCCTACATCACATTTAAAACCTGTACGTTCAGCTAAAGCAAGCCGATAAGCTGCCATTTGCTGAGCACATTTAGTATATTTGCGGAACCCTCCAAACCCCATACGATCCCCACGGTCGGGGAACGAGTTCCTGTATGGGGCATTGCTTGTTTTAAAGTCTGCTATGACTTTAACTCCACCTATCTCACCAATTAAATCTGGACATCCTGCATACAAATGCTCTGTGCTCCAGACATATGATACCACCTTGTCGTCTGAACGTAGGTGATACCAATCCTTTCTTAAGGGACGCTCTGACCAGTGAAGGACATCAAACCAATTAAGGTATTCATCTATACCATTCCAGAAGGGTAAATATTCTTCGGGGCAAGCGGGAGGCAAACCTCTGAGATAGTTCTCGCAGCATTGATGTATTGCTGTACCTCTAGTAGAAGCAGCCTCGCTGCCACCAGGATTATTTTTAATCCAAGTAGCAAGGCTAGCTTTAGACTTCGCAGTCTCAGTAGCACTAAGAACTGTAGTCACACTGGGCATATAGAGTCCACTGCAGAGATATTTACGATAACCAGACGGAGTGCTAATCCTATATGGTTTTTCAGTAGTCATCCTCTACACCCGACCTCTGCGCTTGAAACTCTGAGCTATAAGTTGTAGTTTCGGTTTGTGAGCAAAACATCTGATACAACTGTCCAACGGCATTCCCGACAGCTTCAGTTACTTGTGCAGTTGCTTGTGTCTGTTGAGATAGGACAGAAACCTCCTGGCGTAATGCAACAATGTGATCCATCAATGATGGTGGACGTGTTGCCAATGATGCTGGAGGGGCCATTGCTACTTGATGCTGTGTCTCGGATTGAGGTGGAGCAGCATTAGCCTGCTCGACGATTGCGTTGATGCGTGCCTGAAGTTCAGGTGGAAGATTTGCGAGTTGTTCGGACATTAGAATTCAGTGTTATCGTTAGTTTTAGGTTTGATTTTCTTAGCCATCACGGTTGCCCCGTGCTTGTCTGTTCCGCCAGCAGGTAGACCTTTTTCACCAGTCTTCCGACCAGCGAAAGGATCTTCACCTTCAAAAAAGTTAGGTAGCCAGATAGATATCTTTTGGGACTCCCATTCCTTTTTAATTTTGTCAGGAACAGCGCGGACCTTCGGGAGTATTGAGTAAGTAGTCTCAAGCCCAGTACCTTTACGGCTAATCTTAATTGAGAAATTAGCAAGGCCATCCTCAGTCCAAGTGTAGTCTTCATCCTCTTGCAAGATCTCAGTGAGTTGTTCACGCAAAGACTTCTGTTCAATAAACATAACTTCTAGGCGTCCTCTAGCTGCTGAAGTAGCCACCCATGCAAGGAACCGACGTGGCTTGACTGAAGTTCCGTCGATCTTGGGCCGATCAGGTTTGGACCAGTCTGTTTCACGGGCAATATCTGAAGGAGAACCAGGATGAGAACGAGTGACGACAAAGCCATTAAACCGAAGCTCGCCAGATTTATCATCCAGAACCTCAGAGGCATACTGCCATCCAGTGACGGCGTGTCCTGTTTCGTAGCATCCGAGTAGTCGGAACTCTTCTGATTCTCCATCTTTAAGTGAGCTTGGTTTCCAATAGGGTTGTGGTTCTTTAGTTTCAATTTTGTCTTTTTCAGCCACCAATTCAGGGGGCATAATCGTTAGCGTCATTTGTTATATAAAGGTTTGACCCTTTAAATATAACTATCTGATATAACAATTGTGGGGTTAATAGTTACTGTTGAAGAAGTAGAAGTCACCATCAAACTCGATGATGAAGGTATCAAACTTCAATGCATAATCATATGTAGCTGTCCAATCAACAACAACCTTTTCATATGCATAAGCTTCACCAAGACATTCACAGTGAAAATACTCTGCGTACTCAGCCTTAGCTCCGTCCTCAGTGTATTGACAATCAGTAACATACGAGAATGCATCAAGTAAGTTATCTAAAGTTGTGATGCTGTAGTGATCAAGCTCCCCCATGAAGTCAAGGGTTTGCTCATGTGTCCACTTCTCACCGAACATCTCAGTGATTTCCATGTACAAGTTCTGCTCGTCTGCTGACAAGTCAGAGTAGTCAACAGGTGATCCAGGCATTAGTGTTACTGTCATAATTTTTAGGTAATAAAAAAGCCCCTTAAGTTAGGGGCCAGTGTTTATTTAGTAGTCAGGGTAATCAGTAGTCGGGGGTGGGGTCTGTCTCTGTGTAGCCCGATGCCGTACCCGACGATTGTGGACCTCGTCTAGATTGGTCGCGGTCCTTTCTAGTACTGAAGTCGTTCGCGCAGATAGCCCGGTAAGGAGACGTGTCACCTTCCTTCCTAAATTCACGTAGATATCCATTGACGCAGATTGGGCGACCCTTCCGAATTCTGCCACTGAGTTTCTCCTTTCTTGATTCATGTGTCTCCATAAATAGCCACGTTGTAACGTCGCTGTTGTCTAGTGTTGTACCAATCTTAACGGCTACTTGACCGTTCTTACGTTCCTTGATTTCATCTGAACCGAAGAACGCATTCCCAAGAACAACCTGATTGCAGTACATCTCTTGAGGTACAGAAGTCTCAATCGTTGTAACAATAAGGTCCAAAGGTTTTGCTGTGTCATCACTGAATACAATGTTGCCGGTGATCAAGGCACGGGTGCCTGGCTTCCAATCAAGGAAGGCCTGGAGCTTAGGGCCTTGGCGTTCGTAGCAAAGTAGTCTGAATCGTACCTCGCTAGCACCGCTGTTAGCGGGCACAACAGCGTCAGCACTGCAATAATCCAGCCCATAGGCTTGGACACTATCTCCCAAATTTCGTAACTCAAGAGTTGCACATATGAAATTCATTAGAAACGATATAAATGTTTTCAGTCCTAATCATACGTCATAAAGCTCGTCACGTGTGGGCAGTTCAATATTAAATTGCTTGAGAGTTGAGGCAACCTCATCAACTGCTTCCATTTCTGCTGGGTCAGGGGTGATGGTTTTACCAGTTGACTCCTGATCCATCAGCCTGATCTCTAACAGGATCGCAGCTTCAAACATCTTGTTGCCGTGCTTTCTTGCAACTCCTAGGGCATTTTCATAACGTGCCCTGCGTTCCTTGTCTTCAGTCATTGTTATTTGGCCACATAGCTGCGGCGATAGTGGGAACTTGTTCCTTCAGTATATTCAAAATGTTGAGAGCAATCTGTGTGTGCTCCCATTGAGTACCATGCCAACAGCGTAGGTCACAGTAATGTAACCAACTCCTGATAGTTCCAGACATATACATTCTGGTTTTAGTGTTCAGTGGTAGGACAGCACGGGCACATTCCTTAGCCACTCCCATTTCAAGCAGTGCTTCATAGCAGTGCTGTGCTTCATTAAAGAGATCTGTAATTGCCAGCTCAGCAAATACTTTCTCCTGAGCATCAAGGTCATCAAAGGAGTTCTGTCTGTTACCGTTGTCTTGCCGTCGTAATTTCGGCAGCTCTATCTCCATAGCTACTGCGTAGCGTTGGGAGAACTCTTGGAAGCTAAAGCTTCGGTGCCTCAGGATCTGAGGGGAGATAGCCCTGGTAGTCTCAATCTCCACGCACATGCTGGCCATCTCAAATGGTGACCAGTGCTTGTGTTTGATTAGATATCTTAATAACTTTTCATAGTCAGGGTTATCTTCATTCTCAGGGTTAGAGACCCTTGCAATTTTTCCAATGAGCTTTTCTGCGTCTGGAGTTATCCAAACAAGTTCAGCTGTGTGTGTCATGCATACTGAGGTAGATTTACATTGTTAGTTTCAAAGAAGGCTGGCATCCTGCTAGCTCTAGTATCAGCAAGGCCTACTGCCTTACCTGATTTATAGAGACTGTCACTCTGTGCTTGCCAGAAGTTAGCAGACAGGTGCTTGTTCTCAGCCTCACCTTGGAGTGGTTCAACAACCCAGTTAACTGTTGCACGTCGCAGTGCATTGATAGCTGAGGTTGTATTAGCATGGACTTCCTTAGCCACCATTGTGTGGGCAGCTACGTGTGTCATCTCGTCCCTGCTGATGTCGGCACTAATGGTGCGAAGACCAGTGTCCCCGAGGAACCTGAAGATCGGGAGCAGGACAAAGAAGACGGAGCGCTCAAGGATTGCGGCTTTAAGCACGGGGTGTGCGTCAAATCCAATCCAAGTCTTAGCAATCTTACTAGCTTCCGCCTGAATCTTTTCAGGTACTGGGTGTACTGCTG
>Ga0209756_1001473_pt1 | contig 21672 bp, 22 predicted proteins | sample ETNvirenome_6_85_FD_184071 | JGI IMG/M metagenome (GOLD analysis project Ga0209756, IMG submission 184071) | Marine viral communities from the Pacific Ocean - ETNP_6_85 (SPAdes) (version 3) | ecosystem: Environmental > Aquatic > Marine > Oceanic | place: Pacific Ocean | collected 2013-06-19 | reverse complement strand
TGTATTTAAAAAACACCCGCGAAGAGTAGAGATAAAATTGATTAATATCAACATTGGCGACATTTTTAAGTCGGCCGGTGCATTTCTGGTTAAAAACTGGCAAGGTGTCGGCTTGGTTATTATGATTGTCCTCTTTTTTGTGACAAAAAATGATTATTCATCACTCAAAAAGTCGATGGACGTGATGAGTGAAAGCTATCAGGAACAGATTGCGGCACTTGAGGCGCTTCACCAAAAAGAACTGGCAGCAAGAGAAGCCGCAATCATAGAATATGAAAGAGAGCTAAAAGAAATAACCGACAAATACGAAGAGGCGGTAGAAGATCTAAAGAAGGCTAAAGAAGAGGACATAAAAGAATTCATCCGAGACTTCGAGGAACAGCCAGAAGAATTGGCGAGTGAAATTGAGGAGACTTTTGGGTTTGAATATGTGGAATAAAGCTTTTATGGCCTTCTTTTTGCTCTTTTCGAGCCAGTCATATGCTTCGGGCGGCAAATTTACGTTTATACAAGAGGAAATGCCAGCCCCGTTTACTGGAACGCTGTTCGACCCAGAGGCGACGGCACGATTGCTGGCGAATAATAAGTTTCTAAAAGAAGAATACGACTTAAAGCTTGGCTTTGAACTCGATAAACAAAAGGCTCAATATGAATTGAAAATTGATCAGTTAAATATTACAATCGATACAGAAAGGGAAAGATACGAGACGACTCTGAATCTAAAAAATACAGAAATTGAACAACTAAACAAAATTATTGCCAAAAAACCCGGCAAAAACGCCCTTCTATGGGGAATTATCGGTGGCTTTGTTGTTGGGGTTGGGACAACCGTTGGGATTATTTATGCGGTGAACAAATGAAAAAAGATTTAAATGAGATTGCCAAATATGAAGTCGCTATTTCCAAGAAATACGGTAAAGAGGCGATACAACATCCGAAGTCCGATTGGAGCGACGAAAAAGAGAAAGAATACCAGCAACAAATTCGAGAATTATACCAAAAAGAAGTAGAATATCGAGAAAAGAACGAAAAAGTAGAAGTTGATGGCATTTTAATAAGTAAAAAACTATTTAGTAGAGATGAGGATCGAGTTTGTCCGGTTTGTTCTTCTTATTCTTTTGAATTGCGAGACAATGTTTACATGACAAAATTTGATTGCTGTTTTAAATGCTATATACAATGGGTCGAAGGCAGAGAAAATCGCTGGAAAGCAGGCTGGCGCCCAGAAAAAAAGGAAATTAAACAATGGCTACAACATTAGAAATAATTACAGGAATTAATCAGGCAGCAGCAAATGCTTATGATGGCTCTCACGACGAGCGCTTCGTCGATGGAGACACTAAAAGTGCGGGCCTAAGTCGCGAGGAAGGTTGTCCAATCGTTGATAGTCGAGTTTCCGACGGCTTTGGAGTTAAAATTGTTGGAGATATGCTCCAAATCAACTACGAATCAAATGTTTCTCTGTCATCTGTTTATGCAGTTGGCTTTGAAGAAGAGTGTGAGCGCAAACTCCAGCAGATTGCAGATTTTTTGAAGAAGGAATATAAGGCCATTACTGGAAAATCACTCTCAATCACGCCACAGGGCGAAGCACAATGTCTCGTTCAGAATACATCTAGAGTTAGAACATTTGTGACGGCACATAAAATGTATAAAATTGGCGGAATGAAGCAGGTTACCACCCTCGGTGAAGCAGTGACCGACACAGTGGCTGTCAATTACCACAAATTTTTAGAAGAAGGCGGATTCGCCAAAGAATAAATAATGTCATACACACTCTCCAAAAAGGAAATAGTAGCTGAAATACTAAAGTGTGGAAAAGATCCGATCTACTTCGTAAATAATTACGCAAGAATCTCACACCCGATCAAAGGTCTTATTCCATTCAAGACTTATGATTATCAGGCCGACCTTCTGACAGATTTTAATGATTACCGCTTTAATGTAATCCTCAAAGCGCGCCAGTTGGGCATCTCAACTATCGCTGCTGGTTATATTGTTTGGTTGATGCTGTTTCACAGGGACAAAAACATCCTTGTTATGGCCACAAAATTCAAAACAGCGGCCAATCTTGTCAAGAAAGTCAAGGCAATTATGAAAAACGTCCCAGACTTTCTTCTCATCGCCAACATCTCAATTGATAACAGGGCTTCTTTCGAGCTATCCAATGGATCCCAAATCCAAGCAGCCTCAACTTCAGGCGATGCTGGTCGTTCCGAGGCACTTTCTCTTTTAGTGATCGATGAGGCCGCCCACGTTGAGAATTTAGACGAATTGTGGGCTGGCTTATACCCTACAATTTCAACTGGAGGGCGCGTGATCGCTCTCTCAACTCCGAATGGCGTTGGAAATTGGTTCCATAAGACATATAGCGAGGCCGCCGAGGGATCAAATGATTTTCACCCCGTTGTATTGAACTGGGATGTCCATCCTGACAGAGACCAGGCTTGGTTTGAGAAAGAAACAAGGAATATGTCTCGCAGAGAGGTCGCCCAAGAGCTGGAATGCAATTTTAATACGTCAGGGGAGAGCGTTATCCACCCAGAAGACATCAGCTGGATTGAAAATTTGGTCTGTGATCCTAAATACAGGACGGGATTTGACAGAAACATGTGGATTTGGGAAGAATATGACCCACAATGCTCTTATTTATTAGTAGCAGACGTTGCAAGAGGCGATGGTGCAGACTACTCTGTGTTTCATATTATAAAACTAGAAACAATGGAGGTTGTTGCGGAGTATCAGGGTAAGCCAAGTCTAGATATGTACGCCAACATTCTCATGCAGGCTGGAAAAGAATACGGCACCTGCCTATTGGTGGTAGAAAATGTTGGAATTGGCATCTCTGTGTTGGAGAAACTTATTGATCTTGAGTATTCAAACTTATATTATTCCATAAAGGGCACACATGAGTTCGTAGAAAGCCACCAGGGCGAGAGAATGAACAACACTGTCCCTGGATTTACCACTTCTTTAAAAACAAGGCCCCTAATTGTAGCAAAATTGGAAGAATTCATTAGAAACAAACTAATTAAAGTATATTCAGTTCGTTTTTCTAATGAATTGCGTACTTTTATCTGGCATAGTGGCAAGCCCCAAGCAATGAGAGGATATAATGATGACTTAATAATGTCATTAGCAATAGCATGTTGGGTAAGGGACACCGCACTGACAGTAAATAAGAGGGATATAGAATTTAAAAAAGCATGCTTAAACTCGATGGTCGCAGTCAACACAAAAATAAACACAACAATTCCTGGAATGGAAGGATATAACAGAAAAGAAAGCTTGGACGAAAAAATGTTTAAAGCAAAAGAAGAATATGAGAAATATTCATGGCTAATAAAAGGATAAAGAATGGCTGATAATAAGAAAAACCCGAATAACCCGCAATCGGAATTATTTAGAAGATTAACAAGACTGTTTTCTGGCCCAATTGTAAATTGGCGCACCCAAATGAATCGAAAGATTCGTAGAACAGCACTAGACAAGTATGCCACCGACTTTAGATCAGCGTCAGGCCAACAATTTAAGAGATCTGAGTACAGTCCTTTCGATATCATGCATTCGAAGATCATGGCACAGCAGAATCGTGCTGAGCGCTATGTTGACTACGAACAAATGGAATATATGCCCGAAATCGCCTCATCTCTTGATATTTATGCAGATGAAATGACGACGCATACTGCCTTGACCCCCATGCTGACAATCGATTGTCCCAACGAGGAATTGAAAGCTATCCTCCACTCACTTTACTCAAATATTCTGAACCTAGAGCACAACCTTTTTGGTTGGTGTCGTTCAATGTGCAAATTTGGAGATTTTATTCTTTACATGGACCTCGACGAGAGGCTCGGAGTCAAGTCGGTCATCCCGCTCCCCCTCAAAGAAGTTGAAAGATTGGAGGGAGAAGACCCCTCTAATCCGAATTATGTCCAATATCAATGGAATTCTGGCGGAATGACGTTCGAAAATTGGCAAGTTGCCCACTTTAGGGTGCTTGGTAATGATAAATATGCACCATATGGTACCGGCGTGCTTGAATCGGGCCGAAGAATATGGAGGCAGTTAGTTTTAATGGAAGACGCTATGATGGCATACCGCATCGTGCGCTCAGCAGAGCGAAGAGTCTTCTATATCGACGTCGGCAACATCGCGCCCCAAGATGTGGAGACCTTTGTTCAGAAGACGATCACATCTATGAAGAGAAATCAAGTTGTGAATGCGGATACCGGCCGAGTTGATCTACGATATAATCCACTTTCGGTGGAAGAGGACTATTTTATCCCCATTCGCGGTGGAGAGTCTTCCAGGATCGATACTCTTCAGGGCGGCCAATTCACGGGAGACATTGATGATGTTAAATACCTGCGCGACAAGATGTTCTCGGCCCTAAAAATCCCAACAGCTTATTTATCAAGCGATTCAGAGGCGAGTGAGGATAAAACAACCCTATCACAAAAAGATGTCAGATTCGCAAGAACAATTCAGAGACTTCAGCGCGCCGTAGTTACGGAGCTTGAAAAAATCGGCATTGTTCACTTATATACCCTAGGTTTTCGTGGTGACGATCTTGTTAATTTTAAGCTGAAGCTCAATAATCCCTCTAAGATCGCCGAGATGCAAGAATTAGAACATTGGAAAATTAAATTTGATATTGCCGGAGGCGCCACGGAGAATTTCTTCAGTCGTCGATGGATAGCTCAAAATCTTTTTAATCTTTCGGAAGAAGATTTTGTTAGAAACCAGAGAGAGATGTTCCATGATAGGAAATTCGAGGCTGAACTCAACGCAGCTGCCGAAGCTGCCGGAGAAGAAGCATCCGGCGGAGGCATGGGGGACCTTGAGGGAGATCTCGGAGGTGATGACCTTGGAGGTGATGACCTTGGAGGTGATGACCTTGGGGGTGATGACCTTGGAGGTGACGACGATTCTGGTGGAGACGAAGGTCCGCTCCTGGACGCCCCGGCAAAAAGAGACGACCGCGACAGAAAACACACCGAGAAGTCCCGCTCCAAACGAGCAAAAGGAAAAACCTATGTTTCCAGAAAACATCGCGGTGGCGATAGCCGGTCTGGCCGGCAACACAATTATTCTGCCATGGCTATTCCAAAGCCAAAAGATATTACGCCAGGGATGTCTAATATGATGGGCCTTTCTCGTGGTATTTATGAGGTTCAAGGGCCTACTTATAGTGAAGAGGAGCTTTTATTATTCGAGGCAAAATCAGAAATTCGTGATTTAATCACGGAATTAGAAAATTCGGAGATTCAGTTAGATGAAAATGAAACACAACAAAAAGCGTAATACGGCTTTTATTTTTGAAGCGCTAATAAGAGAATTAACAAAAGCCATTGTCGCAAAAGATGACAATAAGAAGAAACTTATCGTTAAGCTAGTAAGAGAAAACTTTAAAGGGTCCTCTGTTTTGGCAAAAGATCTGGATCTTTATAAGGCAATCCTAGAAACAAGAGAGATGGACCGCCAAACCGCCGAAAAGCTTGTCTTTGAAGCCAGAATGAGAAAGAAAACGATTGGCGAGAGGGAGTTATTCACTGAACAGACGGAGATTATTGATACCATCAACAAGCTTGTGTCTCCGAGCGTCTTCTCTAATTTCATTCCAAACTATAGAGATGTCGCAACCGTCTATCAGATTTTTGATTACCGCACCAAGACAAAAAAGCGCGTTTTGCTTGAAAAGCAAATTATTGACCGTATGACTTCATCTGAAAAGTCATCGCCACCACCTATGAAGCCCGTAGATAACTTAACTTATAAGACTTTTGTCAAGAAGTTTAATGAAAAATACAGCACCGAACTGCTTTCTGAACAAAAAGCACTCTTGGGTCACTATGTTGGGTCTTTTACAGACAACGGTCTGGAGTTAAAGGTGTTCCTAAATGAAGAGATTGCCCGATTGAGGGAAAAACTTCACGAATCTTTAAAAATGCCAGAAATAGCAAAAGATATCCAGATGACCGAGGGCACAAAAAAAGTATTAGAAATTTTAGATGGTTTCTCGAAGCGTCCCATAAACAGTGATTTGGTTCAAGAGGTTCTAAAAATCCAAAATTTAGTGAAGGAAACGGAAAGCCGATGATTTCAGTAAAAGTTCATAAACAAAGGGAGCTTGTTCAGCTAGAGTTGAAGGCTAGAAAATCTTTGGATGGCAATATTCTTATTTTCGATCACAAAGAAATCGATATTGTTATTATGCCCGAAAAAAACAAAGTTGTGACTTTCGCGAAAGATGACTATTCCGAAACGATCTATCACGTTCAGGACAGATTTTTTGAATACCTAAAAAGAAGGGGAATTGTAACCTACGATTCGGTTAAGGGCGGCAATGTATATGGTTCGATTGAGGGCGTCATCGCGGAGTCAAAAGACCCGGAAATCAATGTTCTTGATTACGCAATTTACAATGTTTATAGGTTTTTGAAAGAAGAAAAACCGCGCTATGATTACATCGAAGATTATGAACAAATGTTAGATGATTATTACACAGAGCCGACTGGAGAAGACTCGACAGAGCTTGGTGAAATACCGCAAGCAACAGAGAAAGGCTCAATCCGGCCAGGCTACAATTATTCACCTTATTGGATGAGCTACATGCTTGAAGAGGAAAAGAAAAAATGAAACTTACAAAAAATCAATTAAGAAAAATTATCAAAGAAGAGATTAAAGCATTAATGGAGGAAGAATATCTTGACACTCCTGAATATATTGAGGCAGCAAAAAAGGGAGAAATACATGCTAAAAACGGGAATGAACTCCCCACTGATGTAGAAAAACATGTCAAAGATAATATATATTTAACATCAGATGACGGAGTAACTAAGAGAAAATTACTCCCGAATGAGATTGCCAACGCTGAAATTGGTTTTGGACATGGTTTTAACTTTGTTGAGATGAATCCCGGTAGCCGTGGAAACTGGGGATTGGGGCTTAAAATACAAGTGAAAGAATAATGCCCCTCCTATATTTTATTTTAGCTGCCTACGGACTAACTCAGCTTCTCTGCTATGGAAAGATATTCGGGAAAATCCGTCCCGATGGTTATTTTTGGACATGTCCCATGTGTATGGGGTTTTGGGTTGGCGTTTTTTTATGCGGCGTTAATCCTTTTACCGAACTATTTACTTATGAACTTACACCGATGAATTTTTTAATTTGCGGTTGGATAAGTTCAGGGACATCATATATACTCAACACGGTCTTCAGTGACTGTGGCATCAAAATCCATAAAAAGGGAGGTGATTAAATGCTTAAAAAATATATGCTTCGAAACGTCCGCCGCTGCAAAAGCGGCTGTTGACTACTTTTTTAAGAGGAAAGAAAATGAGTAAAGTTTTATTGAGAGAATACTATGCCCTCTGCGAGGGCGGCGTCTGTCAAGATTTATTGACAGAGCACGAAAAAATTGACGTGCAGGTAAATAATGCCATGTATCTTACTGGGTTAATGCAACAAGCGGATACCCAAAATGGAAATGGAAGAGTTTACCCACAAAAGGTACTCATGAGAGAGATGAAAACATACCAGAAACTCGTCAAAGAGAAGCGCGCTCTGGGCGAGCTTGATCATCCAGACGATTCTGTCATTAATCTCAAAAACGCAAGCCATATGGTTACGAACATCTGGGCAGACGGCCCAAAAGTCATGGGAACCGTCAAGGTCCTTAATACCCCTGCCGGAGGAATCCTAAGATCCCTTGTTGAGTCTGGGGTTCAGCTTGGTATTTCTTCACGAGGCCTCGGCTCGGTCAGTGAAAGTATGCAGGGTGGTGTCGTTGTCGAAGACGATTTCCAACTTATCTGCTTTGATTTCGTTTCAGAGCCAAGCACACCAAACGCCTTTATGAATTTGCAAGAAGGCAAACAATATAAAGAGCCAAACATTTTTACAAAAGCTGATAGAATTAACCGAGCTTTGAATGATATCTTGGGAGATAAATAAAATGAGTAAGAGATTATGGTCAGATCACCGAAAAACCAAAAGTTTGACTAAAGGGTGGCGGAGATTTTTAAATGAAGAAGAAGAAGCGCCTCCAGAAGATGCTAAAGATACTGTACAAATTATGAAGAACCTTGGTTTTGAGGGCGAAACCGCTGGGAAAAACTTCATTATTATGGTCGGAGGTCCAGGAACCGGCAAAGGGGGCATGATCGGTACGGACAGATTCATGGGGTCCATTATTAAGGCAACCAAGGGGAAAATGGCCGCCAAAGATTTTATTAAAAGCTTGCCTCCCGGAACGATCAATCAATTTGCTTCGGAGGTTGACGCGGTCCTAAGACTGATGCAATGGGACCTCGCAGCACAGGATTATCAAAAATTATCTACAGCGGCCGAAAACCCGGATCAATGGAAACAAATTGTAAATCAATATGCAAGCAAGCCGCAGGGGGATATTAATCTCATCAAAACAATAGCAGGCGCTCTTGGCGGCACTCCTGAAGAGTTGGCAACACCCAATGGCGCGGCGAGTTTTTTGAAAGCTTTTCCCGATATGGATGCCTATGCTGGCAAGAAAGACAAGGACAACCGAAAGGCACTCAAGAAAATGGGAGGTAACAATGCCGTAACTGCAACGTATATGCAACTTCGATCTGGATGGGGTGAAGACCCCGGCAAAAAGACAATTAAAAAACTTGCTGTCGAGAAATACAATGATGAATTAAGAGACCAATTAAAATCGTTTTTATCGCGAAGCAAAGGCCAGCAAGTTAAAACCGAGGTCGTCGCGGGAGGCGATAGCGCCGCCCAAGCTCAAAAGGTAGCAGCAGCAGGCGATGTTGATGGCAAATTAAGCAAAGCAGCCAAGGATGTTTTTATCTTGGATTCGGCTGGCGAAGATTTACCAAGCCAAGATTATGAAGGTCAATTGAGAATCGCCAAAGGGATGGGTTTTAATACCACCATTATATGGATCAAGACAGGTCCCGAGATTAGTTATTTGGGGAATCTTGAACGAGCTGTTGTTGGCGGAAAACGCGCGGTTCCCCCTCAAGAAATTGAAGATTTTTACTCTGCCGCAGCGGGGGAAGGAGACAAGGGCGTCGGACCTGGAAATGAATCGGCGGACGTATATTTTAATAGTCTCCTAAAAACCCCCGCCGATCCCAACGATCCGAATGCTGGGCCTCTTTTGGATGATTTAATTATCGTAATGAATAAGGACGGGAAACCGACTCCTCCCAAGGAGATCGAAGATATTGCTTCACATGTCTGCACCAACCCGCTCAAAGATCCCGACGCCGAGCCAAAAGATCACGTTTATAATCGGCTTTGTGATGCAGCCACCATTAAAAGAATTACCAAATATGATATTGGGGACCTACCGAGCCCCGATAAAGCCGAATCTATTGCCAACTTTGGAGAATTAGAAAAAGCCATCATGGATGATTTTGAGGAAGTTTTAAAGGGGGAAGAAATCCCAAAAGTTATTGCCAAAGCAGGCGCCCAGAAAGAAAAAATCTTGAACGCCGACAAAGCCGAGTTAAAGGCTATGGCAAAGAGTTTAGCTGATCACATTCGAGGTACTTTTGAAAAAGAAGTCAGACAGATGGTGAGAGACGGGAAAGGTGGAGAATTTACTACAAAAGCCTATAAGAGTCCCATGAAAGAAGGCCGAACCTTGAGTCGGTGGAAATTATTGGCAGGTATAAAATGAAACGAAGCGAACTTGAGAAAATATTAAAACCTCTTATCAAAGAATGTATCAAAGAAGTTATCTTTGAGGACGGAGTTCTATCCGGATTAATAAGCGAAGTGGTGCAGGGTATTGGTTCTCAACAGACAATTGTCGAAACAAAAGTCCAAGAACCAGAGCACGACTTCTCAAGACAGCGAGTTGAGCTTCAAGAAGAGGCACAACGAGCGATGAGAGAAAAAAAGAGAAAACTAGAAGAGTCTCTTGGTGGCGGATTCAAGGGAATCTTCGATAACGTCGATCCAATCAAAAGCGCAGGATCACCTGGCCAAAAAACAAGCAATAGTCCTCTATCTAATTACGCCCCAGATGACGCCGGCGTCGATATTAGTGGGATTATGGCACTCGGCGGTGGAAAGAACTGGAAAAACATGATTTAGTTTGTCTTTTCTGACTATTTATAGAAGACAAGTGGAGATAAAATGTCAAAACGCCCAGTTAATGTATCGGTAAGGCCAAGAGGCAAGTACGATAATGCTCAGAGAATGATTAAGCGGTTTATGAAAAAACTGAAAAAATATAAAGTCTTGGAAACCTATAGGGACACCCTAAGACACGAGAAGCCTTCGGAAAAACGCCGTAAAGCGGAAAAAAGAAGGCAAAAGGTCTTGGAGAAAGCCAAGGCTGAAGAAAAGAAATATATGGAAGCTGATTTTGACGCTCTCCCGAAACCAAAGAAAAAAAGAAGAAGATAGTTCAAGTAAAGAACTATTTATAGTTTGAAGGAAGGATCCTTGGGGTATAAAAGCCTCAGAAGAAAGAAATTCATAAAATAAAAACCAATCATAGGATGGAATAGGAACAAAGAATGTCAATTTATCAATATAAAGCCGGATTACAGAACGCCGCATCATATCAATCATCGGGATCCCCATTTGTAACGGGCTCAACACCTCTCGTTGGAGCGCAAAGAGTAGATTTCCCGAATGTGACAAAAAATATTCAGGTTTGGAATTTGGATGCTCATGCTACCACAACCCCGCCCCACAATGTTTATCTCTACTTCCACGAAGACGCACCACTTGATAACAAAATTCTCGTAGGGGCCCCCACCGCCAGGGGAACCGGCCACGTCCTCATCGATGTTAAATGCACACACTGCTTCATCTCCTCGTCGCATGTGTCTGGCTGTGATGTCAGACTTTATGCCTCTTTAACCGGGATCGAGCCAAAACAGATGTTTGAATTAACTGGAGCCGGCATTACAAAATAAATTTGGTCATTTCCTCTTTTGAAAGACTATTTATTTGTGAGTTAATTTATAAGGGAAAGCTTTCATGTCTTCATTACTAGAACAAGCAATCATCGACGCCACGGCCCTCCGAGAGGCGGCAGTTAAAAACGCGGAGTCTGCCATTTTGGACAAATATTCCACAGATATTCGGGAGGCTGTAGAGAATCTATTAGAGCAAGATGATGACGCTGTCGGTGAAGAAGAAGAAGAAGATTCAAATTCTTCTCAAAACCTAGAAGACAGTATTCCACTTGCTGGCGCCACTGAAGGCGCTCTCGCTGAAGAAGAAATTGTTATCGACTTTAAGGATCTGAAAGCCATGGCAGAACAATTGACGGATGCTGAAGAAAGCGCCGAAGGCGGAGACCCAATGGGCGATCCAATTCCCCACCCAGTTGAGGCAGGAGAACAAGAGGTTGCAACTTCATCTGTCGAGGTGGCCCTTGAAGAGGAAATCGATATCACTGATCTCGACGAACTCATTGAAGAATTAGTAGTTGATATCGCACCACAAAAAAGTGGATGGGCAGGCACCCCCACAGATATTATGAACTATAAAGAAGAACTAGAGCTAGCTCGTCGCTCCGCTACACAAGCGAAAGAACAAGTAAAAGCATTGACACAGGCTGGAGAAAGACTTTCAGAGTCCAACAAGAGACTCAAGGCGAAAAACGCCAAAATGTTGAAAGCACTCCAGATCTTAAAAGAAAGTATCAATAAAGTCAATCTCTCAAACGCGAGATTGGTTTACACGAATAAGGTTTTAACAGACAGCTCCCTGAATGAGCGACAAAAAACTAAAATTGTCGAAGCACTGTCTAGATCAGATTCAATTGAGGAAGCAAAGGTAATATTCGAAACTCTAAAAAGCGCTGTGGGAAGTGTATCAGGTAAAGCGCGTCCACAATCACTCCGCGAGACCATCGAAAGACCCTCTGCCACTTTACCTAGAAGAGAAGCTAAAACAATTTCCTCTCCAGTTTCGGACAGGATGCAGATTTTAGCTGGTATTAAGACACATAATAAAGGAGATTTTTAAAAATCATGTCTATTCTAAACAAACTTACTGAAGGTATTGTTCGACGCGATCTCTCCAAGGAAGGTCATGCTCTTCTCACAAAGTGGGAAAAGACTGGTCTACTTGAAGGACTGCGCGGTGAACGTGCCAAGCACGGAATGGCTTCATTGCTTGAAAACCAAGCAAAGGAACTACTTCGTGAGGCCAGCTCTATGTCTGGCGGCGACGTCGAGGGTTTTTCCTCGGTCGCATTTCCAATTGTCCGACGAGTATTCGGCGGACTGATCGCAAACGATCTTGTTAGCGTTCAACCTATGAGCCTCCCATCGGGACTCATTTTCTTCCTCGACTTCACTTATGATCGCAACCGCTTGGATACCCTTAGTGGTTCTTCCGTATACGGTGGTGGAGTTGTTGGTCAGCAGATTACTGGCGGTGTTTCACTTGCTGGCGGCCTCGCCGAGCAAAGCTATTATGCTTTGAACAACGGATATTCAAGTCCAACTGCCTCGGTAGATCCAGCCCAGACCATCGTGGCTTCTGGTACAGTCGGCGCAGGCGTTCCTGGCGATTGGCTAGGAATTGGTGTTGCTGCAACTGCATATAGTGCTCTTGGCGATGGCCTGGTTCGATTCGACCCAGATATTGCTTCGGGTACCAACTGCGTAGTCGCAAGTTTTCCACTCGCGACCCTCGCACCAGCACAGCAGTTCAACATTAAGGATTACATTACCATCACATTGACTGATGGTGGTGCTGGGAATGTCCAGCTTCTTGCGGGTGCTCAGGTTCGTCGCCTTACTGTCGATGACCCAGTTACCGCAGGCAACCTTCTGGTTGTCGTCGCCGCAACTGGATCGGAGACTATTGCTCAATTGTCACAATCGATGCTAGCCGTTGACGGTTGTGATTTCGTCATCGATGACAACTTCCAGCCCAGCAACGCGCTTGGCTCCGTTATCGGCAACCAGACCTGGGGTCTTGAAAATTCATCGCAAATCCCAGAAATCGACATCAAGGTCGACTCTGTGGCTGTCACCGCGAAGACCAAGAAGCTCAAGGCTAAGTGGACGCCAGAATTGGCTCAAGACTTGAACGCATACCATAACTTGGATGCCGAAGTCGAATTGACCTCAATTCTTTCTGAACACATCGCTCTTGAGATCGACCAAGAAATCTTGGAAGATTTGATCAAAGGCTCAACGGCTTCGACCCTACATTGGTCTCGTTTGCCAGGAAAGTTCGTTAACCGCGAAACAGGTGGAGCTATCAATCCTGCTGGTACAAATATATTCCCAGACTTCACTGGCAACGTATCTGAATGGTACGAAACCTTGATTGAGACCATCAATGATGTCTCGGCTCAGATCCACCGCAAGACCCTTAGGGGCGGCGCAAACTTCATCGTGTGTTCACCTGAAGTTGCAAACCTCCTTGAGTTCACTGCTGGATTTAGAGGCTCCGTGACTCATGACGATGATCGTGGTCAGGTTGGCGCTGTTAAAGTCGGCTCTTTGAGCAAGAAGTTTGACGTTTACGTCGATCCTTACTTCCCACGGAACGTTGTTCTCGCAGGCCGTAAAGGTTCTTCTTTCCTAGAAAGCGGATATGTATACGCACCGTATGTGCCTCTCCAAATGACTCCTACCATCTTTGGTACAGAGGACTTCGTGCCTCGTAAAGGCGTCATGACTCGCTATGCGAAGAAGATGGTACGTCCGGATATGTACGGCCTCGTTATCGTTCAAGACTTAGTCTAAAAAACGATACTTAACGCAATTAATTGCCCCTCTCCGTTTTTCGGAGGGGGGTTTGTTTGTTTAGAAACTAATTAAAGCAGGAGGGCCCCAAATATGGCATTGCCTACATTATCGCCCAAAAGTCAGATGAGCAAATCAATTTTGCCACCGACAGGCACCGTCGCAAACGTTGCGGCAACGTTGCCACTTGGAATTTATGATTCTTCAACAGCTTTTCTTTCCGGCGCCGCAGATCAGGTTGCCTATACATATAAGAAACTGGGTGGGGATGTATTAGACATTGAATTGAAGGCCAGCAATGTCTATGCTAATTACGAAGAAGCAGTCCTTGAATACAGTTACTTGGTGAATCTTCACCAATCAAAAAACATGCTTTCAGATGTTCTCGGTCAAGCAACCGGAACTTTTGACCAGGACGGAAACGTTATAACTGGCCCACAAAATGTAAACTTAAAATACCCTCGCGTGATGTTTGAGTACGCAAGGAGAATATCAGACGGCTTCTCTTTTGAAGCGAACGTGGGAGGAACAATCCCGATTTATTCAGCTTCTTTTAAGTTGGAAGAGGGAAAGCAAGATTATGATTTACAAGCAATCATTTCTGGCTCTTCGGCAACGGGCATAGGGCCCAACGGCGATCCTGTTGCATTTGACGGCGTTGTCCAAGATAAAAGAGTTATTGTTAAAAAAGTATTTTTCAAAACACCAAACGCCATGTGGAGGTTTTTCGGCTATTTCGGAGGCTTGAACGTTGTTGGTAACATGAACTATTATGGCCAGTACACAGACGATTCATCCTTCGAGCTAATACCCGCTTGGCACAACAAACTTCAGGCCAAAGCCTTCGAAGATCATTTATGGACAAGATTGTCTCATTATTCTTTCGAATTAAAGAATAATAAATTAAGAATTTTCCCGCAACCGGATCTTCTGAGTACATACCGGTATATGTGGGTTGAGTTCTCGGTGATACCCAACAGTTGGGATAATCCCCCAGATTACAAAGACGGGGTCGATGGAATAAACAATTTAAATACTATTCCGTTTGATAACATTCCGTATGAAAATATTAATGCGATCGGTAAGCAGTGGATCCGAAGATTTGCACTTGCGCTTTCGAAGGAGACTCTAGGCCAAATCAGAGGAAAATTCCAGTCGATACCGATTCCTGGCGAATCTGTCAACTTAAATGCAGACGCATTATTATCGCAAGCGCAGTCCGAGCAGGAAGCGCTTCGGACAGAGTTGAAAGAAATCATGGATCAACTTACATACGCAGAGATGGTAAAGCAGGACGCAGAAAAGTCAGAGGCGGCCAATACGATACAAAAACGTGTCCCTAATTTAATTTTTCAGGGATAGGAACAAATAAATGAGCAGCAAAAAAGAACAATATGATGGTTTCAGGCCCTATTACCCGGATGAAAAAGTTCCGACAGGAAAAAAGCCGCTAAGAGAAATTACTATGATGCCATCTACGGTCGAAACTATAGATTTCGCTCTTTTTGATTGGCTAAATGAAGATTTAAATATTTTTTGCACGACCAACGAGGGTTGGAGAAAGGTGCCGCTCATTTGGTCAATGCCGGAAAGAGCCTTTCAAGCAAAGGATGATAAAGATTTAAGAAACAAGGACAGCGTATTCACACTGCCGGCTATAAGCATTGAAAGAGCTTCCCTCATAAAGGACCCGAGCATGAAGGGTGTGGCATGGGCCCACATGCCCAGACGAAACGACGCCAAAGGCGGCGCGATCACTGTTGCTAGAAGAATACAGCAGGAAAAAACGTCAAACTTCGCAAATGCGACCTCTAGAAAGAGGTTTAGACAAAATACCCAACCATTTAAGAATAAAAAAGTGGTTTACGAAACCATAACAATGCCAATACCTACTTATGTCGTGGCAAACTACAAATTAACAGTCAATACTGAATATCAACAACAAATGAATGAAATTTTTACTCCGTTTATGACCTATTCTGGACAAATTAATAACTTCTTCATGACCCGCGACGGCCACAAGTTTGAGGGATTTATAGAAAATGATTTCTCATTGGAAAATAATTTATCTAACTTGGGAGAGGAGGAGAGAAGCTTTAAGACCATAATCAATTTGAAAGTTCTGGGATATTTGATCGGATCAGCCGGAAATGACAACCAGCCAAAGATAACGGTTAGGGAAAATGCAGCAGAATTTAGATTCACCGGAGAGAGGGTCATGCTCGGAGACAAAAAGGACTTTAAATAAATGGCCGATGATGACGAAAATAAATGGACTAGACCATCAAACCCTCCGCCTCCCCTATTCTTGGGAGAACGCGAAAGAAATTTAGTCAAACAAGTTAACGATGAGCTTCTTGAGAGAGTCGTCGGCCAGCAGATAACATATTTGCCTATTTCGATCGAAAGAACAAATTTTCACCCACTTTATGGAGAGGCTATTGAAAAGAGTTTTCTGCCCCCCGTTAGAGTGTACGCCTTGGTGGAATTTGACGGAATCCAAACGACGACAGAAAATTTCGGACTAGATAAAGCAAATAAAATTACAGTCAGATTCCACGAGAGACGATTGTTCGAAGACCAGGATCTTTACGTCCGAGAGGGCGACTATGTTCAATATGGTTCTTCTTTTTTTGAGATCACAACCCTAAATGAGGGTAGGCAGTTATTTGGCCAAGTAGATCACCTTTTTCAAATAGAGGCAACATGTATTAGAACCCGCAAGGGGCTTTTGGATCTCGAAGTCCTACCTTCGGACACTGTCTCCGCAATTTTAGAAAGTACTCCGGAAGATAAATTAGATGTGTTCGGGCAGTCAATAGCAAGAATAATCTACACAGAATTTTCAGCCGTTTTAATATCTGCCGGAAGCTCCCTAAACGACTTTCTCGGCGTGTCGGGAAATGTAAGTCGACCACGCTCGGCCGTCTATCTAGACGGCATGAGGCAGAATTTAACTAATAGCCCGGTTACGGGAGAATTTTATATTCAAAGTGGGAAGCTGTTTTGTTCATTTGATATCCCACCCGGCTCTCGTGTAATTTTGGAGGCCCTGACTTTAGTATGAGTATTTTTAGAGAACACAAATCAATCGCAGACCGCTCCGCCGCTGATAGAAAGAGGCATAAGCAAAAAATTGATAAAGCCTTACGTGAAGGAATAAAGGACGTAGTGGCAGATGAATCAATCATTGGTCAAAGTGGCAAGAAAAAGATAAAAATCCCAGTAAAGGGAATCAAAGAATATCAATTAGTTTACGGCTCGAATGACAAAAATAAAAAAGTCAGCTCAGCAGGAGACAAGAACGTCAAGAAGGGTCAAGTAGTCAGAAAGGGTCAGAAGAAAGGAAAGGCCCCTGGAGATAAGGTATCCAAAGACCCTGGAGAAGAATATTACGAAGTGGAAGTCACTCTGGAGGAGTTAGCAGAATATCTCTTTCAGGATTTAGAACTACCAGATCTGGAAAGAAAAAAATTCAAATTCATACAGCACAAAAAATTAAAAAGGTCCGGGTTTAGGAAACAGGGGATGAGATCTAGGCTCTCTAAGAAAGAAACTATTAAAAGAAAAATCCGCCGCAAGAAGATAGCCATCGCATCGGGTGCAATTTCTGAAGACAGCGAAGATAGGTTCCCATTCCACAAGGATGATCTTAAATATAAACATATGAAACTTAAGCACGAGGAAAACAATTCCGCAGTTATCTTCTTCTTAATGGATGTCTCGGGCTCAATGAATAAGGATAAGAAATATATGGCCAGGAGCTTCTACTTCTTGCTTTATCAATTTTTGAACTATAAATATAATAATATAGAGGTGGTGTTTATTTCCCACTCTACTGATGCTGGCGAAGTAACGGAAGATGACTTTTTCAAAAAAGCAACAACGGGCGGCACGATCATGTCATCGGCCCTCGAATTGGAGAGGGAAATCATAAAGAAAAGATATCACCCATCAAGCTGGAATATATACACTTTCTATTCGGGCGACGGCGACAATTTCTCCTTTGATAATCCCAAAGTAATAGATCTCTTTAGAGAGCTTAAAGAAATTAATCAAATGATTTGTTATGCAGAAATCGACCCCTTTTCAACATCGGCCGCTGATTTGACTGGAATTTTAAACCGCTCGTTTAGTTACAATACTAGCGAAGCTTCAAGGCTATGGATGAAGCTAAATGTTCTCATCGACGAAAAATTTAAAAAAATAAAAATTGCAAAGCCAGCCCATATTTGGCCATCGTTTAGAAAATTATTTGGAGGAGAGCCGTGAAAGATTGGTCAATAAAGGAACTTCAAGGTTGGGATGATAAAATTTGTAAAATTGCCAAAGAGAAATACGATCTTGATTGGTTCCCAATAGAATATGAAATTCTAAATTATCATGAGATGATTGGAGCAATGGCCTACGTTGGCCTCCCGACCCACTATCGACATTGGTCATTCGGAAAAAGCTTTGAAAGGACGATCACTAGATATAATCTAGGAATGGAGGGGCTCCCTTATGAAATGATCATCAATTCAAATCCCTCGATTGCCTATCTGATGCTTGAAAATCCGACAAGCACTCATTTGTTAACAATGGCCCATTGTGTGGGTCATTCGGATTTCTTTAAAAATAATAGAATGTTCAAAGAAACTGATCCTACAAATGTAATTTCAAGATTTAAGGCCGCAGGAAAAAGAGTACAATCCTATATAGAGGACCCAAATATAGGAATTGATAAAGTTGAAGAAATTTTAGATGCATGTCATTCTATACAATACCAACTCCCAAGGACTCCGGGAATTAAAAGAAAAACCGAAGCGCAAGCAAAAGAAGAGCTTTTCATGCGCACCAACGGCCTACTGAACGTAGAAAACGGATTAGTTCAGAAAGACTATAATTTGCTGGGATTCATAAAAAAGAATGCTAGAGATTTAGAAGATTGGGAGCAGGATCTTATAGAAATGGTAGAGACAAGGTCTTTATATTTTACGCCACAGGCCCAAACAAAGATTATGAACGAGGGCTGGGCCGTAACTATTCATGAAAAAATAATGAAAGATCTGGACCTTCCGGATAAATATCACCTATCATTCCTGAAGACACATAACCAAGTGGTACGCCCCATAATTGGTCGCGTTAATCCTTATCATTTGGGGTATATGCTGTTCAAATCAATAGAGGAAGAATATGGGTTTGATGAATGTCGGGCGGCAAGGGAAATCCACAATGATGAGACATTTATACGAAAGTACTTAACCGAAGATCTATGCAGAGAGTTGAATTTATTCAGCTACTCTTATCAGAAGTCGACAGATAATTATACTATTTCTGAAATTTCTGATGAAGAAGGGTGGAAAAGCGTCCGTACAAGCCTAATTAGAAATACAGGTCTTAAGGGGGTTCCGGTTGTCTACGTTAGCGACTATGATAAGAAGACAAATACACTTTATATCAATCATGAACACGACGATCGGGATCTTGACTTGTCGTATGCAAACAGAGTATACGAGCAAATTTGCTCTCTGTGGAAAGACGAAGTATGCTTTACAACACTAATTGAAGGGGAACCTTGGGAATTTTAATATGACTGATTCAAAAACTAATAAATTTTTAAAAATAGCAGAGGAGCACAAAAAGGGAAGTAAGCGAGAAAAATTCCATGGAACTTTCGCCGATTTCCTGGAATTGTTTGAAGGCCAGCCTGGCGTTGCCATACTTGCCCACAAGAGATTGTACCAAACAATCATAAAGCATGGCATTACAAGAATGTCCGAAGAAGACAGTAGGTGTAGCAACCTCTTCAATGGCGACGAGTTGAAGACCTATGATTATTTTCAGAGCAAGTTTTTTGGGATGGAAAGATCTTTAGTCAAAATCATGAGATATTTACACTCAGCCTCTATGAAGGGGGAAGAGAGCAAGCAGGTCCTTTTACTCCTCGGCCCAGTTGGTGCCGGTAAGTCCGCCCTTGTAGAGCACATTAAACGCGCCCTGGAGGGTTCCGGCCCGCTTTACGCACTTGAGGGTTGCCCAATTAATGAAAACCCCCTACACCTCATTCCCCGGGGTCTAAGGGACAAATTCAAAGAACTATACGGAGTTAGAATCGAGGGAGACCTTTGTCCTGTTTGCCGGCATAAATTATTAGAAGAGCTGGAGGGAGACTATATGTCATTCACAGTAAAAGAAACTTCATTTTCAGTTCGCGGCCGCCGAGGCGTTGGCGTCGTTCCCCCCATGGATGCGAATACCCAGGATACGAGCATTCTTATCGGGTCAGAGGACATTTCAAAGCTCGACCTATACCCAGAGGATGACCCACGGGCTTTAAGCCTTAACGGGGCGTTTAACGTGGGTAATCGCGGTATTGTTGAATTTGTTGAGGTCTTCAAAAACGAAATCGAGTTTCTGCACACAATGATTACGGCCACACAGGAAAAGGCAGTCCCAAGCCCCGGAAAGGGCGCCATGATTTATTTTGATGGTGTCATTTTGGCGCACTGTAATGAAGCAGAGTGGAATAAGTTTAAGTCTGAGAATACAAACGAGGCTATTCTAGACAGGATTGTCAGGGTTAATGTTCCATATTGTCTTGAAGTAGACGAGGAACAAAAGATTTATAAAAAGATGTTGGATGAATCAGATTTTGATTCGCACATTGCACCGCATACACTAGAAGTCGCAGCCATGTTCGCTGTCTTGTCCAGAATTAAAGCATCAAATAAAGTAGACCCCATGACAAAGATGAAAATCTATAATGGTCAAAATATCGTAGAAAAGGGATACATCAAAAAAGTAGATATCAATGATTTGAGAGAAGAGGTAAGGGATGAAGGCATGACGGGTATTTCTACTAGATTTGTTATGAAAGCAATCGATTCGGCCCTTGCCGACTCTGAAAATAATATGGTAACTCCAATTTCGATTAGAGACGCGCTGATCAAGCAAGTTAAGGATCAGGTTGTTGTAGAAGAGTTGAGGGAAAGGTATCTTTCATTCTTGCAAAAAGAACTTCACGATGAATACTTGAAAATTCTGGAGAAAGAGATTACAAAAGCATTTGTTTCAGCCTATCAGGAACAAGCCGAATCTTTATTTGACAATTATCTTGACCACGCAGAGGCTTATGTTAACGGAACAAGGGTGAAAGATAAAACAACCAAGGAAGAAATGAGCGCTGATGAAAACTTCTTAACCTCTATTGAGGAACAAATCGGAATCGTGGGCTCAGCAAGGGAAAATTTCAGAGCTGATATTACAGCCTACATGTTCGCCAAATTGAGAAAAAAGGAAAAGATTGATTGGACTTCTTATGGTCCGCTGAAGGAAGCCATTGAAAATAAATTGTTGACTTCCGTCCGCGAGATTTCTAGAATCGTTACAAAATCAAAATCAAGAGATAAGAAGCAACAAAAGAAATATGGCGAAATGGTGCAAACCTTGATGGAAGAATATGGCTACAACGAAGACTCAGCCAATGAAATTATCAAGTATGCATCAAATAATTTGTGGCGTGATAGCTAAATAAGTCAATCACACTGACCATAAGGCGAAATCCTCGTAAGAAATCTTACGGGGATTATTTTTTTTTAAAATAAGTTAACTTTTGTTGTCTTTTGGGTCATCGGCCGAGTACATACAATCCGATGGACAGGCATGTGCCTCTCCGTCGACGTTTTTGAAGGAATTACACGTTATAAAAATTCAACAAAAACATCGCCAAACTAAAAGAAAATTAAGTATTCTTTGTTTGGCAATATTATTCCAACAAAAAAAGGAGGAAAATATGAAAATAAATAATAACAATAATAATAAGGAGGGTTTGACATGGCTTTAATTTATCATGCTACGCTTGAAAACCTACAGCCAACTGTAGGTGATTCAGAACTTGTCGCTGCCAATGGTGCAGTGGTTAATGAAGATCACTTAAGTCTCCCGAACACAAACAGTAGCG
>Ga0209756_1001471_pt1 | contig 21688 bp, 27 predicted proteins | sample ETNvirenome_6_85_FD_184071 | JGI IMG/M metagenome (GOLD analysis project Ga0209756, IMG submission 184071) | Marine viral communities from the Pacific Ocean - ETNP_6_85 (SPAdes) (version 3) | ecosystem: Environmental > Aquatic > Marine > Oceanic | place: Pacific Ocean | collected 2013-06-19 | reverse complement strand
GAAATCTTTTGCATCAAAGTTAACAGCACATTCGATTTCAAACTCCATTTTATCGATTTCAGGCTGATCAATGTCAATAATTACCTTTTTAGCTTTTCTAGCAAAATTTCCGTGATTAAACGCGGTCTGGCCCGGGTCTAGTCGAGCACCGATAGAAATAAATAAATCGGAATTCTGTTGTGAAAAATTTGCGCCGCGTTGGCCTATCACACCAGGGCGCCCGACATATAGAGGGTGGTTTTCACTTACAAAATCCATGGACTTCCAAGTTGTCAAAATTGGTATGTCTAATTTTTCTGCTAACTCTAAAAATCTATCTTTAGAGTTAGCTAGTCGTACGCCATTACCAACTAGCAGGATAGGCCTCTTTGAAGAATTAATCATATCATAGAATTGTGATACTTTATGCTTCAGTTCTTCGCTTCTGTCTTGTACAATTTCCGGCACAAAAGATCGTAAATTCTCTATATCGACTTGTGCTGATTGTACATCGAGTGGTATGTCAATCCAAACTGGGCCAGGACGTCCTGTCGTGGCTTCATGCCAAGCTGATTCCATCACACATCTAATATTTTTTGGGTCAGTAACGGTAGCAGCGCGTTTTGTGATACTCTTGACTATCGATACAATATCAACTTCCTGAAAACCAATTTGTCTAACTTTCCTAGTTCCCTTGATATCTTTGTTTTGAACTTGACCAGAAAGAATAATCATAGGAATTGAGTCTAACCAAGCAGAGACAACACCAGTAATTGTATTTGTGCCTCCTGGGCCGGCCGTGACTAAGACTACGCCAGGAGCTTCTTTATATTGAGCGTAGGCCTCTGCGGCGATGGCGGCCGCTTGCTCATGCAGGTTACAAATGTAGTTAATTTTGCTCTTGCCAATCGAGTCGACCAACGGCAGGCAAAACCCTCCAGATAACATAAAAATATTTTCAACACCCTTGCTTTCCAGAAAATTAATAATATAATCAGATACTTTTGTTATACTCATTTTAATATAGATTTTTCTAGTCTATCCAATGTGTAATGAAAGTTTTTCTATTTTTGTTCTTGCTTATACTTTTATCAGTATAATAAGAATCATCTTTGTAATGAGTAGATGAGACTTCCTCGATAACACAGCCTTCTAGAGTTTTAAATTTATGACGTACACCTGGTTCAATTGTTATAACATCTCCTTTTTGCAAATAATGGGGTTGATTATCTAACAATAATTCTACAGAGCCATATAGAACAACAAAAGTTTCTTCTTTTTTCTTATGGTATTGCTCAGGGTGTGACTGACCAGGAAGAGCAATAATTAACTTTTTGCAATAATCTCGATTGACAACTGTGATCATTGTAATACCAACTTCATAAAAGTGGTCAATTCCATAATGATGAGAGATTTCCAAATCAGCTTCGCCCGGATAAACGACGCTTGATTTTGCTAAAAATGATTTTACACTTTGCACAATATCGTATACACCAGATCTTAAGTTGTCTTGCTTTGTATCACAATGCAAAATATTTTCATTAATACTAAAATCTTTTTCTGATACAAATTGCGTATATTTAGACATATCATTTGCTAATACTTGTCCAGCGCAACATGGAAAAGCATAAAAAACGTCTGCTCTGTTAATCACTTCTCCTTTTTTAATTTCCCTCTTTGCAAAAACTCCACGCTTGAACCTTCTCAAATCAGAAAGCTCTTTTTCAGAAGCAGCCGGGCGATTGACTTTATCACCACAAATTTGAAATGCTGTTCTTGCAGAGTCTAGCCAAGATTTTACTTCCTCTGGTGTTGAAGAGTAGGCGTTCCTAGGATACTGGTCTGTAACAAGAGCTACATGTTTTTCAAATACTTCGGCGCCTTTCGCGATAGCAAGCGGTATGATGTGTGGGTTAGAAGGATCTTCGTGTGTAGAATAGCCAATTTTGACATTCGGATATCTCTCTCTTAAGAGGGAGACCTGATTAAGTTGTAAATTAGTCGTTTCCGTCGGATATTCACCCACGCAATGCATGATTGTCAAGTTTTTGTTACGGTGCGTAAAAAAAGCTGTGACATTATCAATGTCTTCAAGAGAAGAGCCGGCGGTCGAAGCAATAATGGGCATATTCGTTTCCGCAATTCTATTAAGAAGGGGCCAGTCGGTAAATGAACAGCTAGCAATTTTGATAATAGAAAAGCCCATTTCTTCAACTAGCGAAACGGAGTCTTCGTCAAAGGCCGTGCACATAGAAAAGAAACCACACTTTTCCGCCTCTTTCTTAAGAAGTATGAATTCCTCATATGTAAGTTTAGTTTCAGTAAATCTCTTTACATACTTTAAATCCATACGATCTTTATAATCTGGATGAATAAAAGTGTCTATATTGCGAAATTGAAACTTTATTGCAAAGTCAAACTCTGCAAAGTTCTCTTTTATTTTAGCAAATTCATAAATCATCTTAAGACCATGTGATACATCACCCATGTGATTATTAGCCATCTCAAAAACAAATAAATTTTTCATATATTACTCCTAAATATAAAATATAGTAACGCTATTTAGATTTATAAAATATAATTTTTATATTTATCTAAATTATCAATCAAATATTTTGGGTGTGTTTCTTCTGTTATTTCTACTTTTTGTACTTTATAATCTTGATACATTCTTTCTAAAGCTTCTTCTTTTGTTGTGTGGTTGAATTTGACTTTTTGTCCTGGGATAATATCTTTAGAATGTGCCCAACTACGTTGTTTTTCTAAAACTTTTTCTCCATCAGTATCATCAAAGAAAGTAAAATGCCAACCGGCATTTTTTATACAATCATGAGTGTGAAAACTCAAACTTCTTAATGTTGCTGGTAATATTTGCTTTAAAACAGAAACTTCAGTCAATAATGCAACGCACAATTGTTGGTTAAAAAGATTAAATTTATAAACATAAGTGTCTAGCTCAAACCCAAAAGATGGTCTAATTTTAAATTCTTTTTTGGGAGCCCATTCATCTCCATTTGTTGCAATATCCGGATTTGTAATAAACAATGGCTGGTTTGATCCGTTAAATAAAGTGTATTTCTTATTTTTGTCTTCAAAAAGTTTCATAGCTTCGTTAAAAGCCTCTTTCTTTATAATTTCGTCAAGACCAGACTGTAATATTATATCGTCATCTTTAGCTCCCAACTCTAGGATGATTTTAAATAGATAATTGCCTTGAAAATGGTCCCTAACCCAATCATCAGTAGCTTGGCCGGCGTTTTTTCTATTGTGAATTGTAAACCCGTCTATTAAATTAGGATTTTTTTTTATTTCCTTTTCAAACGAGTCAAACGTTCTATAAACTAATTTTTCAGAATATTTTGCAAATCTTTCTTTATCAAATCTAAATGGCTTCTTAAGACCAGTGTGTGTTTCACCTGCTTCTAAGACAACAAATTTATCTACAAAATCCCAATGTTGGTTGATTCTTATCTCATAAAGATCATTTTCATTTAAAAAACTACAAATATCGTATACAGCCATGGCTACTCCTTAAACATCTTTATTTTTTCAACACATTCATTAAAAGTTAGGCCCTTCGATGCAATCGACATAACATTTTTATACGGTAACAAATCGGATTTAATCCACCAGTCCTCCCAAGGTTTGCCATCTTCAAAAGATACATCTTCGAAAAGAAGATCATATCCCAAATCTTTTAATAATTTTCTTGTTGGTTTTGTAATAGAATCTCCATTTCTAAAAGATTCGTGTTCTAGTGTCATGACTTTAAATTTAATCCCGGCATCCATAATTCTTGGTAATACTAGAGCAGAAAAGTTATTGTCATTTGAATCTACATCGAGAGATATATAATCAACAATCCTCTCACCTACCTGCTCTTTCAAAGTGGTGGTAAGTTTTGGTGATATAGCGTCAAGCTGATAAAACTTACTTTTTCTATACTTGCTCCAGTTATGATCGTTTTCAATATCTCCAATATCAAATCCGATACCATCCCAATCAAAATATTTTTCCATAACATACGTGTTGCTAGCATCTTGCGGAGTAGCGCATGCAATATCTAGAAAAAATCCTGGTTCATTAAGATGTTTTGCCAACACATGATAAACAAACTCATCTTGGCGCTCCATGGAGTAAGTTCTTTCCAAATGTACATCGGGACCAAAAGTTACTTTCGGATCTATTTTTTCAAAAATATGTACAGACATTCTGCTGTCTGGGACACTTAAATTAGTATCAGATTTACCATCTCGTATAATGTTCACGTACGCTCCCCAATTATGTAAAATCGGTGTAGGAGACATAATAGGAAGACTACCATCCATTTTTTCATAGATTTCATGATTCATATATAATCTCTCATCCCAGTCAGGCTTAAAATTACTAGAATTTTGATAAAAAGATTCCTTAGGTTCAGAAATAAAATTTTTAACTTTATATTTTTTGGTACCATGTTTTACATGTTTATAATTATATTTGTAATGAAACGCTGGGAATAACAAATTTGCTGGTTGCGCAATTAAATTATCTAAATTTGTAAAAAATACGTATGAAAGTAACATGCTCGAATCAAGTTCTATGATTTTCATTGTTTTTTGTATTGCTGTTGAGGCACTGTGTTTTAATTGATCAATATCTTCCGGAAAAGATACATGTATATCATTTTTAGCAAAACGAAGTGTATATTTCATATTGCTTAATCTATATGCTATATTTTCTCTTATAACAGAAATTTCTTCTTTTTTATCTTGATCAGTAGAATGAACATAAATAATAAAGCGTGCCGCGCCATAAATTATAAATTTTTCTATATTACAAAATATAAAATCTGTATGTTCAACTTTATCTATATCATGATTTATTATAATAGCGGCGTTAAGTGTCATATTATTTGTCCTCTCAAAGAAACAAAATCATGTTCATTTTGATATGGATTTTCGCACTCTTCCCAGCCTATCTTTAGGGAGTTGTTTTCATCGTTAAATGGACGTATAAATTCTTCCAGTCCACTGTGTCCTCCCCATTTTTGTATATAATATTGAGCCCAGCGGCCGTGCAGAACACATTCAAAAAAAGTCTGCATAGCATAGTCTATGTGACGAGGTGTATATAATCTTAAGTCCTCAGCATGCCATGGCCGGCCGACATGTAAAAAATCTTTGTTCCTGATGCGATGTGTCCATGGCGGTGTAGTCTTACCATCAAAAAACTTTTGATAATATTCTTTATCTTCTGGATCTAAACCATAAGATAAATAACATCTTCTATGATAGTCAACCTCGTCGCCGGCGTGGGGATAAAAATTAATATCATGACATCCTATTTTTTCCCAGCCTAGCTTAGAGTGAATTGTGATTCCCAGAGGAAGGGAATCATCCGGGTGATCACTTGAAACACACACAAAGTATCTTGAATTGAAATATTCTGAAGCCTCATTCATAACTGAATCGAAGACGTTTTTCTTTAAAAAAAATGTATCTGGTTGTATATTTACAACACAATCAGAATTATTAATATCAAACCCTTTGTGCTTTGATTCGTTGACATAATGTGTGGGCGAGTTATCTCCCCTAGGTTCAAAATTTATATTATATTTTTCAGCTAATTTTGAACATTCTGAAAATAAACTATCCGTGCATCTGGATAAATATAAGGTTGTGTTAATCTCATGTTTCGTTTTTTCTAAAATTGATTCGAGTCCGTAATCTAACCATTTAATTTCCTTCTTTTGGCACAAAGCCACTACTAATTCAATTTTCATTTTATTCGCCAGAAAACTTTTTTGGTATATTACATATACTTTTCAAATGTTCAGATACGTCTGGTGAGAAATGCTTAGTTAAATCAAATTTAGGAAATACATTTCCGCCGGCATAATGCAGCATTTTTATTAATTTTTCATCTAACCATAACTTTCCATCTCTAAGTTCAATCCTCTCCCAGCTTTCCCAATGCTTAAGCGGGTGACCTTTCCACTTTTCTACATCGCCATAGGCACTGGCAATATTATAGTATAAAGGTTCTTCAACAGCGTCGAGCCACTTGATTTTATATTTGCCAGAATTAATTAATATATTCAAATTATCTTGTTCATGCATTGGATATTTATTAAAATTTTCTTGGTTAAGTTTGACCCAGTCATCCCAAAATTCTTTTTTAGTAGAAGCTACAAGGCCAGCATTTGCGTATTTGAATACGTCAACTTCACCATTTAAATGATGCGGTGGGCCGCAGCCGGCTGATCCCTGATCGGCATTATTTCTTGCTACAGCAACATCATAATCCCCCTCTAAGACTTCGTCAAACCTATCCGTTACAATGACATCGGTATCAATGTGAACCACCAAATCGTATTCATCTGCTATAGTTCTACTTAACAAGGGATTAAAATATTCTCTAGCCATCGGCACAACGGCTTGTGCTTCTTTATTAATTTCTTTATCTGTTAAAATATACAAAGGAATGTTTGGATGGAACTTATAGAAAGAATTTATCATCTTAAATGTGCCATATGAAACAATTTTCTGATCGTTACCATAAATATAGGTTATAAATGCTGTTTTCATCTCTCTCCTTAAAAAACTTTAATATTATTTCTATTAAACATGTAATGGCACGCGTGTGGACAAAATTCATATTCCACATTTAAGCCTAAGCCCAAAGCTATTGACGTAGCTAGCGACCCATTACCAATAAAATTATGATGACCGTTGATGACTTCTGCCAAATCCAAGGCAGTGTCGGTTTTAGCTAGTGGGATGTCCGGACAGTTATATCTCCTTACAAAATCTGAATATTCGTCTTGTAAGCCTACAAAAATTCCCTTCTGATTTAACCTTTCTCTATTAAAAAAATAATAATTGTCATTACCCCTGTATCTTAAAGAACGACTGATTATTGTATCTCTTTTATCATCAATTTTTATAGAATTTTTAACAGTTAGCCACGGTTCATTCAATAATTGCAAAGGAAGATCATATTTTTTTGCATGAAAAAATGTTAAATTTTGTAAGCCTAAATCATCTTTATGAAATTCACCAACATGGACATCATAAGATCTCCATGCTTCTTTGGGTGGCCCCGAATAAAGGTCTACATCGTCAATATATGTCTGCTCTTTTAAGAGCGGCAAAAGAAATAATGCCTTTGATAAATTAAATTTTGGTGGGTTTCCGTCACCATTTTGTATATATCCATCTCTGAGATAGCCGCCTCCGTTTGGATCTATATGGTATTTATTTCCGCCAAGAACTTTAATAAAAAGAAGATGATAAATTACATCACCCATATCGCCGGAGCTAACAAAAGACTTTGGCTCTTTATGAATAAATTCTTGTTCTCTTTCTTTCATTTAATCACCTTTTATGATTCTATAGCTATCATCATCAAAATGTTGAGTTGAGAATTCAAATAATTCTGTATCCTGTAAGGCGATCATTTGGTGTCGTAACCCGGTATATACATGAAAATTATCCCCTGGCTCAAGTATGATTTTCTTAGCTTCTTGTATATCATCATGCTCTGAATATAATACCATTATTTTTCCGGATTGTATATAAAAAACCTCATCTTTTATTTTGTGATAATGCCAAGAACATTTTTTTCCTTTGACAAAATATAAAAGTTTTCCACAATATTTTTTGTTATTAACAACCCACTTCTCGAAACCCCAACCTTTAGGAACGAATTTCATCTCTAAAGAAGTCTTCATCACTCACTCCTTTGTCATCTATATACATGTCACCGGCTGGCTTGCCTAGCCTAAGCTTATCAAATTTAACACCCCATTTTTTAAGTTGTGACCGTGTAAGAAAATAAAACCTAATCCAAGCCAGAATGGAGATGTTTTTATAGCGACCCATTCCGCGCGCGGTATTATATATTATTGTATGGCCCTGGTCATGGAGGTGGTTTAGTTTTCTAATTCTACTAAGATATGGTATAGAGTCTTTGTATTTAAGATCTTTATTTTTACAAATTGTCTGATCAATGTCAACCACATATACCATTTCTAATATCCTCTATTTCTTTTTTGTTTGGCACATATGTGCCTAATTTTTTCACTGCTAAGGACGCGCACTTGTTGGAAAATTCTATTGATATTTTAAAATCTTTTGTTTCTAAATATTCAAAAATAAAAGCAGCGAAAAAAGTGTCGCCGGCGCCGCAGACGTCGAACACTTCTGTTTGTGTCGCCGGAAAATGTATATCTTTCCATGTGGCGCCGGCGGGACCTAGGGTAGTTATTAGTTCATAATTTGTTGGATATTTGCTGATACTGTCCTTCTCTTTTTCATTAATTTTTATTATTGTATTTTCAAAACAACTCAAATTATTCTTTTTTGTATCAACAAAGATTGGTATATCATTGAATATTTCGCATATTTCTTTACTGTTATCGTGTGTTACAAAACCTTTATTATAATCGCTTATTACAACTGCGTCTAAATCTTTATATTTTTTAAAAGAGGAGGTGTTCATTTCATATGAGCTTAAGTTTTCACCCTCATCCAGCCTCAACAAGTGTTGTTTAAAATTGTTGTCAACAAAGCGATGTTTTCGAATCAGATTTGTATTTGCTATATGAAAACAGTTAACACCAAAAGATTCTAAATTAGCAACCACATTCGAAGACATTCCGGGTCTTATTTCTTCATGTGTCTTTTTTAATATCGGTACCGGTGCTTCTGGGCTGATTCTGTGACATGTTCCAAAATGATAAACATCTTCACACTTATCGCCTATTACTAAGATCTTGTATGATTTTTGTTGTTGAGTGTCCATTAATTCTTTCAAAAAATTTTATTTCTTTGGCATATTCTCCGCCAATAATTTTTTTATCTTTATACTCGGTACCTATAACCATAATATCTGGTTTTATTTTGCTTAACTTTCCTTTTAACAACTGATGAGAATTAAAAATAAAAACTTTATCAATTTCTTCAATATTTTCTAGAAAAATTTTTCTATTTTCTTGTTTGTTAAAAGGTCGGTTGGCACCTTTTCTTTTTTTTATCATGCTATCAGAGTCGATTCCAACAATTAAATAATCACATTCTGATTTACAATATTTTATTAATTCAATATGGCCGTGGTGTAAGATATCAAAACAGCCATTAATAAACCCTATTTTTTTCATAATTTAAAATCGTTATAAGTTATATCACTATCAGAATGATTAATCCAGTTATTTAACAAAATATTTCCCATATAAGCATGAAAATGTAATTCTTCAGTGCCTAAATAATGTTTTTCGATGTTTTTAAATTCAGGCACAACTTCAGCAAAATGAGACAAGCAGGAGTCAACGCATACTATTGATTCTGCGTTTAACAGAACTTTATACCAATCATATATCTCGTATCCTCTTATATAAGAGAAGTTAATTGGATTGGTAACATCAATTTTTTTAAGAGGCCTCCCTCCCTTGTATTCATGAACAATAGAGTATTTTTCTGAGCCATATTTCTCTTTTGTATAATCCTTTATAAAATTATATAATTTGTCTTCTTTTTTCTCGTCTCTTTCCCAAGAAAAGTCCCATCTATTTTTTAAAGGCACTTTGGCCAAATGATATTTCAAATCAATCCAATTCTTATTTTCACTAATAAATTTCTTAGTCATTTGATTGTTGTGATTGTTGACGTGGCCGGGAAAAGTAAAACAAAAATCAACTATTTCGAAACTCTCAGGATCATCATGGTTTTGTAACCATGTATTCAAATTTTTAAAAAAAGTATTGCCGGCACGGATGAAGGCTTCCGGAGGATGAATTCTGCGCTGACTTGCGTAATAAGCATGTGGCTCCAATACAGCGTCCACAGTAAAAGAATGTATATGTTCAAAGGCGTCGAAGTAGCCTTGAAAATTATTAAAAACTGGCCAGTGAATTTCATAGCCTTTGTCGTGATATGATTTGGCTATAGGAGTTGTTACAACTAAGTCTCCCAGCTTTCCTGGCTGTATAAAAAGAGCCTTTTTACTCATTATTCTCTTTTTCAAAGTAGGCGAATTCGTTTTCTTCTTCCTCTAAAATATAATCACTTAAAGAATCAACATATTTTTTATATTGTTTTTCTTCCTCGAACTCTTCACAAATCCAATTTTGTAATTGTTTTGCTCTTTTTTTAAAACGACCGTGATCTCTATAAACCTCTTCTAAGTTCATTTTTACTGATCCATCTTCTGGAAAAGCCCACATAGATTCAGCTGATAAAACATTTTCCCACACAGCTTCTTTTTGTACCGGCTGGAGCGTATAACTTATTCTATTAAACATATGTTTATTTTTTACTTTACCATTTTTTTGTTTAAGTGGCTTATAAAGAAAGTCTAGATGTCCCGACCAATCGGTAGCGATAACAGGCAACCCATAATAGGCCGCTTCAAAAACAGGTAATCCAAAACCCTCGCCATGTGTTGTTGTTACAAAAGATTTAATTTTAGGATGTGTATACAAAGACGCTAATTCATTATCTGTCAAATATCCATGCAACAGATAAATCTTACACTTTTTTTCTCCCAAACTAGATGTAAATTGTTTAAAATTTTGAAGTGTATTAATTCTGTCAATTAAAGAATTTTTAGCCATGTTGGCTTTTATCACCAAGCCAACTTCTTCATTATCTCTAAATTGCTCAACAAAACATTTAATTAATTGTTGTGCATTTTTTCTAGGACTTAATTGAGCCACAGTTAAAAAATTAAAATTTGTACTTAAATCTAGTTCGAATTTTACAGGATCAAATTTTCTTACTGGATATGAGATATATTCAACAGGCGCAATACATTTAAATTCTTGTTCTTCTCCAGAATGAGGATTAGTGGCTTTATAAACAGTGTCGACAAAGGAGTCTTTTGAATGTTTGCTAATTGTTAAAATTTTGTCCATTAAATAAGATTTTTCAATCCACTGCGGAGTTATTTTTGTAGTTTCGATACCAGCAGTTACTCCTATATTGATAGGAGCTATTTTTTCCCACTCATTTGGTATTGTAATTTGAATTGAAATATCAAAACTTGGATTTTCTTTTTTATCACTGCATTCTTTAGTGTAGCGAATGGTTTTTTCTAAAGTAGAATCTATCCACTTTCTCTCGTCATCATCGTTCCATAACCAACTGGTATGACCCCAAGAAATCGGATGCATATAGATATCAAACAGGTCTTCTCTTGTTTTTAGTGCTCTCAGCACCGTTCTAGCGTGATGACCATAACCAGATTGTGTTAAAAACGGACCTTTTATAAAAACTTTTTTCATCTTATACCTCTAACAGTTCCCATTTTTTGTATTCTGTTCTTGTGTTCCAAGAGCCATGTTTTTTAGAAATATTCTTAATTGTTTCCAACCATGTATCTTGGAATTTTTTAAAATTATAATTTTTTATAACATGATCACGGCCTTTTAATCCTAATTCTCTTCGTTCTTCCCGCGTCATCTTGTAAATTTTTTCTAATGCTGATACAAAGTCTTCTTCACAAATCCTATCTTCATAGATGTAGGGTATATCTTGAGACCCGATTACGGCTTTTGATACCGGATCGATGCCGACACCAAACCACTCTTCTCCGTCTGTTACTTGCTCTTGCAACCCGCCTGTCATATTAACAATAATGGGCGTAGCACAAGAAAGAGACTCTAGAGTTGCCAAGCCGAAACCTTCTGCATCAGAAATATTAACTGTAACGTCAGCTATATTATATAATGTTGCTAGCTGTTCAAAGTCGATCTTATTTGTTGAAAATTGCACCTCACCGCCTGTAAGGCCTAAATTATTAATTTGAGATACTAAATTTGGTCCATTTGGGTCATTTGGGTCGGTATGCATAATCAATTTTGCCTTGTCGCGACCAACCTTGTCCAAAAACTTAGAAAACCAATATATTAAAGATCCAGGTTGTTTTCTTCTTGCATTTCTATTATTCCAGAAAACAACAAATTTGTCCTCCTCAATATTCCCTGTTTTTCTTACCTCTTTCACATCTTCTTCTTCTAGGGGTCTAAAAAAGGTAGGATCGACGGCATGCGGTATATATTGTGAATCAACATCTGGTGAAACTGTTTTTACAATATCATATGTTACCTTCGATATACAAGCTACATGATCACATGAGTCATACCATACTTTATTGTATTCTGGATATGGATAGTTATCCCAAACATGATAATAGACCATGGGGATCACTGGTCTAATTTCGTCCTCAATTTCCCACAACCAAGGAAAAAATCTTGGATCTGTCATGAACCATAGTATATCAGGTCTTTCAGTTCTAATAATTGATCTCACAGTCTCTTGTGTACCATAGCCATCAACTGGGTATACAACCCAATCATCCTCATATGGTTTAATCTTATGCGGCGCATAATCATTGTGTTTTATTGCTCCACCAAAACATATGAAAGAATATTCGCCAGTATCGATAAGAGAGCGAATTACATTTTTTGTTTGTGTGCCGACACCAGATGGAGAAAAAGGATGATCAGCAATTACGAAAATTTTTGTTTTTTTATCCATTTTATTTTTTACCTGCAGTGCTGTGTTTTATAAAATTCACAACCAAATCCGGATGTGCATGATAATCTATTTTTAATATGATTATTATTGTTAATATTGTAAACTGCTTTATCTAATAAGTTAAGAACATTCTCAGTTTTTTTTGGGCCGCTAGTTACACGAAAAATTTCAGCATTATTAGATTTTGCCGTTCTTTTTAGAAGCGCAAAGTGTGTTTCAATGTTCTTTGGATCTATGCCGTGCTTTTCTGCAAAAAAATGTTTATATAAAGTTAGTTGATATGTCACCATGCGATCGGATTTCTTTTTAGATCCCCATCCCCATGAACATGTTTTCCAATCAATGATATGATATTTACCATCTTTTGTTTTTAAAACAAGATCAATGTAACCTTTATACATTTTTTCAGAATTTTTAATAACTTCATAAAGTTCTTCTTCTGCTGAAAAAACCTCGTATTCATTAAAATACTCTTTAAGAGATGGAATGATATAAGGTAATAAGGTGCATGCCTGGGTCCTCATGTCTTTTATGAGCTTCTTGTTTAATTCTACGTTTTTTTCAGTTAAGCTTTTTATTTCTTCTAAAAACTTAATATTGAAGCAGCTGTTTAATGCATTAAAGCTTCTGTCAATTTCTCCTAGGACAGATTTTTCGCATACTTCGTGTATCGCTGTACCAAAAGCTGTATGTTCATTGCCTAAAAATTCTTTTATATTGTCTTTATAAACTAATTTGTGCTTATAAGCGCACTCATTCCAAATTTTTAATTCAGAAAAAGATATATGAGATCTCATTTTTCAGCCGCAGTTTTTTTCTTTGTCTTACGACGTGAAGGTTTCTTAGCGCTGGCAATAACTACACTCGTTTCTTCTTGCTTGAACTTTGGCAATAACTCGAAATTCCATTCTCTTAGTTGATCATCACTATTATCAATCCCCTGGCCAGGATTTAAACACGGGCCTAGTGTATGCGTCGACGGCGGATTATAGCTTTCTGAGACTAATTTTTTAATTTGTGGCCACCCTAAAGAAACTCTTTCGTCTCTAACAAATTTTCTTTTTTCAATTTTTATAGTCATTTTCATGCAATTATTTTTTATATCGTCTTTAAAAGTAACGTTCATTTTCTTCCTCTCTTGTTGGGCCTTCATGTAAAACCATGACTTTTCTATTAATATAGGGACATATATCTTTTAAATAAAGTTTTTTTCCTAAATAAAACTCTTCAAATCCTGATGCAAAATATTCTCTTAAAGAAGTTAATGAATAAGGATTAATAAACAAGTCTACAGTAAGAAGCTGCAGTGTTTCATATCCTATCTCTTCATACATAAAAGAATCGAATTCTTTGTTATAGTTAGTTTCTAGAAAATTTAATTCAGATACATCAAAATTCTGATGTGTTAATATTTGTTTTAATTTATTTCTTTTTAATAAAAACTCACCTTCAATTTTACCATCACCATATATATGTTCACCATATTTATTTTCTACTGCATGCGCTAGTTCATGGATTATATCATCTAACAAATCTTCATTGTTATCTTGTTGGTTAGAAATATATAGTGTATCATCTGCAAACAAGGCATTAATATCTCTTTCTTTGAAAGCCTCGAATTCGCCTATGTAAACAAGATCGATTAAATTTAAAAAATGATCAGGAATTAAAAAATTTACCTTTTTAAAAACTTCGTCGACGTCAACATCAACATTATCAATTTGATCTTTAAAGATTACGTCTATAGAACCAAAATTTTGTTCAACTAATTTTTTATTTTTTATATAATCTATAGTTTTCTTATTCAACTTCTTTTCTTTCTTCGATAAAATCGCGGCCGATGTCGACATCTTCTAAGGCCTGTTGATACCCTCGGATCCAATTTTCTTCCGCTAAAGCAAAAACAAACTCAGGAAATTCTTTAGCTGTCACATCAATAACCATTTCAACTGTAACATTTTGATCTTCTGGATTTAGTTTTTCTCCTACATACTCAACTAAAAGATTTTTTAAATCATTTTCCGGTTCTACAACCTGTGACAAAGTTGGATTCTTTTCAAATTCTTTTGCGCTAATAGTCTTCATTATAATACCTTTGATGCCAAGGTGGCCACCTTAGATCGCTCCCCTTTTATTAGAGTCATATGACCAGAAAGATCATGCGCCTTAAGTTTTTCTACTGCATACGATAATCCGTTGGAAGTCGAATCCAAGTAGACACTATCAATTTGTTCTATGTCACCTGTGAGAATTATTTTAGTATTTTCACCCACTCTGGTAATTATAGTCTTTAATTCATGAATTGTTAAGTTTTGTGCTTCATCAATAATAATAAAAGCATTAGTTATAGATCTACCTCTAATGTAAGTGAGGGCTTCTATTTGAATAGTGCCGTTCTCAAAAAACATTGACATGGAATCTTTTTTACCATTTAATAAGTGATCTAGATTGTCTTGGATAGGCATTAGCCATGGTCTCATCTTCTCTTCCATTGTCCCGGGAAGATAACCGATATCTTTCCCCAAAGGCTGGACCGGTCTAGATACAACTAGTTTTTTGTATGTTTCTTGGTCCAGCACTTGGTCTAGGCCGGCCGCAATTGCCAAAAGAGTCTTACCACAGCCGGCTTTTCCAACTAGTGTAACGATAGGTATGTTCGGATCCAATAAAACGTCTAAAGCAAACATTTGTTCCTTGTTTCTAGGTTTTAAACCCCAAACACCATTCTTGTATTCAGAAACTTTGTGTAAAGGCAAGTTGTAATTTTTGAATCTGACCAACGCGGTTTTCTTTTCATTTGCATTTGAAACCAGCATTAAAAACTGATTTGGTTTGAACCTGCCTTCTTCTTTTTCAAGATATACTTCTTGGCCTTCGTATACATGATCAATTGATTGATCATCAACTAAATGTTTTGCGAAGCCAGTAAATAATTTATTACGATCGGTTATAACTTTGTTGGTAATGTAATCTTCAGTTAACATTCCTAAAGAGTCACACTTCACACGCATATTGATATCACGAGTTACAACAATTACTTTTCTTTTAAGATTCTTCTTTTGTTCAGTAATAGCAGTTGTAATAATCTCATTATCCGCACTTTGTAAATCACACGAAATTGGCAAGTCTTCTATATCGTATCCTCTTACAGATAGAACACCTTTTCCTTTTGCAATTCTGACACCTTTATGTAAATTGCCCTTGCTTCGAAGATTATCCAGTATTCGGATGATAGATCTGGCATTTAAACCAACACCATCTTGTCTTTTTTTATGTTTATCGATTTCATCCAAGACCTTTAAAGGTATAATAATATCATTATTTTGAAATTCAAATATCGATTTTGAGTTTGTTAGGAATACATTAGTGTCTAATACGTACGTTTTTTTCATGCTTTACTCTGTGCTCAAAAACTAGTTAACTATAATGAAGAAATATTTAATAATCACCATACTACTACTTCTATCGTCATTTGTAAATAGTTGTGCGTTCCAAACAAATGTAATTAAGTCTCTTCAAGATGCTAAAAAATCAATTTTAAAAATAGAAACATGGGCTAGATTAGGAGCATGCGACGAAACAACTACGACGTGTTCTAATCCTGAATTAATTTCAATGGGATCTGGTGCTGTTGTATTATATAATAATAAAAAAGCTGTGTTAACTGCCGCGCATGTATGCAAACAAAAAGGCTTTGAAAATTTTGTGCATATGAATGATGGTCACTTCTTTTTAAAAGCTATTGATCGCGATAACAAAGAATATATTATTAAAATAATAAAATATGATAATAATCAAGATATATGTTTATTGAAGAGTATATCTGGCGAATTGCCACCTTATTTAAAAATAAGTTCAAAAAAACCAGAATATGCTGAAATAGTATATAATCTTGGTGCACCCCTAGGGATTATCGACGGCCAGATGGTACCAACTTATCAAGGATTTTTCTTTGGCAATTCAGAAGGAAGCGCTTTCTATAGCATTCCAGTTGCTGGAGGATCCTCAGGATCTCCTATCGTTAGTTCTAAAGGAGAGCTAATTGGGATGATTCACTCTGTACACTACAAATTTCATCACATAAGTCTTTCTGCGATCTATCAACAGCTTTGGAATTTTTTAAAGATTGAAGGAAACTATACATTAGAATTCCAGAACTCGTCCCAACATTAAGACTTCGAACTGAACCATATTGTGGAATTTCTACGCTATAGTCGGCAATTTTTAATGTCTCCTCAGTTAGGCCTAGGCCCTCTTCACCAAAGACCATAAGAGGTGGGTTTTTTAAAGATTGCCAATCAAATTCACCCAATTTATGAGTTTTAGGTACGTTGTTGTCAATTGCGACGATCGTATACGTATTTTTAAGCTCTACCAGCTCAGATACACCACCATCAAGAAATACCAAATCCACATAGTGATGAGCGCCGACCGTTCCACGTCGATCAAAACGCTTCTTACCCATGTAAAAAACTTTTTCAGCATTAAATGCATTTGCATTGCGAATAAGTGTACTGATGTTGAAATCGCCTTGCCAATGCTCCATACAAACTGCGAAGGGATTTGCGGTTCTCTGCAAATCTCTCTTAATGGATTCAGTAGGCCAATTTTTATATCTGTCAATAACATTGCGCTTCCATAGACTCCAACGATCAGACATCACTGCCACCAATAGTAATTATATCACAATCTAGAAGTTTATCAAACATTTCTTTTTGTTTATTTTCAATTGCATTAATCGCGGTTTCTATACTGTCGTATTGGCCACAGCTTTCATTTGGATATGAAACTGCATTGTATTTTACAATTAATCTGTCGCTAACTGTCATTCGAAGAGTTTTGTCCTCTCTATATTTTTGCCAATCAACGTCTTGCCGTTCTCTTACTTCGGAAAAGATATGTCCTAAACATATTCCGTTTCTCCAGACATATTTTTTTGATGATAGATACTCATCTTTTTTTAATTTGTAATTCATATTCTTTTTTTCTTTTATCATAATGTTTAATTAAGTCGTGTTTCGAAATGCTTGGATTTCCGGCCGTATCAAACTTCGGACTTTCTAACGAGTCCCATTCAATAGACGCAAATATTTCTTTCGCTATTATCACATTTTGTTTAATATAATAGTGGCTTTTCCAATCTCTGTAAATTTTTCTATAATCTGTATATAATTTACCGGCCGCGCCGCCGACGCGTCGAATACAAAAATCAGAATTATTTATTTGATTTTGCTTATCTTGCTGTGATGGATTTTGTCTTATTTTTACAAAACTAAAATCTTTATGGCTCAATATCGTATGTATTTTTTTTCTCTTATCAACTGACTTACGCCAAATTTGAAAAACAGTCGGTACGCTGTAAGATTCTCCATCTGGTGTATAAAAGGCCTTTAAAGGTAGGATTTTTTGCTGATCTAGAATAAAATTTTGATTTAGTCTGTTGATCACAGATGGTTTACGGAACGTTCTTGGTAAGATAAAAGCGATGCAGCTAGAATATTGTGCTGCATGATTAAAGAACTTAACAGCCAAACTAGAATTTTTACCATATGGAGGATTGCCTATTGTAAGTATACTCTCACCAACGCATGGCACAAAATTAAAAAAATCGCCCTTTCTGATCTTTGGGCCGGCCGGATCCAAGTCGATTCCGATCGAACGATCTTCTGGCAGATTATACAGAAAATCTCCAGCTCCTGCTGAGGGTTCTATTATTAAATCAAATTCATCACAATTTATCATAGATATTACATCTCTGGCTGTTTCTCTCTTTGTATAGAATTGATCTAGGTTATTGTCGGCTTTAGGCACCAAAGACCTCACTTCTCTTTGCCAAACTAATGTTTCCTTTAGGATAACTCTTGGCTAATTCTTTCCCATGTTTGAAGACAACACTCACTGATGGAAAATCGACAATATCACATATAATATAAGACATGTCTTTTGTTTTCTTGAGAAAAGCTTCTTCATCAAATTTACGACCGGTGCCGATCATATTTGATGGCATGAATTTACAGCCGCTAGCGTGAGTGAAATTTTTAGCATCAAAAAGTCTCGCATCTTGGCGATGTATATGATCATACCCTTTACAGCCTTTAACATGTTTAAGCTCTGGAAACCATTCTTCAAGCTGGGGCTCAAGTAAATGAGAAGCAAAACGGCCATCTTTACCTATTTCATATAATTTTTCTTTAGATAGTGTACCAAACAAGCAGTTGCTTAAATCAAATTTATAAACCTTATCATAATTTATTTTAAAAGACATTTTTTATATTCCTTGTATATTTGGTACCCCCTGTAGGGATCGAACCTACGACCTGCGGATTAAGAGTCCGATGCTCTACCAACTGAGCTAAGAGGGCGTGTTAATTAATGTTGTTTTTATTGCCAGAAAAGTAAATCTCTTTTAAATCTTGCAAGAGATCTCCGTCATCATCTAGCCGGCCCATAATATAGGCACACATATCATCACAGTCATCAAAATTATGAATTTTTTGACTATCATAAACTGCGAATCGATTTAATTTCTCTAAGACATCAACCTTATTTAACACAAGATGCGTAATACCATTAATATTAATAGATTTAATTAAACGATCAACATCCAACCAATCACATTGTCTGGGCCGGCCAGTTGTTGCGCCGTATTCTTCTCCGATATCTCTAATTTTTTCGAACACTTTATCATCTGGCTCAAAGTGTTTCTTACCAACATATGTATCATATACTTTTCCAACACCCCACACATTCCTAACTGCATGCGCTGGGATACTATTAAGTAAGGCGCTAGCAGAGGTGCAGTGACTAGATGTAACATATGGATAATCACCCCAATCTATGTCTAATTCAAACCCTTGGGCGCCCTCACATAAAACCCTAACATCGTCTTCATTGTTAAAAAATTCCTCATAAAGATCGATTAAGAAAGGCTTGAGTTCCAATGCATCTTTAGCGCGCAAGCCGGTACGATTATACTTGTTCCTATAGGCCGGCCCGGTGCCTTTTTTAGTTGTACCGATCTCTTGATCCTTTCCGTCTTCTTCTAAGTGATCATTGGTGATGATGTGACAGTTCTTGGCTATTTTAATTAAAGAAGTATCGATACCAGCATTATTTAACTCTTGAAGTTCTTCGAAGAAGTGTTGGGGATTTAATACACAACCATTTCCAATAATGCTTTTAATCCCATAAAAAACACCAGCTGGAATATAATGTGTTACAAATCTCTGCCCATTATGATAGATGGTATGGCCGGCATTCCCACCGCCATTGAATCTCAATACATGTGTATAATCACCCTCCGAACAGAGGTGATGTGTCACTTTTCCCTTTGCTTCGTCTCCATGTTGTAACCCAACAACAATGTCTGCAATCATTTTTTTTCCTTGTGTTTGGTTGGCCCAGCGGGACTTGAACCCGCGACACCCACTTTATAAGAATGGCGCTCTAACCTACTGAGCTATGGGCCAGTATTCTATTATAATAATAAGCCCATTTTTATTGGGGTAAATAAAAACCTCTCAATGATATAAACCATTGAGAGGCCATAAATTAGCTAATTAAACAACGTTTTTCTTAGCTAGTACCCAGCCGACTACGACGCCGACAACGCCACATAGGGCAGGGACCAATAAGCTTTCCATAGAAAACCTCCTTTTTAATCCAACAAAAGTTGGAGTTGATTATTTGAATCCTCATTTAATTTGCTTTCTTCCGACAACTCTTGGTATTGGAGTCTAGCAAGATGAGGATATTTCTCAAATACTTGCGGTAGGGTCAAATATTCTTCCACTTGAATCTTTTTTATTTCGTTTGCGACTTTTCCCACTTTTCTTTTCCTCCTTCTTTGGTTCAAAATCAGGATGTAGTCTAGTCTTTACTACAAATTTATTTTTGGAAGGCATCCATCTTATCTTAACCTGTCTACCTTCATGTTTTATATCTGTTTTCCAAATTCTAAGTAGTTTGTTACGAACAGAATCTGCTTCTTCGAAAGAAGAATGAAAGCTTTCATTTTTCCATGGTTTATTTGGAATATTATTTACACTCAATATAATCTCCTTATAGTATAAGCTGAGAACTGCATATTAACTATTATAATAACAAATATATTATAATTTAAGTATTTTAATTAAAAATATTTAATCCTAGTATTAAGGAGCTTATCAACCCATTCATTAGTAACACCCCAGTTAGCATCTTGGTTCTTACCCATATGGTGATCATAATGCCATGGCAAATGTTTCTTACACCACTCAACATCCAAATGAGATTTTTTATGAATTTTAAAATATCTTATTGCACATACTATTAAAGTATAGTAAAATAAAGGTATAATAAAAATTAAAGGAGAGTGTATAATAGCTAAAGTACAAAGTCCCACTATTTCTGATCTTACAGTGGGGTCAAATATTCCTTTCTTATAATCAACATCGTAATTATCATTTTGTCGTGAACTTCTATGATGTGTATGCCAATGTGAGGCCCATTTACTTTTCTTATTCTTACCTAAACCATGCAATACATATTTATGCAATACCCACTCTAAAATGTGTGAATACACAATTGCAAGTGGAATGCATAGAAGATGCAAAACTGCCAGTAAGGTTACCCCATAGAAATTGGTACCTCCAAAAATAACTAGGAGACAACATTATAAACCTATGAAAATATTTTATTTTTTAGTCTAGACTAGACCTTCTTCAGCATCAGGTCACTTTTCATCTAAATATTCTTTCTTTCCCTCATCGAGTACACAGGCCCCCTCCTGGCCGAGCCCTGCGTCAGGATCCCATCTTTCACCCGGTGGACAACCCGGGTCATCCACACCGTCGGGTGCACCTGTGTCTGGCACACATATTTTTTTAACGGGATCCCATTTGTCGCCCATATCACAACCTTCAGTTTCATTTATATATCTTCGCCAATTTTCAAATAGTTTATTCATTTTTTTTGTACCTCTAATCAAATCTCATCATCATCTTTCTTCCAAGCAGGAGCATCGCCTCCACGACCAGGATGAAAAGCCTCATCGACTTCTTCTTCTTCTTCATCATCGTCGACTTTTGCTACTGGGCCATGAGTATGTTCCTGCACAGTTACACCGACAAATTCGTCTTCTTTTAAAATTTCAATTCCATTGCTAAATTTGACTTTATAAAATTCAATATTGCCACTTTCAGTAAGAGTAT
>Ga0209756_1001467_pt1 | contig 21753 bp, 32 predicted proteins | sample ETNvirenome_6_85_FD_184071 | JGI IMG/M metagenome (GOLD analysis project Ga0209756, IMG submission 184071) | Marine viral communities from the Pacific Ocean - ETNP_6_85 (SPAdes) (version 3) | ecosystem: Environmental > Aquatic > Marine > Oceanic | place: Pacific Ocean | collected 2013-06-19 | reverse complement strand
AAAACATTATGATTCGTTATTCAAAAAAACAGTTAGTCCTTATTATTTGATAACTGGTAGATACGGTATAACAGACCACTATGCTACTCAAGCCAGAAAATATAAATTAACTATGAAGGAATTTTCTTCCTTTTGTAAAACTGTTTCTGGATTGAATAGAGATAATTTTGATGAATCATTATTACCAGAGTTTTATGGTTTAGTTCCTTGGAGAAATTTTTAATATGAATACTTTAATTACAGGTCTTAGTTTTGGTTTGGGTAGAGCTTTAAAAGAAGAGTGTCTTGAACTTGGTCACGATGTATATGGTTTAAGTAGGACAAGAGTCACGGATTGTAATCATGTGATACTTGACTTGAGTATGTTATCATCTGGACATTATGAGAGAAGATTGGAAAATTTATTAAATGGTGAAACTAATCTTGATTTGGTTATATTAAATGCTGGTATTTTGGGTAAGATAAAAACATTTGATAATGTTACTATGAATGAATTGGATAAGATTATGAACATAAATGTCTTTTCAAATAAATTGTTGTTAGACTGTTTATTTAAAATGGGAGTGAATGTTAAACAAGTCTTATGTATATCATCTGGCGCGAGTGAAAAAACTTATAAGGGGTGGGGTGGTTATTCAATCAGTAAAGCTGCTTTGAGAATGATGATGCAAGTTTATTCTAAAGATTTTCCACGAACACACTTTATGTCATTGGCACCTGGACTAGTTGGTACACAAATGCAAGATTACTTATGTCAAGATGTGGATGTAAATGAATTTCCTGAAACAAAAAAGTTTATTGAAAGTAACAGTAATGGAACAACAAGAAGTTCAAAGGATGTTGCAAAAGACATTATGAAACTTGTTCCTAATTTATCGAAAATGGAATCCGGTGGTTATATTGATCTGAGGGATTTGAAATGATTTTGATAGCACATAGAGGAAATATAAACGGTCCTGGAGAGTATGAAAATGGTCAAAAGTATTGTCAAGAAGCAATTGACGCTGGCTATAATGTAGAGATAGATGTTTGGTATACAGACACTTGGTGGACTGGTCATGATAGACCACAATATAGAGTTGATCCTGATTTTTTCTTGAAAAAAGAAGTTTGGTGTCACGCTAAAAATATTGAGGCATTCAAAAGATTATTGGAGTTGGGTACACATTGTTTTTTTCATCAGAATGATCCTGTTACATTGACATCTAAACAATACATTTGGACTTATCCAACTCAACAACTAACAGAGAAATCAATATGTGTTTTACCAGAATTACAAACAATTGATGTTGATGGATGTGCTGGGGTTTGTAGTGATTATGTAATAAGATATAAGGAGTTGGTATGAAAACATTAGTTACAGGTGGAACAGGACTTGTTGGTTCTACCATCAATGCAGATTTTAAATTATCATCAAAAGATGTTGATTTAAAACAGTTTGACATCACATTAGCGGCATTTGACTTTTTCAAACCAAAGAAAGTTATACATTGTGCCGCGAGAGTTGGTGGTCTTGGTGGTAATATGAATTACAAAGGTGAATTTTTTCTTGATAATATGATGATGAACAATAATGTGTTGGAGTCGTGTCGTCTAGTCGGAGTTGAAAAATTAGTATCTTTCATGTCAACTTGTGTGTTTCCAGACGATGTAGAATATCCACTCACAGAAAAGAAAGTTCATTTAGGTGAACCACATTCCTCAAACTATCCATATGCTTATGCTAAAAGGATGCTGGATGTTCAGAGTAGAGCTTATAATGAACAATATGGGACAAATTATGTAACTGTTATTCCTACAAACATTTATGGACCAAATGATAACTTTAGTATAGAGAATGGTCATGTGTTACCATCATTATTACATAAGTGTTATTTGGCAAAACAAAATAATACAGACTTAAAGGTTTGGGGAAGTGGTAAACCATTAAGGGAGTTTATATACTCAGAGGATGTAGGTAAGTTATCTGAGTGGGCATTAGAAAATTATGAAGAACAAGAACCAATTATATTTTCAACATCGGAGGAAATATCGATACGAGATGTTGTTGATATAATTGTAGATAAATTTAATTTTAAAGGTAAGGTAGTTTGGCAATCGGATAAACCAGATGGTCAGTTTAGAAAACCATCCGACAATTCAAAATTAAAATCTTATTTACCAGATTTTAAGTTCACACCCATAGAAGATGGTATTGAGAGAACTGTAGAGTGGTTAGTAAACAATTATAAGGAAATCAGAAAATGAGAACTGCATTAATTACAGGTATTAATGGGCAGGATGGCTCTTATCTAACGGAGTTGTTACTTGGTAAGGGGTATGAGGTTCATGGTATCCTAAAGAGAAACTCAGTTGCGGAGAATCAAACTGCTAGATTAGATGATGTTTACCATCTTATAAAAGATAATTTATATTATGCCGATATGACGGATATGGCATCATTGGTTAGAGTTTTACAAGAGGTTCAACCAGATGAAATCTATAATTTGGCATCCCAATCTCATGTGAGAATATCCTTTGACCAACCAATTTACACCACACAGACAGTAGCAGTTGGGACTATGAATTTATTGGAAGCAATAAGATTAATATGTCCTCAAGTGAGAATGTATCAAGCATCATCATCTGAAATGTTCGGTAACAACATTGATGACGATGGATTTCAAAGAGAAACCACTCCATTAAATCCAACAAGTCCATATGGTTGTGCGAAAGTTTTTGGATACAACTTGGTTAGAAATTATAGGAACTCATATGATTTATTTTTAAGTAATGGTATCTTGTTTAATCACGAATCTCCAAGAAGAGGTACTAATTTTGTTACTAACAAAGTAGTGAAAGAGGCCGTTAAGATAAAATATGGATTAACAGATAAGTTAATGATGGGTAATTTAGATGCAACTCGTGATTGGGGACATGCTAAAGATTATGTCAAGGCGATGCATCTAATACTACAACAAGATAATCCAAATGATTTCGTGTGCGCTACTGGTATATCACATTCTGTTAGGGATTTGTGTGAATACACATTTACAAGTTTAGGTTTAGACTATAAAGATTATGTTGGAGTAGATAAAAAGTATTATAGACCAGAGGAATTGAATAACCTAAAAGGTGATCCTTCAAAATTAAAGGCAATAGGGTTCGAGTATACATATACTTTTGAATCTATGTTAGATGAAATGATTAATTTTTGGATTGACTTTTACAATAAATTTTAGTATATTTATAAGTATGAAAAAGGTAAAAGTATATAGTTCACAGTTTAATTATCAGTATGGAACTTCTATTCATTTTCCATATAGCATAGCTTCACTTTTTGCTTATGCTAAACAGAACAAAGAAATAGAAGATAACTTTCAATTTGAAACTACTTTTATATTTAGAAATAAATTACAAGAGTATGTAGATAGAGTCGAAAATCCAGATATACTTCTATGTTCTTGTTATGTTTGGAATTGGGAAATAACAAACGAATTAGCAAAAAAAGTTAAAGAGAAATGGCCTGATTGTATGGTAATCTTTGGAGGACCAAATGTTCCTTTGAGATATGAGGGAGATGTGCCAATTGGATGGATGGATGATTCAACTGACAGTTTTTTCAAAGACTATCCTTATGTAGATATGTTAGTTCATCAGGAAGGCGAGTACACCGTAAAACAAGTATTTGAAAAGTTCATAGATGATAAGGACTATTCAGGTATAAATGGACTTGAAACCACAGATTACAAAACACCACCACAGATGAGAATTATGAATTTAGACGAAGTACCATCTGCTTACTTGACTAATATGGTATGGGACTTGGTAGAACCAGTTGATGGTGTTGACTACATAGCGGCTTGGGAAACTAATAGAGGTTGTCCATTCCAATGTACCTTTTGTGATTGGGGTAGTGCTACAAAAACTAAAGTTAGAAAGTGGGAGATGGATAGATTGTTTGAAGAGATTGAATGGTTTGCTGATAACAAAATACCTTATGTTGATGTATGTGATGCTAACTTTGGTATATTTGTTGAGAGGGATATGGAGTTAGCAAAAAAACTAAAATCAGAAAAAGAAGAAAAAGGATTTCCTGGTAAAATAAGACCTGCTTGGGCAAAGATTTCCTCTGACAAAATTGTTCCTTTAGCAAAAGAACTTTTAGATGCTGACCTTTTAAGAGCTGTAACTTTGGCAGTACAATCTTTAGATCCTGATACTTTGAATATCATCAAAAGAAAAAATATAAAATTTGATAAGTTTGGTGAGTTGGTACAAAAGTTTCGAAAAGAAAAAATTGAGAATTATACTGAAATAATAATGGGGTTACCAGGAGAAACTCTACAATCTTATAAACATGGACTTGAACAATTGATGGAGTTATTTCCAAGACCAGTAGTTTATGTTTATAATTGTGGTGTTTTTGTTAATGCACCTATGAATGATCCTCATTATATAAAAGAATATGACATAAAAAGTATCAGGTCTCCAATTTATTTGTGGCATTCATCCATACATAATAGGGGTGAATATCAAGAGTGGGAAGACATAGTGGTTGGGACTAACACTTTTGATTTATATGAATTAAAACAAATGTATTTGTATGGGTGGGTAACTCAAGCATTTCACAGTATGGGTATTTTAGAATATATTTCAAAGTTCTATAATCAGACATATGATATGAAGTATATGGATTTTTATGATGTTTTTGTAGATTATTGTAAAACTCATTCAGAAAGTATTTTTGGAAAGGAATATAAGATATTAGTTGATTATATGGACAATGGATATTCAGGTGGTGGTTGGGATCATTATGATGCTGACTTGGCTAGTATATTGTGGCCAATAGAAGAAGCAACTTGGTTGAGGTGTCTAAAAGACTCTAAAAAATTAAATATAGAAATAAATAAATTTATGAAATTTTTTGAGAAAAAAAAGAAATTGTCAACTGAAACTACTGTCTTAAAAGATTTAATTTCCTTTCAAGTTTTTTTATTGATGAGTATGGATAGAAATGAAGAAATTAAAAAACACTTTTCTTTGTGGGATTGGAAAGATTACTTTTCAAATGATTTGAACAAATATGGTGATTTAAAAATTTATAAAAATAGTTATTATTACGAAAACAAAATCCAAGAAGAGGATACTGAAAAATGGTGTTTCCAAGCTGCTTGGATAGGTAGGTCACAAGGAAACTACAAATGTCATCCTGAATTTTTATATTCAAGTTCTGATACATTAGAAGAAGATAAAGATTTAGTTCTTGAAAGTATAAAAAAGATGACAAAAAATATGGGGATATCCTCCGGAGTTTAATAAATGATAAAGGTTATATATGATTTCAATTTTTTCTAATTCTTTAGGTCAAGAGGAATTATCTGCAGTAAAAGATGTTTTTGATTCAAAATGGCTTGGTGCATCAAATAAGACATTAGAATTTGAAAAACAGTTTGGTGAATTAATCAACTCAAAATATTCTTTATCTTATAATTGTGCTACCGCAGCTATCTATGACTCAATGAGACTAGTTGGTATTGAGGATGGGGACGAAGTTTTAATACCCTCTATCAATTTCATTGGTTGTGCGAATGCGATTATAGATAATGGGGGTAAGCCAATATTTTGTGATGTTGACAAAAGTACTTTAAACATTTTACCAGAAGAAATTTCACGAAAAAGAACCGATAAAACTAAGGCAGTTTTGTTGTTACATTATGGTGGACATCCTTGTGATATGGACGGAATACGAGAGGTCTGTGATGGATTAACAATAATAGAAGATAGCGCTAATTCTGTTTATTCATCCTACAAAGGTCAATACTGTGGTACATTAGGTGACATTGGTTGTTTTAGTTTTGATGCTATGAAGATATTAGTTGTTGGTGATGGTGGAATGATGACCTTTCAGAATAAAGAATTTTATGATAGAGCTCTTTCATATCGTTACTTGGGTTTAACTAATAAAGATAAATCCGGTGTAGACTCTATGAAAGATGGTAAGAATACTTGGTGGGAAATAAATTTGGCTGAAACTGCTGGTAGGTATGTTTCAAACGACATCGCTTCTACTATAGGACTTGAACAACTTAAAAAACTAAATGGGTTTATAGAAAGAAGAAAAGAGATTTGGGATATCTACAAGTCGGAACTTAGTGATATTGATTGGATTACTTTACCACCAGAACCACTTGATGGGTGTACCAGTAGTTACTATCTGTTTTGGTTACAGATGGAAGATAGAGACAACTTTGCTAGATACATGGTGGATAACGATATTTATGTTACTTTCAGATATTATCCTTTACATTTAATTAAACATTATGATTATTGGCACCATCAATTACTAAATGTGGAGTGGGTTAATGATAGAACTATTAACATACCATTACATCAGAATTTAACTGATGATGAAATTGGTTATATAATTAAAACAATTAAAAAATACAAGTAGGTTATTGGGATGAAAAAGAAGTTTGCGGTTGTAGTTAGTGGTTGGCATTTTCCATTAAAATTTTATGAACAAGTAGTTGAACAAAAAGTACCAGATGATTGGGAAGTAGAGTACTTTTGTGTTTCACATAGAGATCCTTCAGTAGCTGTTGATGAGAAGAAAAATATTATTTCACAACTTGGTGATGGATTACTACCTGATTTGGATAGGATGTTATATAATAAAGTAGCAACAGTAGAAGAATTGGAATCACTAGGGTGGCAATATTTTTTAGAACCAAATAACTGTGGGGATTGGGTTGTAACAAATCAATGGTTGGATAGGTATCCTAATTATCGAGACTATGAAATTTTGTTATTGACTCATGACGATAATTTTTTGGTTGGTGATGAGTTATTTTTGGATGTGTTAGGTGATAGATTTGATACCTTAGTTAGAAATGATTATTCAGTAAATCATATGCAAGAGTATTTAAGAAACAACTATGGACCACAAGATTATTCTGAACAACCATTTAGTGATTGGAATGTTATATCTAATGCTATAGTCAATGGTACTGGTGGTTTACGAGGTTCGTTTGATTTTTTTAAGACTTCACTTATTGAAAAAATGGGTGGAAAGTTTAGTCTTAAAGGTGTCGATTTAGACAGAACTGGTGAAACTGATAATATGGGTATGGAATATTACGGCACAAGTTATCCGATTGGTGGTTTGAGTATGAAAGATTGGGAAAAACCTTTAAATGAATTTTTTAAGTTTATGTATGAAGAGGAGTTACTTGACACGATACGATATCTATCTCCTGTTTATAGAGTTAGTAATTATTGTATTGAAGGTGAGAGAGGTTTGCTGTCTAATATGGCAACACCACAATCTGTTCATTACAACCGAGTCGTTAATGAATTAGATTTGGGGGGTATCCTTGACTAAAAAAAATGTAGTATGGTGGCCTGCCGTTAAAAATCCTGACCACGATGATAAATTTGGTGGTTACGAGTATTTTCAATATTCAAGAAACACTTGGGAATATTGGTGTAAAAAGAATGATGTTTTGTTCGTACCGTTTGAAACACCAGTAGAAAAAGATTTATTTAGGTTTAGAATTAATTGGCAAAAAGCTATTTTTCTATTTGATGAATTAAAAAGAATGAACATTGACTATGACCAAATAGCATTAGTTGATAGTTCGTTTATGATTAGATGGGACGCTCCAAATTTCTTTGAGTTAACAGATAGAAGATTTACTGCTTGGAGAGACACCGATAATATGAGATGGATACACGAAAGTATTCAGGGGTATGAAGAAATATTTAAACCACATCTGATTGATTTAAATAATGCTACAGGAAAAACTTTCGATACCACCAAATATGTAAATTCTGGTTTTATGGTATTTAACGAAGAACACGAGGATTTGTTCACATCATTTAAACAGTTTTACTACGATAACATAGACGAGTTTATTTTATTACAAGACAAAAAAGTAAAAAAGGGAACTGAACAAACTCCCATGAATTATTGGTTACAAGTAAATGGTGTAGATATAAATACAGAATTACCTATTGCATATAAATTGACTCATCTACCTAGAAAAGATATGTTTAGTTATAACTGGCAGTTGGATGAGGACAAGACACCTTTTTTTATTAAGTATGGTTACAATTTTAGTTTTAATGGGATACCAAAAGACCATAGAAATAATGTTATGAAGCAGACTTGGGATATGATAAAGGATAATTACAAATGATTGATATACTAAAAGATATTCCAGATAAAAGACAAGATAAAGATACAACATCTTTGAAGTTTAAAGAAGATTTAATTGAATTTTTTGGAGAGGACTGGAAAGATAAGACTTGTTTAGAAATAGGAACAAATAGAGGATACACTACTAGGATACTAAGTTTTCTATTTGGAAAGGTTATAACTTGTGAATATGATTGGGATTTGTTACAATTTGCTAGGGACATAAATAAGGACAGAGATAATATAGACTTTGTACAAAAAGATGTCTATGGTTCAGAATGGGATTTTGGAAATATTGATGTTGTTTTTATTGATTGTGTTCATGAATACCCCAATGTAATGCATGATATCCAAAAATCAATACAGTTGACCAAACCAAATGGAGACTTAATATTAATATTTGACGACTATGGGTTACCCAAACCACCACATAGGTTGAAAGATGTACAAGATGCTGTTGATCAGTATGTAGCCGAGCATCCATCGTTTGAGTTAGTTAAGTATATTGGAGAAGAAAAAGGCTCTGATTGTAGGCCGGGTAAGTTATTAAAAGCCGAAGAGGGTGTTATCTGTAAATTTACTACTAATAAAAATTATAAAAATTTGGTTTTTATGTTAGATATAGATTTGGGTGGTGATGGTAGATACTCTAGTGCCAGAAGGTCTGCGTATAAATATTCAATTGCTAGTTGGCAAAAATGGTGTGAGAAAAACGATTGTGAATTATTTGTACTTAATGATTTAGTGGTAGAAAAAGAAAAAATGGCAATATGTTGGCAAAGGTATTACTTATTTGACATATTAGATGCTAACAATATTAATTGTGATCAAGTTTTGATGGTTGACACGGATACAATAGTTCATCCTGATTGTCCTAATTTTTTTGAAATGAGTGAGAACAAATATGTAGGTGTGCACAATGAGGGAAGTTATGATTGGATTTTTAGGAGTATAGAAAATTACTCTAAACATATTTTTGATGGTCAGATGATAGAGTGGTGGAAATATATAAATGGTGGTTTTCAAATTGTTAATAATACACATAGACAATTTTTTCAAAATATTATAAATTTTTACTTTACAAATCAAGATAATTTGATTAAATTACAAGATACATTTCATACAGGTACAGACCAAACACCATTGAATTTTTTAATTCAATCACAAAACATTGATTTGAAATTGCTACCTTATGAATTTAATATGTGTGATTTGTCAAGAAAAGAGATATTAGGAGACGATATGTTATTTACTAAAATAGGTTGGGTTTATCACTTTAATGCTATACCTAATCAAAAAGACCATAACATAACAAATCATTATTTAGAAAAAACATATAAGTATTTTCATGGAGATTTAGTGTGAAGATAAACAATACATTTGCCATAGGGTGTATAGTACAATGGTATGAGATAGAGATAATAGAAGAGTATTTAGAGAGTGTTAAGAATGCTATAGATATCGTAGAAAACAAAGAGAATGTAATTGTTGATTTGTATTTTAATTGTAGTCAAGAGTTAGAAAAAGTTGACGAAGAGCAAATAAGTATATCGGAAATAAAACATAAATATGAAGATATTCTTGAAAGGTTATTCGGTGATTTAGAGTATGGTGAATACAATATAAAATCATATATGAATGAAATTAGTAACTCTATGTATACGATAGCTGATTATCGTAGAGAGTTTAATGATAAATATTGTACAGAAGTTGATGTCTTGATGTGGGGTGAAACTGATGCTCTTCTACCACAACAGACATTTCAAATATTAGATAACTTACATACACAAGTAAAAGACACGACACCTAAGTACATTACCTTTTTTAGTATCTGTAAGATGTGGGATGAAAGTTGGAAGGCTCTTGAACATCCTGAGTTTACAGATAAACCACATATTGATAATGACTACGATAATTGGTGGAGTTTAAAATATACGATGTCACTTGAGGAGATGTATAAGATAAATGATAAGGTGGATGAGTTAGATGTTAAGGTGTTGAATCAATTTAAATTCAATGGTTGTGGACTTGTGATATCATCTGAGATTGTGAAATCTGGTGCTAACATACCTCGTTCAGTTTTCTTCGTACATGAAGATACTTCTTTTCAAAATATGATAATTAAATTATTTGACGACAGAGTACCACAATATTTAATAAAAAATATATTACTAGTACATAATAGAAATCACCCTAAGAAAAGAATGTATGTCAAAGGGGAGAGGTCAGATGGAACTATGAATGAAAAAAGAAGAAGTAATGAGTGGTATGTAAAAGCAAATAAAATGTCTGAACACAATACTCATAATATTTTTAATCAAGGTAAAACTTACAATTGGAACGATGTTTGGGAGAAAACGAAATGAAATGTTTGGTAACAGGTGGTGCCGGATTTATAGGTACTAATTTAGTAAAGAGATTGTTAAATGATGGTCATGAGGTAATATCAGTTGATAATTATTCTACTGGTAAAAAAGAAAATCATCAAGAGGGGTGTAATTATTATACCTATGATATATCAAGTCAACATACTCTTGGTATCTATGTAGACCATCAGAGTTATCCAGTTTGGAGAGAGTTGGATTATGGTGTCATATTTCATATTGCCGCTTTGGCTAGGATACAACCATCGTTGGTTGATCCTATGACTAATATAAACAATAATGTTTTATCGACATTACATATGTTAGAGTTTGCCAGAGAGAACAATACTCCTGTGGTTTACGCTGGTTCTTCATCTAAACATCATGCACCTTATGGTAGTGCTTACGCTTGGTCAAAGTGGAGTGGTGAACAATTATGTAAATTATATTCTGAATGTTATGATTTACCAACGGCAATATGTAGATTTTATAATGTATATGGTCCTCATCAATTAGAAGATGGTGATTATTCGACAGTTCTTGGTATATTTGAAAGACAATATAGAAATGGTGAACCATTAACAATAACATCCGATGGTAAACAACGGAGAGATTTTACTCATGTAAATGACATAGTTGATGGATTGGTGAGGTCATCTCAGGCGATGCATGGTGTTGTTGATATGAAATTTGCTGGGGAAGAATTTGAATTGGGTAGTGGTAAGAATTATTCCATAAACGAGTTGGCTGATATGTTTGGTAAAGACTATCCAAGAGAATATATATCGGCTCGTAAAGGTGAATATGATAAAACTTTATGTACTGATACAAATGCTAAAGATATATTAGATTGGGTTTCTACACATAGTCTAACTGATTATATCGATAGTGTTTTGGAGAAAAATAATGGGTAAGATTCCTAATAACTTTCATATAATTTATGGTTTAGCTGAAAACTTTGGGTGGGATGAGTACGAACACTATGTCGGTGAAGTTGGTAAGACCATGAAAAGACCAAAGGCAGATCCATTCAACATAATTAGGTATCTAGCAATTAAATCAACATATGATACTAATCGTCCTGATAATATATTTTTTTATTATAAACACGAACCATATGGTGAATGGTGGGATAGGGCACAACAATATATAACACCTATACATGTTGAACCACCAACTGAGATTTTTGGTAATCCAGTTCATAACTATGCTCATCAAGCAGATGTGATGAGATTACAGATATTAATTGAAGATGGTGGTATATACATTGACTCGGATGTATTGTGTCTGAAATCATTTGAACCACTAAGAGAATCAGGTCCGTTTATAATGGGACAAGAAAGTAATAATCCAGGTAAGTTAGGTAATTGTATAATGATGTCAGAGAAGGATGCGGAGTTTCCAAAAATTTGGTTGGGGGAATATACCACATTTGATGACGATAAATGGGTAGACCATTCAATTGTTTTACCCTATCATTTGTCGACAAGACATCCTGACTTAATTAATATCCTTGACTACAAAAAGTTTACTTGGCCATTATATCACTCTGAACATTTGAGATGGTTTTTTAGAAATGGAGTTTCATATGCAGAATGTGATTACTCTAATGGGGTTGTGAGTAGGATGGGTGGTTTGTTGACAACGGATGAAGATTTTAGTGAGTCCTATGCTATTCATTTATGGACTGGTAAAGCCGTGACCAATGAGTTTATGAAAGATTTTCCAGATAATCCGATGGAAGATTGGATGACGGTTGATAACATAAGAAACATAGATACACCATTTAATAAATTGGCAAGAAGATTTTTGGAGGATTTATAATGAAAATAAAACAAAAGATAGGTATAGTTGGTAATGGATTTGTAGGTGGGGCAGTCGAGTTTGGTTTTTCACCAAATGTCGGTTGTGATGCTGAAGTTAGGGTATATGATATAAATCCAAATAAATCAACACATACATTAGAAGAAACAGTTAATGAATCAGATTTTATATTTCTGTCAGTACCAACTCCGTCAAATGAAGATGGTTCGATTAATCTTGATATTTTAGAAGGTGCTTTAAAAAATATAAGTGAAGTTCATAATGGAAAGCAAAATGCTATCTTAATAAGGTCTACTATAATACCTGGAACTACATGGGCATTACAACAGAAGTATACCGAATTAAATTTGTTATTTAATCCTGAGTTTCTAACCGAAAGGTCTGCTAATTTTGATTTTATAAATCAAAGTCGTTTTATAATTGGTCATAGTGGTAAATCATTGAATATGATGTTATCCGAGGGGTTTACTGATTTAATCAGAGACAGGTTTGGTGATTGTGTTGCTATATTAGAGACTAATTACGAGACTGCTGAGATGATAAAATATATGAGTAATTGTTTTTTTGCCACTAAGGTATCTTTTATGAACGAAATGTATCAGATAGCCGAAAAGTCAAATGTAAATTGGGATGATGCCGTAGCTGGTTTTGTAGCTGATGGTAGGATAGGACACACCCATTTAAATATACCAGGACCTGATGGTAAATTGGGATTTGGTGGTAGTTGTTTCCCAAAAGATGTACAGGCTATGATAGAATATGGAACTACAATTGGTGTAGATATGGATGTATTATCTTCTGTTTGGAAAAAGAATTTAGAAGTTAGACCTGAAAGAGATTGGGAAAAACTAAAAGGTAGGTCAGTAGTATGAAAATCTTAGTAACAGGTGGAACTGGATTTCAAGGTTCTAATTTATCAAAAAGTCTTTTAAAAGATGGCCATCAAGTAACTATACTAAATTTACATTCAGAAAAAAATGAAACCAATGTAGAAAGATTTCAATTAGGAGATGCAAATATCATATGGGGTTCAATAAATGATTTAATGACTGTTAAGGATTCTATGGCTGGTGTTGATTTGGTTGTTCATGCAGCTGCTAAAATTCATGTAGATGAGTCGATACGATATCCAAATGACCATTTTACTACAAATGTAATGGGAACAAATAATGTCTTGGAAGCTGCTAGACAATTTGATGTTCCAGTATTGCATATATCTACTTGTGAAGTATATGGTTATCAAGATGATGACTTATTAGAGTCATCGCCTTTAATGCCAAGGTCACCATATGCCGCATCTAAGGCTGGTGCTGATAGAATGGTTTATTCATATTACACGACTTATGATATGAATGTTTGTATTGTTAGACCATTTAATGTGTTTGGACCTGGACAAAAGGATGGAGATGGTGGTGCCGTGATTCCAAGATGGACTACAAGTTTACTTAATGGGGACGATATTACAATTTACGGTGATGGTACTCAATCAAGGGAATTTATTTACATAGATGACTTAGTATCATCTTATAAAATATTAATAAACAAAATGTTGTTTGGAAGAGATTTGGCTGGTGAAGTAATAAATGTTGGTACTGGTACTGAGGTCAAAGTAAACTATCTTGCTGAGACGATAGTTAGTAAGATAACAGGACCTTGGATAGAACCAAAGAACCATGATTTTTCTTATCCAGTTGAAGATGGTAAAGAAAAGTTTAAACAAGGTAAAATTATCTATGGTGAGGCTAGGGCAGGTGAGGTGAAAAGGTTTATATCTAATTCAGATAAAATGAAATCATTTGATTGGAGTCCAAAAGTTGGTTTAGATGAGGGTTTAGAAAAATACATCAAGTGGAGAAACGATGTTGATGATGTTAATTTTTACAGAAATCTTATGATAGGTTTGTAATGAAAATAGCTTGGTTGAGTGAGGGTGGTTATACTGGTAAGGTTACAAGAGAACAAACCGCTAATGCTGGGGTGTTGTGGGCTTGGATGTCTAACTTACAGATAGACCATTTCCCAATACTGAATTTTGAACACGCACCCACTAATGGTTATGACTATTTAATATTACAAATACCAAAAACTCAACATATCAGAGATTTGTTATTTGAAAGGAACATAGTGAAAGAAGCTAGGAGAATAGCGAAAACAATATTGTTTTTTCAAGAGGGTCCTGTTTGGGTGTATCAAGATATGCCTTTACCACAACAATTTTGGCATTATAATACATTGGTGGATGTTGATGTGATATTCTGTGAAAATGAAACTGATGTGGCATACTATAAAGGGTTTGTTCCTGGTAAACCTGTAACTAACTTACCTGATTTGGTTGTTGACGATACATTAAGTGGTGTTGGGGATGTAAAAAAACAAGACAAGGCAATCATTGGTGGAAATTTTTGTAGGTGGTATGGTGGATTTGACTCTTACATAGTTGCACAAGAATTTGGAGTTCCTATTTTTGCACCATCAATGGGAAGAAAGATTGAAGGTGAGGAACAGATACCTGACTTGACTCATTTACCCTTTCTACCTTGGAGAGATTGGATGTTTAAATTAGCTGAGTTTAGATATGGTATACATTTAATGCAAACTTATGCCGCTGGTTCATTTATGATGAACTGTGGTTATTTAGGAATACCTTGTATTGGATATAATCATACTGATACACAAAGAAAGATATTTCCAGATTTATCTGTAAATCAAGATGACTTAGAAACGGCAAGAAATTTAGCTAAAAAACTTGTGGATGATAGGGATTTTTATGACGAGTGTTCAAAGAAAGCATTAGTTAACTTCCAAGAACATTCAAGTGAGAAGGCATTTAATAAATGGAAAGAAAACTTTTTTTCAAATATAGATGAATTTATAGGAGAGTGGAATGGATAAGGTAATAAGTTTCATACAACCAAGTAGAAACAATCTAAAATATTTAAAATGGTCTTACAATAGTATTCGTAAGAACTTAGGATACCGACACGAGATATGTTGGGCTGATGACTTTTCCGATGATGGAACTTGGGAATGGATGAAAGGGATTGCTGAAAAGGATGAGAATGTAAAGATACATAGAAATGAAGGACCTACAAGATTAGGTCATACGATACTTTACGATACATTAGTAGATATGGCAACGAGTGATATTGTAATGATTTATCACGCTGATATGTATGCTTGTCCTGGTTTAGATGAGGAGATACTAAAACACATTGAGCCAGGTAAAGTAGTAAGTGCTACTCGAATAGAACCACCACTACATCCAGATGGTCCTGAAAAGATATTAAAAGACTTCGGTATAGAACCTGAGGAGTTTGAAGAACAAAAATTATTGTCTTGGTTGAATAATACAGATACAGGTAAAAAACCAACAGAAGGTATCTTTGCTCCTTGGGCAATATACAAAGATGATTTTACGAGTATAGGTGGACACGACCCGTTGTATGCTCCACAATCTAAAGAAGACTCCGATATCTTCAATAGGTTTCAATTAGCTGGTTACGATTTGGTTCAAACTTGGAGTGGTTATGTTTATCATATGACTTGTAGAGGTTCACGATTCAAAGATGGTGCTATGAGAAATCCAGCAGGTCAAGTCTTTATGAAGGGTAGAGAATCATCGGAGTGGTTAGCTCAGAATCTTAGGTCTAGTCGTAACTTTATTCGTAAGTGGGGGCATATGGTTCAACACGATGAGTATTTGAAACCAATAGTTCCACCTAAATATGATGTTGGATTTGTTGCTTATAATTGTAATAAACAAATGTTATATGAGTTAGAACCTTGGTGTAGTAAAATATATTTGGATTTAAGAAAAAATGATGTAATTAGTGAGTATAGAAAAGAAGAACAACAAAACACTCAGTTTGATTTGGATGAAAGAATCAAATTATATGGTACTAATAAGATATCAGAAATACATGATATTTGTGTAGAGTTTGACGCTAGTAAGTTAAATAATGAGAACTTTCAAGTGTTGGTTAATTTATCAAAGATGTTACAAGATAGTGGTGAGATAGGTGAGATGGAGTATGGTATATTTAAATTTTATATAAAGTCACTTGAAACATACGAAAAAAACTTGATTGTTTGTAAGAGTAATTAGATATTTATAAGTGTAATATGAGGTTATAATGGAGAATAAATTAGGTTCTTACATCAATAGTTTGATGAACACAATAAGAGATACAGAAGAAAAGTCTTTTTTGAGAGCACTAACTCTTGGTGAATTAAAAAAAATTAATGATGATATAAGTGGTTTTATTTTTCAACATATTGATGAAATAGAAACTTTACCTGAGTTTGAAGAAGATACGAGTGATAAAGCTAAAAAACTTTACATGGAACATTGGACTTGTAGTTTTTGTGGAAAATATACTCACGAGGTAGATTATGATTATTTGTCTGGTACAGACCATTTGAGTTGTGTATTGGAACAAGATAAGGGAGATGAAGTGAATCAATTAAAATTTAATTTTGGAGAAAAAAATGAAAATAAGTAATGAAGTATCTGTAGAACTAAAAAAAATTAGGGCTGCTTTAGATGACGCATACCAAAAGTTGAATGTGACTTTGTATGAAAAACAATTAGCTACTAAAGTTAGTTACACAGAAGTTAATCCCTCTGAAACGATAACTGAAAATTTTCAGTATATTTCAAAAATAGTCAGAAATTTACAAAATTCTGAAATAGTGGAGGACTAAAATGGCAAACGACCACGCCCAAGACCGATACGATCCACCAAAAATTGGTAGTGATTGGGAAAAAGAATACTTCGGTGATGTTAATATTGGAGAAGTATTTAGACTTAAACCAAAAAATGATGCTAGAACATTTCGTAAAGTAAAAGACAGAGTTGCTTTTGATATTACAGAATCAAAAGAAATTCAGTTGAAAGACAGAGACGAAATCTATGTCAAGTCGTAATTTTCAAAAACCTATAAGAATAAAAGGTCATCGATTAGTATTGACCAAGAAAATGATTGAAGATGCCCAATCACAAACCAAATCAAATATGGCAGCGGCAAGATGGTTGGGTGTTAGTTACTTAACTTATCGCAAATATGCTAGAACTTATGGTTTGTTTGAGAAACATTTAAATCCTGCGGGAGTGGGAATTAAAAAAGGTTATGGTAAATGGTTAAAACCACTTGATGAAATATTAGATGGTTCTAAAAAATATCGACTTAGACCAACATATATTAAAAAAAGACTTATCAAAGATAAATGGGTTGAAGAAGAATGTAGTTCTTGTGGGTATAATGAAATCGTCATGGGAAAAGAATCAGTTGCTCTTCGTTTGGATTATGAAGATGGAGATGTGACTAATAACACACTAGAAAATCTGAGATTGTTGTGTCCTAATTGTTTTTTATCACATAATGGGCATATGCCGTCATCGGAGAGGTTTTACAAATGAAAGAAAAAGCAATATTAATCAAAGACTTTTATAATGATAAAGGTGCTCTTCATCGAGGAGAGAAGGTAGTTATCGAAGGTAAGGCTGCTGAGGGATTCATCAGAGTTGTTACTGGCACAGGTGCTGTCTATGTCATCCCATCACATATAGTTAAAAAAACTCCTTGACTTTTATCTTATTTCTTCGTAACTTATTAATATGAAGAAAGTAATTAATTGTATAAAAGAACACAACCCTGTTATAAACAAAAAACTCCGAGAGGTGTCAGTTGAAGAGGGACTGGAGATTGCCACAGAATTATTTCAGATACTTAACCAAAGAGGGGACGGTATTGGGTTGGCAGCTAATCAAGTGGGAATTGATGCACAAGTGGCCGTTGTCAATGTTCGTGAACCTTTGGTTCTCATTAACCCAAAGATACAAGAACAATGGGATGAGATAGATTATTACGAGGGATGTTTAAGTTATCCTGAAAAGGGAATCCACACTAAACGATATAAAAACATTATTGTTAAGACAGAGCAAGAAGAAGGTGGTTGGTATTTTAGTGGAGTAGAATCATCTAAGGGTAAAGGTAGTTGGGAAGCATCTACTAAAGAAGACCAAGAACAAAGATTACTTGAAGCTGTTTGTATTCAGCACGAAATTGACCATCTGATGGGTAAGACAATTCATGATAGGAAAGTTGATACTACTGTTAGGGTTGAAAAGAAAATCGGCCGTAATCATCTTGTTACAATTAAAAAAGGTGATGCAGTTAAAGTATTGAAATATAAAAAAGCACAAAACTTTTTAAATCAAGGTTGGGAGATGAGATAATATGAAATCAGCACTTAGAGTCATTAAAGACTTGGTAAAGAAATATCCTAACGATATGAAGTTAGGATCCCATGTCAGACATTTTATTAGACAACTAGAAGAGGCAAGGGGTGAAAACAAAAGTTAAGTGGGATATGGTATTTGTTTGGTTTGTTTTCATACCAACATTTTGTTTTCTTTCTTGGTATGGGATATATAGATTAGTATTGTGGTTATTATATGGCTAGAGATATATTTGGAAATAGAAAAATTAGTAAAGAAGATATGTATACCAAAGTTAGTGTGACACATGCTGATGTTAGAATGGAATATGTTAAAGGTGTTCTTTGGTTAGTTTTAGGATATTTGTATTTTCATTTTGTGATAATGGGCTGGTCTTTATGAAAAAGAAAACCGAACAAGTAAATGGTAAAGGTGATAAAAGTCGTGTAGGTGATAAGAAAAAATTCGATAAGAATTGGGATAAAATTTTTGGAAAGAAAAGAAAAAATATTAGATTAGTATATAGCGATGATGTTTGTAAAATAGATGAGGATGGGGGTCCTTATGAAATTGATTTATCAAAATTGGACACCGATAATAAGTGAAATAAAAAAAAGTTTACCTTATTTATTAATGTTAATGGTAATTTGTAATGTATCTTATTTTATTATGAAAGGAATACATTCAATGTTTGAGAATAAGGTCGTAGAATTAGAACCTAATTTAGAAGATTTGCCAAAAATTGAAGATGAGGATATATTAGGGGTATGAAAAATCGTTTAACAAAGATACAAATATTCACAATATTTTTTTTATGTGGATATATGATATTCAGTATCATTGGATGTGCTAATACTACAAGTGGGAAACCACCAATAGCAAGAGTTCCTACAAAGATAACGAGTTATCCACTTATTGATTATAAGGGAGAACAGCATAAATATAGAGATAATTTTGATAGCTTTATATTCCCACAGGATAATAAAAAACTTACACAATATTGTGTATTTCATTTCCATTGGGAAGATATTAAAGCAGTCTATGGAAAAGATGAGAATGGGAAGTGGAACTACACTTACATAGTGAGTAAAAATAAGAAGAGTTTTAAGAAATGATTAAGGAGCTTACATAATGGTACTAGATAGTTTATTAACAGGTGTAATGTTATTCAGTTCATTTGCTGTTAGGACACCAAATGTACAACCTAATCCAGATGATTATGAAGTTAGTATTGGGGCAAGTCATAAATATTTTCATATCAATCGTCAATGGGAAAGAGAACTTGGTGAACCTTATATTGATGATTTGTTTTGGTTAAAAATTGAAGATGGTGTTTACTTTAAACCTGAGTATATGAATAAAGAGAGTCAAGGTGTAAAATATTTGAAGATGGATTGGCGTAATAAATGGAGAGATTGGTCTTATGGGTTTACGAGTCGTAACAGTAGCGATGATGTATTCAGTAGAAACTTTGAAACATTCTTTAGTTTTGGTATGAGTAAGAAAAAGAAATATTATAATGACAAGATAGAAGTAGATGTTTCTTTTGATGGTTATATACCACCAGATGAAACTGGAGAGAACACCACATTTGAGTTTGAAGATAAGTTCAAAGTATCATACAAACTTACTGAAAAACTTAGGTTGTATAATGTAGGTGAGATATCCAAACTTCAAGGTAAAGAATTTTACAAGGGCAAGATAGGTTTAGAGTATACATTTTAATATTTATAGGTAAGGAAAATGAAAATAAAAGAGTCAACAAATAAATCCTTTACTCCGTTTGTACCGAAGTGGACGACAAACACTTCACATAAAATAAACTATAAAATAGTTTATAAATTGCTTGACTCATAATATTATTTAGTGTTAAATTTGGGAGTAATATGATGAATGTTTGGGATACAGAAAGAAAAGAGATTGCCACTTGGTTATCTGGTTATCTTGCCATGATTAAGAAATGGGTAGATAAGATACTTGATAATGAAGACCACGATGTCGATAAGAACAAAATTATCACACAGATTGATGAATGGATTTCTTGGTTAGAAGAAACCAAAATTAAAATCATGAGGATGAAGGATGTTGATCCAAATATTGATGTGAAAGAGATGAAAGAAATGGGACTTGAACACTTTAAGAAAAGAATAAAAGGAAAATAAAAAATGAAAAGGTTATTTTTAATATTAAGTTTATTAGTTATTGGTTGTTCTGATTCATTATCACCAACATCGGAAAATTGTGATTGCAGTTTAGATATCACATCAGACTTACCACAAACCGATGATGTATATGAGTTAGAGTATAATTCTTCATTAGCACAAACCTACTCTGTATTAAGTTGTCAAACAGAGTGTGGTTGGTCACAACACATCCAATGGGATTCAGACTATCAATATGAAATTGAAGGACAATGGATAAGTCTTGTTAATCCAGCAAGTATGACAGATGAGTATGGAGAGGGTAATGTGGTGTTTGCTGTTTGGGAAGAGTTTATCGGACACACCATAACTATTTATGGTGGGTATACAGATGATTGTGGACATCATCTTGTAGATTCGGTAAAAGTAAAGGTAGTTGACAATGAATAGGAGATAGGTTATGAAATGGGTTTTGGTTGACAAACATGATAATGTCATTAATAAGATAGAATTACATTCTGGATATGGTATAGATGCTGCTAAGATGTATTTTGTAGGAAGAAAACAGATGGAAGAAAAAGAATTTGATAAGTTATGGAAAGTGATGAGTGAAACACAATATGACTTAAGCCATAAAGCATCTTTACAAAATAGACAGATAGAATGGTGGAAGGGTGAGTACACTAATCCTGACATAGATGTATCTGAATAGTCTGTCATTTTGACATCAAAAGATTTATGGAACAGTTATTGTATTATATATGTAGTACATCGCCACAAAGTGGGATGTCGTTAGTTCAAATGAATAACATAGGAGTAATACAATGACTAGATTAATAGTTAACCCGCAACATCTCAACCGAGATGAATTTTTAACACCTTTTGATAGGGTATTTGATGAATTGATGAATAAGCAATTCCCAACTTTTCAAGAAGAAGTTGGAGTATCTTTTAATAAAGGTTCTTATCCCAAAGTGAATGTCTATGAGTATGATGACAAACTTGGTATCATAGCTGAGATTCCA
>Ga0209756_1001464_pt1 | contig 21777 bp, 16 predicted proteins | sample ETNvirenome_6_85_FD_184071 | JGI IMG/M metagenome (GOLD analysis project Ga0209756, IMG submission 184071) | Marine viral communities from the Pacific Ocean - ETNP_6_85 (SPAdes) (version 3) | ecosystem: Environmental > Aquatic > Marine > Oceanic | place: Pacific Ocean | collected 2013-06-19 | reverse complement strand
AGCTGGATTAATGCTTCCGGGCCCAGGTGCAACTGGGTTAGGTACCCATGCGCTAGCTGGTTTTCCGGAGCCGCCAGTATCGGCTTCACCAAGCGCAGGAGGCGCTGGAGTAGCAGTCGTACTGCTAAAGTTCATAGATACTTCTCCAAAAGTGTGACCACCATCATTAATAACACCATCAAGAACATTATCTTGATACCATTTCATCATTGGATTTGCTGAAGCATCTTTTGTTCCGTCATCTTTTAATTGATCTCCACCGCCAAGTGGCGAAGCTGGAAAACATGCGGCAAGAGTTTCGGTACTGCTTGTGGAAAGACCACCAACGCTACCCAAAGCTGCCACGGTTGATTGAACTAATACTGTTCCTTGTTTCGCTGCCATTTTTATCTCCTATAATTTTCTTTTAATTCTTTTTGAAACGTTTCTTCGTTTGCTACTAACTTCACGGAGCTTTCTACGTAACTTCGCTTCTTGAACTTTAAGAACTTTGAGATGGTCTATTTCTTTTGCTAAGGTGTCAGCCTGCTTATCAGCATCGACTTCATCAGCGGAAACTTTTTCTGGATCTTCTATACCTGCTTCAATAGGGTCTGAAGACTCTTTAATGCGACGTTTCTCTTGAACGATCATTTTTCTTAACATTTGTGGCGTGAGTGATTTAACGCCTTTTCGTTTTTTTATGGCCATGGGAACTTTACTCCTACCTATTATGGTGATTTCAAATAACTATCACTTTCGCGAGAGTTTTTTCTAATATTTTATTTATTAACTTCATCAAAAGCTAATGCAGCCCAATTATTAGCAGCATTCCCAAATACATCATTTGGATCTGAACTGCTGATCGCTTTTGCCGCGGGGTCACCGTTGGCAGAAACTTGGGTTGCATGACTTGATTGGTTTTTTTCTTGTCCTAACTGCTCTTGAAGAGTAGTCCTAGCAGTATCTGCTAAAATATTTCCTAAAATAGGGTCTTCAGTACACGCGGACACACTTTCATTAATTCTTTTATCGAAATTTATATTTTCTACAGCAGGTCTAGAAGAAGCCCTTCTTTTACTCTGCTTGCTTGTTCTAGTTTTAGTTTCTTGTAAAGACATAGAAGAATTACTTTTAGGGTTTAAACCCTCTACTAAAACTTCTACCAAGCATTCTTTAATCAAACTTTTTAATTGATTTTTTGACATTTTAGCCATAACTAACTCCTTAACTAGTAGACCCGTAATCATCTTGGTCATATAGCGGAATATTTGAAGATGGGATTCCCGTAAGTGAAACACAGACTCCTGCGGGTTTACCAAAGGCAGAAACTCGAATTTTTTTAGTTTTAACCCTAAAATGATAATTACCAGCAGCTAAGCTCATTGTTGTGGGGCCGCCGCTTGTAGAGTCTTGAAAATCTATAGTAGCTGTGCCTGTAACTGAAACCATAATTTCGCTAGAAACATACTTCAAGTCAATTGTTTTAGTTTCTGTAGCTGCTATTGTGGCGAGATATGGAACTCCTGAGACTTGATATGAACCAACATCTCCCGCTCCTGGACTTGACCAATGTGCCATTTATTTTTCCTCCCAACTTAAAACGTCATTAAATATTCTATCTATTTTATCGCTATTATTAAAATGTTTATCTAATTCTGCTTCGCTAATTTCTCTACCTTCTCTCATCATGAAGGCGCCGGGGGTGGATGGCTCTGAAACGAAATCCCAACAAATAAGTTGAAAGTCGTCTTGGACTACATCTGTATCTCCTTCTCTTCTTGTAGAGCCAACGCCCCTAGAAGAGATTCCAAGAGTAACTCCGGATTCTACTAAACTTTGGAGAATTTTGCCAGCCGGAGTATCTAATAACTCAACAATGCCGTAGCAAACCCCACTATCCATATAGGCTTCCCTTACAATATGAGAAACATTCTTTAGTTCGACAACGGAAGAGTCTGGGTGATCGCACTCGCCTAAGGCTCTATTTTCTCTAATAAATTTCTGATAGTTTCTTACTTCTCTATCTAATATAACTTCTGGATATACTCTTCCATTTTGGTTTAAGGTATCTGCTTTCTGCAACACACCTTTCATAACTAATTTCCCAGCGTTCTGTTCGCGGGTTTCTTTTATCGTATCCGATGAATATTCAAATGGAGTCCAATCAGTTAAAAGTTTTCTGCTCATTTTCTTTCCTCTAGCTGTTCGCATAGTTTACATGCAAGTAAAAACTTGGCGATATTATCATCATCAATAAGGTTTTCGTCTAAAGAAGAAACTTTCGAGATTACTCCGGCGGTTTTTTCTAAAAGAAACTTATTTTCGCACATAACTTCAAAACTCTTGGTTTTTTCAATAACTTCAGACTTTATCTCTTTTAATATACCTTTAGTTGTATCATGTTCTCCGCAAATATATGATTCAATAATTTGAGACTGCCTTTCAGATAAAATTGGATTATATTTTTTGTGAAATTTATCTCTCATTATTTTAACAACAAGGTTGTCTACTTCTGGGTTGATTTGATCTTGAATCTTTTTATTGCTAGCTTTTTCTTCTCTTAAGAGTTCGTGAGCTTTGCTCTCATACTCAACTAGTTTTTGGAGGTTGTCTTTAGATCTCCCTCTCCACAAATTCATCAAGCTTTGAATTGTAGCTAAATTTCTATAATCAGGCACTGACCTAGAATAAAAACTAGCTTCATTGAGGGTGTAATTAATATCTTTTATTAGAAGTGATTTCTCAATAGCTAACTTTTTCTTATTTAATGAAACTGTCGCTGTTTTAGCTTCTTTTAAAATATTACTAGCTAGGGAATCGCTAGAGGCATGGACTTTTAAAAGAGCGTTGAATATCTTAAACTCTTTAAATATTTCACCATCTTTTTCATAGTGATCGTCTATTATTTTTTTAATTAGCATCGCTTTCTTCTGGTTTTTTTCAACCAGCGCTTCTGAAAATGACTGGGCTAATTGTTCGTATATAATACCTACGTTTCTTTTTTTATTATGTCTCATTCATCATCCTCGCTCAAGGCAATATCTTCAACCGTGAGATTTTCGTCAATGACTTCAAGATCTAAATCAGGATCTTCATTTAACAAACCACTCTGTTTATTACTTATCACCTTAGAAAGCTTACTTATAAGAGAAATTGTACTGCTGTCGAATCTTGGAGAATCACCAACTTCAGTTAAATTGCCATTTTCTTCTAAATCTTTTATCAAACCTTCACCAAATGAATTATTTAAGAAATCTTCATCATAAGGTTTATTCATCGAATCTCTTCTTCTTGTGTTCCGACCAACACCTGTGATGCTAGAAAAATCTGGAGAATGAATTTTTTCTGAAGAATTATTTTCTTTTCTATTTCTAGGCATTGGTTCTCCCCAAATATTTCTGACCATATTATCTACTTTGATTGGGCCGTCTTCATCGTCCATGCTTAGTTTAATTATCTCTTCGTCGTCTTCTTCGCTATCTTCATCATCTTCATCTGTTTCTCTAACATAAGACTTGCTTGAGTCTGCTTTAATTGGACTTCCATCTAATACCGATGGGTTTGATTTAAAATCTCCTGCAAATAGGTCGCCGCCAGCATCGTCGTCGCCGCCACCTCCTCCTCCAGCTTCTGGAGCTTGTCCAGCAGCTTCAAGTTCAGCTGCAAGAGCAGCATCTTCTAACATGCCTTCATCAATAGATACAATTTCTTCGTCAGTTAATCCAAGAACATTTTTTCTAACCCATCTTTTATCAACCATTCCCTCGGGAACTTTGCCAGCAATATCAAATCTAGTACTAATTAATTCTAGTTTCTGCTGCTGCGCTATGCTAGACGGATTTGAAAGCTTAAGATTAAAATCTATTAAGTCTTCTCCCTCAAAACCATGAGAATATAAATGAATCATAGCTATCTTATTTAATTCAGCTATAACTGTTTTTTGGATCCTTGCAATTGTTCTAGAGAATCTAATGTCTTCTTGAGCAAGAGTTGCTTTAGAGCCTATGTCTTCGTCGTATCCCAAATAAGCTTTGGGCACTTTCAATGCAGCAAACATCTTCTTTTGGATATATTCTACATCTTCGATAGCTGCCGTGTTCTGACCCCCGGCTAGGGATTCAATCTTTGTCCCTGAATCCCCACCGCGGACTGGAATGAAGTAATCCTCATCTACTGAAAGTGGATTGTATCTGAGGTCAACTCTGCCATCTGATTTATTAACTACTGGATTTGTCTTAAGAGAATTTTTTGCTTGCTCTAAATATTCTGCTGCATTTTCAGGTGGAACGTTACCTATATCAATATAAAATACTCGACGCTCGGGCGCGCGGATAACGCGATAGACTAGCATCGCGTCTTCGATTAAAATTAACTGTCTCCAAATTCTGCGCGCTGGGTCTAAAATACTAGAGCCATAAGGTAGAAATGCATCGTTAGCTAATAGTCTAAAATGCGTTACTTGCCAATTTTCTAAAACTTGGTTGCCCTGAGTCATCCATCTAAATCTTACTGCTGACGGATCATCTGGATCATAGCCTTCTTCTCTTTCAACTTCAGAAATAGGGATTGGATATGCACCAACAATACCATATTCGGGTGATACATCATTGAATAAGAAAAAATCTCCATATTTACATAAATTTCTAATCCACATCGTTAGATTAAAATCTATATTAATAGTGTCATAAAAAAGAGTTCTAAGCAGCTCCCTTATCTTTCTGTTTTCTGAATAGATGTGAAGGGCATTTCCCTTCTCATCTGGAGAAGCGGTTTCTTCTGAATAAATGTCTAGGGCCGATGCTATCTCTGGAGTAGCTTCCATTTCAGAAAAATCTGAATATCGGGCCATGCGATCAAATGATCCATAAGCGCTTAGGGTGCTAGAATATGCATCGCGATGAGCTGCTTTAAACTGCTCTAGAGAACTTTTCGTCGCCTGCTTTTCATCATAAGACTTTACTCGTCTTTTGATGCTCGGACCCGTTCTAAATAACTGGGTTAATTTTCTAAATAAACTTGGACTTTTATCTACCATAACATTCCCGAATAACTAACTATTTATTATTTTAACAACCAATCCATATTACCGAAAATTGAATTATCATTTTCTTCACTTGGATCAGTGTTTAAAGAATCCATTACAACAGGTTTAAAAGGGTTAACTCTCGCGAAATCTCTAAGATTAGGATCTAGCTCTGCAGGTGGATTATTTTTGTGTACTCCCATCGCAGCTATAATGGTCGAATTTATATCTATTGCTTGCTTGCTTCTGTTTGAAGTATCATAAAGCCAGACCCCAATAGCCAACGACATAACTAAATCGTCGTTTTTATCTCTCATAGCTTGCGCTCTATTTCCTTTCCATATAAAAGTTTTCATCTCTTCATAAAGTCTAGAAGAATAAAGAGTAATCTCTTTGTTTCTTACAACTTGTTCTAATTTTGTAAGTATTTGCGCTCTGGAATTTCCCTGAGTAGAAAATCCCGCTTTACCTATAGATCCATTTCCATATAAAACTTCATATTTATCTTTTTCTTTCTTAAAATAAATATTTGAATATTTTAAGTCTTGTAATCTAACTAAAACGGCATAACCGTATGTATTGCTTTCAGGGCAAATAAGCGCTTCATTATATCTCTTTCCAGCTTCTACTAATAAAACAGCAAATTGATCTGGTGGAATCTTTCCTTTGAATTCACAAACTACTTCAGACGTGTTTGAATCTATTACGTGAAAAGCTGAATAATCTTTTGAATCTCCCCTAGAGACATCTGCAGATATTATGTAGCTGTGGTCTGAAAGAGAATATTTCCATACCCAGACATTATTTTCTGGACCCCATTTTTCCATTGGTGGCTTTACACAATAAGAAAGATATTTGATTTCATCTATGGATAAAAAAGTTTCTCCCGAAGCAGCAAAATCGCACAAAAGTTCTTGAGCGACTTGCTTTTCATCCATATTCTTACACTCATTTTCAAACCAAGCATCATCTCTTTCGGGATGAACTGCCCAGGGAAGCTTAATTGAATTGAACTCGTTTTCTCCAGACTCTGCCTTTTGATAAAGATCGTAATATTGTCCCCCGACACCATTGGGGGTTGATAGCACTATAGCTCGGCCACCGGTAGATAATGTGGGATATAGGCCCATCCAAAGTTCATCAAAATTTCTAACAAAAGCAGCTTCGTCTACAATCAATAATGAAAGTGCTTCAGATCGGCCTGCGTCATCAGAAGTAGGGATAGCCTTTATTGTTGAGCCATTGCTAAACTCTATAGACTGTTTATTATTTGTTATAATTTCTGGCAAAATTAGCCAAGGTGGAAGACTATTTAGAGCAACTTTAACTTTTTTAATAAAGTTCATCGCCACTGCAAGCTTTGTCGCAATAACAAGCACATTTTTATCTTTATAAAAAATGGCTAGCCAAACAGCATACGCAGCTGTCAAAGTGGAAAGTCCTAGTTGCCTAGACTTAACAATGACATTAAACCTGTGCTCATTAAAATCTTTCACGCATGCATCTTGAAACTTGTAAGTCTTAAACGGAATAGTTCCACGAGTGGGGTGCTGGATCTGCACATGCTTGTTAAAGAAGTACGATGGATCTTTTCCACATTTGACTATTTCTTTAACCTGACGCTGTTTATTATTCGCTGCCATTTAGCTCACTTCAAAATCGGCGTATCTCCTATAAAGAACGACTTTTCTAGGGTTAACAGAAGAAGCTTGAATATATTGAACGTCTTCGTCACTAGAAACTTCTTTCAGAGAAAGAGATTCTCCAAGCATTTCTTTATATTCTTTTTTAGCACTTTTGATTCTCGAATTAATTCTTTCAGCAGCTTCTAAAGCTACATTAGGGATCTGAGAGTTCATTGATCTTTCAGATGCTAGATAAACTACAGTACTATAGGTTATCCTTACTAAATTATTGTGAAATTTTGCAGTGCACTTAAATTCATCGCTGGATTTGCCCCAGCTTGTTTCTAAAATTTGCCCTAAGGCATTAAGTTTTTTTGTTTCTAACATTTTTCCTCACCTCAGAATATAACTAGGTAGTTGTTTTCTTTTGTTCCTCAAAGAGTTTTTAACTTCATTATCTTCAGATAATTCTCTGGAATCTTTTATCCCATGTGGAACTAAATATCCTTCTTTACATTCATAACAACACCCGGAAGATAAAAACGTGAAAACATCTTTGGCATCTCTCATTAAAGTTAAGCATAAAGGGCATTCAAACGGAACAAAATTTTCTCTATCCATAATTATTCTACCACCACACGAGAGTCTCTACCTTTTGACGTGATCTCTATAATATTATCCACAGCGTCCTTAACAGCGTCTATATGTGAGATAACAAAAATGCACTTAAACCACCTTTTCAATGATGTCAAAAGTCTATTACATGCTTCTATATTCATTTCATCCAGAGTACCAAAGCCTTCATCAATTATTAATATATCACTTTTCGGTAAAGAAGAAACGTTTATAAGAGCTACTCTAATAGCTAAAGATGAAATCATTTTCTCCATCCCAGACCCGCACTCTATAATTCGCTTTGAGTCTCCGTAATTTATGTATATGTCCATTGCATTAGAAGAAGCATCAGCTTCTAACTCCACAGTAAATCCGATGACTCCTTGAAGAATCCTTGAAATCTCTGCATTGATCTTGGGAAGTTGAGAGCTTAAGATTTGAATTGGTATGCCCCGCTTATCAAAAGCTCTCATAATAAGTTCGAATATTCTCCACTCTCCTAAAAGCCTAGCATATTCTTCTCTTTCTTCTTCCAGCCTCTTTAGCTCTGAGCTTAATAAACCTATATTTTCACTAGTACTCAACCTTTTAGCATCAATTATCTTAAACTCGGACTCTAAATTAAAAATCTGGTTTTTGAGACTATCTAAAGCGCTGACTTCTTCTGATTCAACAACCCTAGATTTAAAACTAGTTAACTCGTCTTCCATATGAATCAAACTGTCAGTAATATTAATCTTTTCTCTATCGTTGTCGTTTTGAACTATTTTTAAATCTGATATTTCTATCTTGAATTTACTTTCATTATCTAAAAGCTTTTGATATTTTTCAATTTTATCAGATAAATTTTCTTCTTGAATTATCTTAAATGATTTTTTAGCAGCTTCTACTTTTTCTTGACTATCTTTTAATTTTTGGAGCTGGTCTTCTATTTGTTTTTTGTGCTCATCAGACTTTTTAACATATTGACATTCTGGTTTATGCACAGTACAATTGCAAGGCTCAAGTTTCTTTCCAAGCTTTTTCTTGCTTTCCAGCTTCTGAAGCTCTAGTTCACATTGATGGTTTAAGTCTCTTAAAGTTCTCTCTAAATCATTTTGGGCAGATAGACGTTCTTTTAGTTCATTTATCGGAAACTGGTTTTTGACACTAAGAATTTTTTCTAACTTCTGGTTCATGGAATCATAAGATTCATTAATTTCAGATTCTTTTTCTTCTAGTTTTAAAAGCCTGTTCTTTGATATTTTTATTTGAGTTTCTTGATTTTTTACATCTGTAGGCGTTACAATGTCTTGAGCGTTTTGATTGGCCGCACTGATTTTTAAAGTCTGTAACCTTTGCTGTATCGTTGTGTATTCAGATTCGTGAGAGTCTCTCTCAGTCTGCAAATTTCTTAGCTTAAGAGCCTTTTCTAGTATAAGAGATTTCCATTCTCTTTCTGGATATTTGGACAGTAGTGTTTTTGTGTAATTAGACTCTTCTTTTATTGCTTCTAAAAGCTTTTCGAATATGTCCAAATCTAAAAAATGTGATAAAATTTGTTTTCTTTGCGTTGCTCTATTTTTTATAAAAGAGTTCATATCACCTTGAGAAGCAAATGAGGTCAAAAGAAAGTTCTCTTTGGTGCCTATCAAATCTCTTAAAAACTTGTCTGTATCTCTTCTCTGTTCTCCACTCATATCAACAGTATTTCCAGCAGAGTCTACCTGCCAGAAATTAGCTTGAGTCGCAGCAGATACAATACCTTTTCTATTTTGCTTTTTAACTGATTGCCGCTCAACTCGGTAAGTAGTTCCATTAACTTCAAGGTCGATCTCAGATATGCAGTGACCCTTTCTGGTGTTAATAATATGAAGATTTTTAATAGAGCCCCTATCAGTTGAGTTGAATAATGTGTACATTATCGTTCCAGGGATGCTACTTTTTCCAGCTCTATTTCTACCAAATAAACCAACAATACCGTCACAGTTAGAAAAATTAATTTTATTGTTCTTACCGTAAGCGAAAGTATTAGAGAACCTCATTTCTTTTAGAGACCACTTTAAATTTCTTGGCGAATCAGTTTTAGAAACAGAAGATATTTGTCTTTTCAAGATCTGATCTATTTTTTCCCATTCTTCTTCTGTTACTTCTTTTTCTGCATAAAACTCTTTTAATAAGTTTAATAATACTACAGGGTCTCTCATATTTAAGAGATCATTTCCATCTGAAAAAGTAGATATTGGAGCACTTTCAAAATTATCATACTTAAAAACAATTTCAGATGCGTCTAACTTTTCTTGAAGCTCGGAGTGTAATTGTTTAATTTCAGCCTGCGGAATAGCAAACTCAGACCTAACTCTAAACCTTGCACCTTTAGGGTGATTTTCTGCATTTTTAATAGTATCATAAACGTTCCCAGTCCACTCAATAGTAACGAACGGTTGGTTATGATAAACTTCAAAAAATTTGCTAGTAAACTTATCTTTATTTTCAATTTCCCAGTATAAGAATCCTTTACCAGGATCTTCACCATAGTTTTGCTGAATGGTTGAGCCTGGATATGCGATTCTCTTTTCTTTATCCAAATATTGCATTTTGTGGATATCACCTAAAAAAGCAAAATCAAACTCATCGAAAAACTTCGCCTCTACTTCACCTTCAATATCCCAGTTAATGTCTGTTGTAGAGCCGAGTACGCCTCCGTGAAATAGGGCAATATTAACCTCGCCTTCTACTGGTTTCACCAATGGCCAATTCTCTTCATCGAAGCATGAGAATACCCCCCAGTTAAATCCCGGTACTCCCGTTGGGTATATTCCAGATTCTTTATAAAGATATGTTTGATCTAAGCCAAGAGCATTGATTATCGGCGTGATAGCATCTTGGCGGTGCTTATTACTTATTAGACCATCGTGGTTACCCAAGATAATATGGGTTGGCGCTATAGAGTTTAAGCCTCTAAACCACCAAGAAAGAACATCAATTAACTCTGGCGATATGCCCTGAGTTTTTGAATGAACAATGTCACCACCAACATAAATTACGTCTGGTTTTAGTTTTTTAGTTTTTTCAAATAAATCTTCAAAAGACTTACGATATTCGTCATGCCTCGACATGCCTCTAAAATGAACGTCAGCAATATGAACACATTTAAACATTTAGACTCCTATACAGCTGAACCTGAACGAATACTACTAATCAAATGGACTAGTTTATCCGAAGGTTTCCAATCGTTTGCTGCTTTTTTTCGTTTTTGAAATTCTAATTTTGACATCTCACCGACATCTTCATATCCATGGCAATTTACAACTTTCACAGTTATACCATATTCATAAAATTTTTCCGCTATTTTCATAGTCTTTAAAATAGCATCTGGGTCTAAAGCTAAAATGACTGGTGTGCGATTCTGAATTATTTTTTGGAATAAAATGTATTTTTCATTTAAAGAAGAGCCAAGAATACATGTTGCATTAGAGCCGGCTCTAAATAAGTCAAAAGGCCCTTCAACTAAAGTTAAAGGGCGATCCCACCTTAAATTAATTTCGTTAAAAATTAAGTCTCTTTTGGGAAATCTGGCGTTAATGTACTTTGGATACCTACCATCAATTGATCTGGCAACGTAATAGTTTAATTCTCCGTTATCATCGAAAGATGGAACTATTAATCTTCTTTTAAATCTTCCTGACGAACAACTACCGATCTTAAATCCCCAGAGGTCCTTCAGAGCCATACCTCTGTTTTTGGTATATGATATGGTATCCCTAATATCGGGATCCCTAGAACTATAACTCTGGGCTAGCAGAACAAACCCCCGGGGAACTTCTGGCTTTTTAACTTCTTCTTCTTGAACTTCTAAAAGAGAAGATTCATCATAAAGGTAATTGTATTCTTTTAATTTGCTTGGAAAAAACTTTTTTAGCGTATACTTTAAAGACTTTCCCTTTAAATCGCATACCCAACAGTGATGAGCTCCATCCCGTATTCTAATTATTAGCTTTTTCTTCTCTGGCCTGTCTTTAGAGCAAGATGGGCAATTAACGGCAATTCCGCCCCTATTAATATGGCCAGAACCAAACGCGGATTTTAAAAATATAGTTTTAACGTCATCACTACTCATATTAGAATTTTATCTAATATTTTCTATTGTACAAGCCCTGCCCGAGCAATAACATACGCGTCGGCCATATCATATACATAATCTTCTAAAACAGTCAAACCTTTTCTTGGCCCTGATTTCATAATTCTTGTCGGCCATTCATAAGTAATTTCACCATTTACCCAAGACAGTACTTGCTCTTTAGTGGATAAGTCAGATTTACGATCGATCTTTATCCCTAAAGACTTTCTAGCAGCATTAACATTAAAAAACTCTGGAGTTATATCAAAAATGTCTTTTATCATAAAAGAAACAACTCCGTTGAATCTTGCTAAAGACATAAGCGTCTTAGCTGATGATAGGCCTCTTCGAAAAGCCTGCAGATTCTCTTCTATATAGACTTTTTCAATTTTATGGTCTTTAAAAAGGTTGTAGAGAAAATCTTTTACTCCCAAAGCTTTTTCGAGCCAATCAGATCCTTTGGGCTTAAAATAGTAAAAATAGCTTTCTTCTTTCGACGTGTCATTTACAAATACGCCGATACAACTTGTTGATATGTCTAGTCCACAAATAATCATCAGTAATCTATTTTAACCCTAATCAGATATTTTTCACCAATTTTTTTAATTAATGGTCTTGCCATGTTGCTTCTTGTTATTACATTTAAATTATTATCGTGGAGCAATATACTGTTAAATGCTACGAAGTGGCCATCTGTAGTGTTAGAATAGTCGTCTGATTTTCCGCCAAGGAAAGTTGGGTTTGAAGACGAAGTAAATAAGTTTGGAGAAAGTATTACATTGACTTCATATGTGTGAACGTTGTGTTCACCCTTAAAATTTATCTCAAACTGGTCTTGTCCAAATAGGGGTATATTTGGAGTTTTTATCACCGCAATACCCTCTTCATAAAGAATATTTCCGACTGAATTCCATTTTGCCTGTGGAGATCTACAGTCAGCCCTAAATAAATTTCCCATGCCGTCATCTTTAATTTTGATTCCGATAGCGTTAGAAGAACCTGTTAACGCCGTATCTTCTATAACAAAAGTTCCTGGTACTATTTTATTTCCATAGAATAAGTTAGATGCGTCGAAAAAGTATACTTCATTAGACGAGTTGTCTTGAGTTCTTTGGACCACTGTTAGTTCATATGCATCTGCGGGATCAATGTCGCCGCCATCTTTCCAATCAAAGGTATCCGAGTCTAGCTCCTTACCTGGCAGCGCGGCTGTAAGAGCTATGGCAATATCACTTTCTTCTGCGTTTGGGTCTGAGTATATCTTTAGGTCTTCTACGCTGCTTGTTGCCACTAAATTTCTTAAAGAAATTAATGATAAATCTAAGTACCCTTTGTCATCTATAAACTGATCTGTTGGAGTCCCTGTTCTAAATTGAGGCCTATTTACAATCGTTCCGCTAGCGAGTAACTGAAAATTTGGTTCAAATCTGCCATTGTCGCAAGGGAGCAAAAATAGTTGCCTGTTTCTAAAATAGCTTCTATAATCCCCCCTATCCCAATTAATTTGATTTGCAGTAGCCCAAAGAGTGTCTACTGTGGTTATTGAAGATGTTAGGCAATAGTGCCTCGGGTATATTTTATTTGCGAAATCTCTGGTAAAATTCTCTATATTAAGATCATGGCCGCCGACGCCAAAAGAAAGATCTACATTAAATGGCTCAGCTGAAGCTGTCATCTTTGTGAAATATGGTGTGGTCAATATAGTTCTATAAGGACTTTCTTTAGTATAAAACGGGGGCAAATAAAATACTAAATCATTAAAGTTAGAAGGGCCGCTGAAGGCATTGTGAGCTCTTTCATCGGGTGTTAAGTATTTACTATATATACGAATTTCATGGGCATCAGCGTTAGGCTTGTGTGACAGAGAGTTGGGGTCTGCTATATTTCCTGCAGAAGCGCCTTTGTCTGGTATTCCTTCAGCACTTGCAGCGCCGGCATTAAAAAAGCGGCGCATTTCTGGTACGAGCATATTATTGTTTGGAGCATCATAATAATTTCCAACTATCAGCGGGATGAACTCTTCTAAATGAGAATCGTTTAAACTTCCAGTTGTCAGATTCATCTTTATTTCAGAGTCTAAATCATTATCTATCCACATTGAGCCCGTGCCGTAGTTATGATTTTGATCCCAACTTATAGTTACCTGATGCCAAGAGTTTAATTTAAGAGAGTTATCTTCTGAAAGAAAGATATAATTCTCTGGAAAAACCCTAGAGTTGTTCGGAATGCTTAGGTCAACGGTTGAGGGCGGTGTATCAGCGCTGTGGCTTAATTGTAAAAGCACCCTAAAAGCTTCTGGGTTTCCATGATCATCTTTTTCTGATCCTGAAACTATAGAAACCGCAAAAGAAGAAGAAGAGTGCAATATAGTTCCCGCTCTATACTCTGCTTGATCTACTGTAGTTGTTCTCCTGGGATTAATCCAAAACGAAAAAGAGAAACTTGAAGTACAAACATATTGATTTGTTAAACTACCTTCCATCGGAGCTGGATATAGCAAACAAGAATTACTCGGAATATCTGATGCCGTAAAAAATGTAAGACAGTTATAATTTGTATAGGCCCAGTTTAAATTAGAATACCTGCCAGAATAATAATCGAAAAGAATGTCTTTTGTAACATTCTTTCTAAGAGTGTTGCTGGTAAAGCTAAAAGAAGGTTTAAACCTCCATATCTCCATAAACTTGTTAAGTTCAGGAGATTGCTTTTGGGAATTAACTTTTGATAGGTATTTTTCATATGCAAAACTTCTATCTACTGGGCCAGAGTAAAGAGGCGGATTTCCGCTTACTAATGCGTCTAAAGTCTTTTCGTAAGAATTAGCTTTATATGCAATTTCATTTAATAATAGATCACTATCAGTAGATTCAGAGTCTACTGAATATGCAGAAAATGGAGAAGACTCTATTCTCTGTCTATTAAATGGAGACCTATTAGCATAAACATAAACTGAACCTGTTATACCTGTTTGAGAGGATGAGGAAAACATTCTCTTTGGGTGCAATTCCAGTGTAACTGTATCTATGTGGTCTTTCGTGATTGGAATAATTGCCATTTATAACACAATACATTTTTTAAAAGTCAAGTCTAATTCTAATAGAAAGATCTCTCTCATCGTTCTTTTCAACTGGTCTAGATAATTTAGCTACTGCTAACAAATCATTATTCTCATTATAAAGACCAACAGAAGTTACAAATGCGAATGTTCTTGCGTTGGTTTCTCCTGGCGGAATAACTACGATACTTCCATTACTATCTCTAAACGTTGGGTTTGAAGAATAGTTGAACTCATCAGCTGTAGCTCTACAGAAATAAAGACTAGAATGAATATTGGTAACGTTTTGAAACGTGGACGCTGTTTGAGACCCGCTGCTAAATCTGCATGTAGCAAAATAATCTACAATGTCATCTACAGATGCTGATACGAATAAATCGGGAATAAGTTTTGCGTTTGGATTGTCACAGCCGGAGTCGGATCCAAGAATGGCTTGGCCAGCGCCGGCGTCCCAATAAGATCCATTAGACATTGCTCCAATTACGCCGGATACGTGTTGGTTATGCATAAAGCACTTCGCTGCATCTAAAATCACAATTCCTTGGTCATACCAAATTAAACCAAGATATTGATCTGTTTGAGCAGTGTTTTTAATGTAACCTACGTCTCCTCCATAAAACTTTAATTGATTTTGAGAAGAGCCTACATCTGCAACAATCATCGAACCAGATGGAGAAGTTTTATTTAGGGAAGAACCTGTATAGCCATTTGAAAAAGCCGGGCCCATTAATATCTCGTCATTATATGATCCATCGAAAACTCCAGTAGAAAATAATCTCATTGCGAATGTTTCGCGTTTGATTTCATCTCTAGCAAATAATCTCTTGAAGTTTATGAACAGTGCTTCTTCGATTTGAGATCCTGATGGCCCCGTTTCCATGGATCCATGGCCGTTATTTATTAATCCATCATATGCGTTAACACCTGGAGCATAAAAAGACCCAGTGGAATTTCCCAGCAACAACTGAGCAAACTGCTTATAGTTGTCAATTTTCTCTCTCATCATCACGGAAGATGAAGGAAAGAGAAGCTTTTTACTTGAATCTTCTCCCGTGGTTGAACCCTGAACGGTCGCACTGCCCGAAAATAAACCAACTGTCATATCTAAAACTGAGTTAGCAGTTTGTAGAGAAAAATCCTGGTCGTACACCGTCTGAAAAAGTGAACTTGTTATTCCGGGGCCGATGCCACCAGTAACATAAACTTGATATTTTTTTCTAGTAGCAGAACCAGATATGTCTTCTTGGATTACGTCTACTAGTTGATTTAATACACTGGTAGTCTCCGAGATATCTGTATCTGTGATTGTTTTAAAACTTCCCATTTAACTCTCTCTTAACCTTATTTTTTAATCGTAAACTCTTGGGTTACTGATGCTCCGCTAGCGCGTCCCGATATAGTAACTTGAGTTTTGATTTCTGGATTTGATCCACCGGTTGAATATGTGTCATAATAATCATCTCCGAAACCATTGAGTGAAATGTCGATATCGACTAGCCCACCTTGTCCAGAAGATGACTGATTACTTGCAGCTACTGTCACGCTAGCAACATTGTTAGACACTGTCTTAGTAGTCATACCACCGCTTGTCTGTCTTTGGATATTTAAAAACCTATTATCCCACTGAACTACAAAAGCACTGTCTACTAAATCAGTTGGAACTGCTATAATACCCGCTGCAATAGTTTGCTCTATAGTAACGTGTTTTTGCGTCAATCCCTCTGATCTTGCAAAGACGGATCCGTCTTGTATATGTGTAATTTGGATAAGAGGAAGAACAATTAGGTCGGGAACACTCACACTTAAAAGTCTATATTTTAAAGCTAAGTCGCCATTAGTTTGTGCTTCAAATATAGGGGTGTTTTTGGAGATTTTTTCTTTTCCAACTGTTGTCCCAAATTTTCGTATAGTTGAGTAGTCTATCTCATCATCCCCAAACGCAAACTTAGAAATAACGAAACTTCCATCATTCTTTGCGAGGGTTGCTCTTCCTGTGTCAGTCAATACAGCATCGACTATAATATTATTTGTAGAATGATCTAAAAATCCCATGTTTTATTCCTCTTCACTAAATATAGCAAATTTCTCGATTTGATAAAAAAATACAGCACTCAAAAGGTTGCTCATCCCATTTAATTATACCTGCAAAACATCTTTCATAAAACTTATATCCCAGATTAATCACCGGGAAGTTTGTCGTCTATTTCTTTTATAAGGTCCGAAGATCTAGTCAGATAAATATCTAACTTTTGATCAAGCTGTCTATCCAGATTTATTATTTGCATTTTATACATTGGTTGGGCTGTTGCTTTCTTAATGCGGCTGTTAGTTTCTATAAAATTTTCCCTAACCCTCGCAGAAGTTACTCTTTCTTTGCCGCCGCCAGATTTAATTATTGGACCATTTAATATTAAACACTCGGGGTCAAAATAAACTTTTAGTTTAGAATGACCGCTGTCTTTTATACAATCAACGATCAAAGTTTCTTTAAGCGTAAAATTAGGATAGGGTTTTGGAGCACCAGCCCAGCCTATAATTGTAGTTTCCATTTTGCCTTCTATTCTATTATAACTTACTTTGAACTGAGTTGAGTATGGAGAGCTTAAATCATGAGCATCAACTGAACAAATGGCATAATAATATGTTTTATCAAACTCAAATTCTGTATCTGTGTAATGAACCGTTGGCCAATCTTTTTTCTCATTAGTAAATGAAGGAACAGTTTCTGTTCTATAAGTTAATTCTTCGCTATCATCAAAATCTATTTCAGATATTAAGGTATATGGATCAGACAGTGCGGTTCTTCTAAAAACTTGAAATCTTTTTATATCTCCAGTGAGATTATGGGGCATATCCCAAAAAATCAAAAGTTCTTGTCCAGAAGAAAGAAAGAACTGAATATTCTCGGGGGGAGGGGGAGGCGTCACCTCGTTACAAGAAACTTCTATAAAAGGAGAACCTCTAGAGCTTATCAAATAAGTAACTAAATTCACAGTATTATAAGTGCCGCTAGGATCAGTAGTATTTAAAAAGAAAACTGACTTTATTGTGTATTTATAGATTTTTCCATACGTGACTTGATGATCGTGATATGTAGATTTAGTAACTGAAGTTATTGGAATTATTTTTTCAAAAGTATATGTTCCATCGCTCTCTTGTACGTGCCGCTCTATTAAATAACCGCAAACTTCTACTGTTGGGGGGAAAACTCCTTGAGTTATTGAAAGTGGATCGTCTACTGGTTCTATAATATATTCGAAATCTGATATATAAGCTGTATTTGAATCTAGGGTTGCCATTGCTTCAGTTTGTACTCTGCTGGAATCTGGAAGCAGATTATCTACTGTTCCCCAAAGAGGGCTAAATGGAGTATTTTCAGAAGTTGATAGTATATCTTTTATGAATTTTTTGTTATAGAATCCGCCTATAGCATATTCAGAAACTCCTCCCTGCTTTTGAACAGACATGTCTTCACCAGTGGCAGGATCATAATATGTTAAGTTAGACGAAGCTTCGCCATAAGTTGCTTCTAGAATATCGCTAGCTTTGATTTCGCTAGAAGCAATAGAGTTGAACTTTAAGGCTGCTTCTAGGGGGCTTAATCCCCTATCAGCAGCTTTTTGATGAAGGAGAGTAGAGTCTACTATAGCTTGCAACTCTTGAGCTATTTCATCATCTTGAACTGCAACAAAAGAAGTTCTTTCTGTTTGAGCATTTACTTCACTCAATATTTTGCTTGATTCATTAAGAAGTATACGGCGACGCTCTTCTTTTGATCTGGTTGTTAGCTTATTGTGCGAAAGGTTGGTTATATTTTCTAAGGCTGTAAACTCTAGTATAATTTCTCTAGCTGGTACTCCTGGTTTTTTTTGATACATATCAAAGTCACTTCTGGGTGTGTGAATTTGAACTGCTCCTATATCAGAAAAAGAATCGCTAGTAAGGCGCTCGTCTTTAACAAAATAGTTATATTGAAATTTTCCATCAAAATTTTGAGGTTCTGGTACATCAAATGCAAATGCGGTGAAAGTTGGGGCAGATTTTTTTATACTCATTTACTTTCCTCTATTACTCGACTATCATAGTATCGCACTTATCTGTTTCAGATAAATCGACTCCATAAGCCTTGTTTCCTGTGCTAACATCTCTAACTATAGAAAACATAAGAGAGCCAAAAGATAAATGACCCTCATCTTTTCTTTTAACAATTTTCATCGTTTTAATGTTATTGGTTGAGCTATCTCGTGTAGAAACTTCAATTTCTCCTGAATTCAAAAGCATTTCTTGGTATCCTTTATAGAGTGGCCCAACTGAATATGATATTTTTCTAAGAAAAAGCCCGTTTTTTAGTTCTTCTAAATAATATTCCCAAGAAGCTATGCTAAATTCGTCTGGATCAACTAAAACATATAAAACTCTGTCAAAATAATTTGCGCTTAATATTTTGTCTCTCATTGATTCTGCGCTAAATAATCTAGACGTAGACGCATTTGTAAAAGATTCAAAAAGCGATGATTCTACTTCTGTAAATTCGCCTGCGGCAATCTCTGTAGAGAACTCTGAAACCATATTACTGTATGTAGAGACTGAGGCATTGGCCGCGGCATTAGTGCTTAATGTATTATATGATAATGCTTCAATATCTTCTAGCGGCATGAAAAGACTTTCAATTTTTGTACTGTCTAAACCAGATTCTAAATCAGTATAAATAGAGCCTAAGGCAGAAGCAAAATCTATTGCATATTCATTGATCGGAATTTCCAGCCCTGAACCCGCAGTAGAGAAATCATCTTCACCAGCGCTTAACCCTACTGTTAGTTTATAATAAATTTCTAACAAATAAGACGCTAAAATATTAGAATAAATATCGTAAAAGTTCTCATTGCTTTGATCTAGATCATAAAGTTCATTATAAACCTCTTTTTCTTCATAATCAACTTTTACTATCGCTTCAGAATCTCCAGGGGTTCCCTCTACGGCAAGAAACCTATATCTTGTAAATTGTGCTTCAGAAACGAGTTTTTCCCAATTGTCTATTAAGCGTCCGCCCAAAGATAAAATGCCATCGTCGTTTATTTCTAATCTATCAAATATATCTGGTAAAGCAAAAACTTCGTAATCAAATCTAAACATTTTTGGAATGCAAGAAAAAAGAGGGTAATCTGGTAAATTTGCACTGGCTTTAATGCCGAAAAGTGGAGAATTTTTTCCAGATACTTTGAATTTAGATGCGCTATTCTTTGCGGGCCCTGCGTATGTGGCTTTTTCATCATAAATGGTTGAAAATAATGTTGCTGGGATTCCTATAACAGAGTTCTTTATATTAGAGCCCTCGTCTCCAGACAGTGAACTAACATTTAGCATTAATTTTATAGCTGCTATGTGCTTTTGAGTTATTATTTCAGATTTTGAAATATATCCTTTTGATGCATCGCCAGCTAATCGATTTAAAGAAGCGGTTTTTAGTCTAAGTTGATCGGGAGTTAAATTTCCAAGAACATGGTTTCCAGCAGTGGTTTCTCCAAGTTCAGAAAGAAGCAGCTCTAGGGCGCTCTGATCAGAAGAGTCTTCAGTTGTCAAGCCGTCTACAGCGGTTTCTGCATATGTGGCTATTCTTTGAGCATATTTTTTAATAATATCAAATGCAACGCCCAATTTTATATCTTCATCTCTAGAGTTAACTAGATTTATAGCAAATGAAGTCCATATCATATATAGAAGATTACTTCCATACTCACTGTCTTCTCGCCACCAAATAGAGCTTGATAATAAAGAATTCCAATCTCCAGATGAATTGGCGGTTGTTAAAGTATCAATATCTTTTCTTAACAATTCTAAAATTGGATTACCTGATTCACTACCGGCTAGATTGTGAATTAACCAAATTCCAGCCGGCAGTTTTTTCCAATTGTTATGTAGGTTGGATTCAACTAGTTCCTTTGCATAGGCCGTGAAACTGTTTTGGAGATCAGAAATAGAGCTTCCAGAAGCCGCCGTGAGGTCCATGGGGTCGAAGTTATCCATAACATTGATCATGTTTTTGTAGGTGCCCTCTAAAGCAGCCGTGGAGCTTGTCGCATATATTTGGCCGTTTGTATTTTTTGAAGCAGTTCTAGCAGCTTCTAGCTGAGCAAGTAGGTTCTCCATATGCGTAACAGCATATGAACGAATATTTTGCGTTTGACCGGAGGTAGTTGCGGCAGCTTCTAGCTGCAGAAGTACCTTGAATTGTTCGTTTATTTTTTTAACAAAAATATTAAACACTTCGGTTGGTGTAGATGCTTCAGAAGTTAATCTATCTAATAGCTGTGATGGAGTTGCTGAATATTCACCACCGCTAGAACTCGCGGCGTTTTTAATCATCTCCACCCATTCTTGATTCGATTTAAGAGAAGTTATGGAGCCGAAAAGGAAAAGCCCCGTAGTAGAATATGCAAGAGAGCCATCGCCTTCGGCATTTCGCAATCCGGATATTAAAAAAGAGTTATCATTTGCAACGCCTATATCACCCTGCAAATATTGTTGTTCCAAGTTATTTTTATCCTCTTCTCGGAGGGTTTCTGAGTTGAACGAACCGAAATCAAAGATCCTAGTATACCCCAGCCCGCCAACGGTTGGTTGTGTACCCCACTGCGGTATTTGAAGTTCATTTGAATACTGTGCAGGCCTAAAACACTGTAGTTTCACCGGAACAGTTTGATGACCTTCGTTGACGTTGTTTGATAAAGTGCACCCAAAATTTCCTGAAAATGTTCTCCCAGATGAATTTATAGCGTCGATGACACCGCCGAGTATAGAAGATACTGGCGCTCCAGAAAATAGCATAGTTTTGTCTTCGGATCTAGCTAAGTTTTTATTTACTGCATTTAAAACTGGGATCCAATATTGAGTATTAATAGAAGAAAAAGAGCCCATCCCACCTATATACTCCAGGCCTATATCTATTGCCTCTCCGCCTAGCATTGAAAATAGTTGTTTATTGTATGGAGGTGCTTTAGATTCTACCGATGGAAACCAAGGATCAGTGGTAGCAGTAGAAACTATTTCCATTGTTGGACTTAAACATTTATATAAAATTGTCATAACCGCATCAATTATGCACCCAGCAACAGGAATTATGTTAGCTGGTAAATATCCTTCTGCATTTGGATTTTTTACCCACATTACGCAAGCTTGCTGCCACGAAATTGTAGATTTTATATCCATAGCAGTTCTTTGGACCAGTTGCGGCAATCTGGTTGGTTTTGCATCTTTAAGAACGGTCTGGAATACACCCTTTCTCTCAGTTTTTTTAAAGTTCGGATTTTGCCCGGGCGCTTGACCTGGTTGGTAGTCGCCGGTAACAGCTAGTAGGGTGGGCTTTAGGCCGGCACCCTCT
>Ga0209756_1001462_pt1 | contig 21796 bp, 24 predicted proteins | sample ETNvirenome_6_85_FD_184071 | JGI IMG/M metagenome (GOLD analysis project Ga0209756, IMG submission 184071) | Marine viral communities from the Pacific Ocean - ETNP_6_85 (SPAdes) (version 3) | ecosystem: Environmental > Aquatic > Marine > Oceanic | place: Pacific Ocean | collected 2013-06-19 | reverse complement strand
GTGTAAATAGATCTATAGCAGAAAAAGCAGTACAAAATAAAAAAGAAATAAAGATTATAGATCAAAAAATTCAAAATGAAATCCTCATCATTAGTTTTTTAGAAAATATATATAAAAATATAAGCTTTGCCACAAATGATATAAAAAACTTAATAGAGTTAATGAAGCTTGAGACTCAATGATTAATGTAACATTAAATTCCAACACTCAAGCAGTATTAGAAGGACCTGAGTTAGATGTTATCAGAGAGCACTTTAGTGTAAAAAACGAAGCAGCTCATTTTCAAAGAAGATTTGGCAGGTTCGTCCCTCCGCGAACTTATGTAATTACTAACCAAGGCAAAGCTGACGTTGGATTACTGGTAGAAGTTGCAAAATTTTGCAAAACAAAAGATATAAAAATCAATTTCTCAAAAGAAATAAAAAATTCATTAGTACCCACACTACGTAAAGATGATATTGTTGATTATACTCTAAACTTAAAATATAGAGAGTATCAACAAGATATAATTAATAAATGCATTGATATAGGTAGAGGGACAATAATATTAGCAACTGCTGGTGGTAAGACCTTAACCATGGCTGGTTTGTTAGAATTTTATTATAAGAATTATAGTAAAAATTTTAAAGGATTGATCATTGTACCTGATTTAGGATTAGCGAATCAAACAATATCTGACTTCGAGCAATACGGTGTATCATTTTCTACTACCAAATATACAGGGAAAGATGAATTAATTTTATCTCGTAATATTATTATAGCTAATTTAGGTATATTACAAAGCTCAAAACAAGATATTTCGTGGGTAAAGCATATCGACTTCTTAATAGTAGACGAAGTACATAAAGTAAGGAGAGGTAATAAAGTAAATAACATTCTTAAAAAAATTACTACGTCACATCGGTTTGGCTTCACTGGTACCCTACCTGACGACTTCCTAGATAAATGGAATATTTTTGGAAAAATAGGACCGCAATTATATGAAAAGAAAGCATATGAATTAAGAGGAGAAAAATATGTTGTCCCTTGCCAGGTTCAGGTCCTAGAATTAAACTATAGTGCGAAATCATCGGAGATATACCATGGAAATAATTCTAACACATATTATTTACAGGAAAATGAATTTATACGTAATAGCTCCTTTAGAAATAATTTATTAGCAAAACTTTCAGATAAATTAGATAATAATGCACTAATTTTAATAGATTATATAGAGCACGGAGAATTATTACTTAATACATTAAAAGATATCTGTAAAAATAAACAAATATATTTCATACGAGGAGAAGTACAAGTAGAAGAACGTAAGAAAATACAAACATTAATGGAGATGGAAGATAATATAATAGTTATAGCTATTTCGAAAATATTTTCTACAGGTATTAATATTAAAAATTTACATTATATAATGTTCGCAGGAGGCGGTAAAGCTAAAATTAAAATAGTACAAAGTATTGGCCGCGGCCTGCGCTTGCATAACGATAAAAAAGAGCTTATAATATTTGATATCGCTGATAACTTACGTTATGGTAAGCGGCACATCGAACAACGCTTATTATTATATGATAATGAGCATATAAATTACAATTTTACGCAATATTATGAAACCAAGAGCGAAATCAAAAAAACCTAATAAAAAAACATATTATGTTAATCCAAAAGAATTTTTACAAAATTTAAAAGATTATTATGTGACTGATAACTTAATTGACGAATTAGCTGAAGCAGTTTATAAGATAGCTGTTGGATTAAGTTATTCACCTAATTTTATAAATTATAGTTATAAAGATGAAATGATAGGTGATGCTGTCGTAAAAATGATTGCTGCAGTAAAAAATAAAAAATTTAGAATTGATTCACCGTCAAACCCTTTCTCATATTTTACTACAATTGCGTATCACGCATTCATTAATAGAATAAAGAAAGAAAAAAAATACAGAGAGACTATTAGTGATTATCAGGAGCAAATATATGGGAATTTGGCTAGAGATGAAGAACTCGCCCAACAACGCCCCACTAAAGACTACGATCAGGAGTTATACAATTAATGCCTTCGAATAGCAATAGGAAAATCGGATTCTTTTCTGATTTACATATAGGTATACATCAAAATAACGAAAAATGGCATGATGTAGCATTCGAATGGGCGAAGTGGTTTACATCCGAACTAAAAAAACACGAGACCACTAAATTAATTTTTGGTGGAGACTTTTTCCATTATAGAGACGAGATAAATGTTAAATCTTTATATTTTGCAAATACCTTATTAGATCTATTTAATGACTTTGAAATAATTATGATTCCTGGTAATCATGATGTATATTATAAGGATAATTCAAATATACATTCATTGTCTATATTAAACAACAGATCTAACATTACTATATTTGATACTCCTACAATATTAACTATTTTTGATAAAAAAGTAGGGTTCTGTCCATGGGGAACCCCGTTAAAAGAGATACCTAAATGTGACTTATTAATAGGTCACTTTGAAATTCAAAATTTTAATTTTAATAGCTTTAAAATATGTGACACTGGTATTGAATCCTGTGATTTATTATTAAAATCTCAACTTATATTATCTGGTCACTTTCATAAAAGACAACGACGAAAATACTCAAACGGAGAGATAATATATGCCGGTAATCCCTTTCAAATGGACTTTAATGATATTGAAGACCAAAAAGGGTTTTATATATTAGATTTTAATAAAGAAAACATACAATATAAGTTTATTGATAATGATATATCGCCAATTCATATAAAAGTAAACTTAAGTCAATTAGAAAAATTAAAAAAGATAGCAAAAGATAAAGGCTGGTCAAAATTAGCTATTAAAATTCTTATTGACAAAGATATTAAAACAAATTTACTCGATAAAATAATTGCATCAATAAATTTTGAAGCACCATTCTCTCTAATAACAGATTATTTGAATAAATTTAATATTGGTAATGTTGAACTGACAAACGAGTTAGGTGATCTAAACATTAAGGAATGTATAATTGAATATATCGAGTCGTTAGATATAGACGACAAACAACAAATAATAAGCAAAATTGTTCACTTATATAATCGATTTGTATGAAATATGTAAACTTTAAATCAGTAAAAATTTGTAATTTCCTTTCAATAGGAAAGGTACCGATTGAAATTAACTTTCAAACAGGTTTGAATGTAATTACTGGTGTTAATAAAGATAAAGAAGACAGAAGAAATGGTGTTGGTAAATCCACAATCGCTGACGCTATACACTTTGCTATTTTCGGTGAAACGATAAGAGAAGTGTCAAAAGACTTCATTGTAAACTCTATAAATAAAAAAAATACATATGTAGAGCTACATTTTACAATAAATGAAAACAATAAAAATAATAATTACAAAATAGTACGTAAACTAAAGCCAACAAAATGTTATCTTCTTGTAAATGATGTAGATGTTACAGAGAGTACTATTCCTAATACTAGTAAAAAAATAAAAAATATACTTAATTGCTCTCCTGAAGTATTTCAAAATTGCGTTATAATGTCTCTTAACGCAACTCTCCCCTTCATGGCTCAAAAGAAAGTAGAAAAGCGAAAATTTATTGAAGGTATTTTAAATTTAGAAATTTTCTCTGACATGCTTTTAAGTGCAAGATCAGAATATAATGAAGTTCAAAAAAAATATGAACACATTACAAAAGACTTTGATCATGCAAATAATATTTTTAAATTACTAGAAGAGCAAAAAAATAAAATCTTAATTAATATTACAGAACAAAAAGCTAAAATTAAAGAACGAGTAAAGACTATAAATGAAGATATAGAAATTAATACCGTAAAAATAAAGCCTATTAATAGGGAATTATATAATAAAAGTAAAACGAAATTAGATTCTATAAAAAATAAATTAATCAAAATACAGGCACAATTAAGTTCTGCTTCAACTAAGACTACTCAACACGAGACTGAAATAACGTTTTATAAGAAACAAATTACAAGTATTGGTACTGATAAGGACGCCTGTCCTATATGTTTACGGCAAATTACAAATAAAGACAGAAGCCGTATAAAAGAAGAAAAAAATAAAATTAAAAAAGATATTGATAACTGTGAGCAAGATATTAAGAGCTTACAGCATCAACAAAAAGAAATTATCAACCTTAAGGAGAGCAATCTCTCCGCAGAATTGCAGCTTAATGAATATATTTCTACTATAAAAACAGTACATAATAATAACAAATTAACGGCGACATATATTAATAACCTCAAAACTGATCTTAATCGAAATAAAAAAGAATTACAATCAATTGCGGAAAAAGAAACAAATTTAGAAATAAAAGAATTAGATCATAAATTAAAAATAAAATTAAAAGAAGTACAAGAGTTAGAGGAAGGATCAAATAATATACATTTAGATTTAGCAATACTTGAAGCTGTAAAATACATTTTATCTGAAGAGGGTGTCAAGTCATTTATAGTAAAGAAAATTTTAGATGTACTAAATAATCGATTATTATTTTATTTACAAAAAATGGACGCAAATTGTGTTTGTAAATTTAATGAATATTTTGAAGAAGAGATTGTTAATGAAAAAAACCAAGAATGTTCATATTTTAATTTCTCTGGAGCTGAGAGAAAAAATATAGATCTTGCTATTTTATTTACATTTATGGATATGAGAAGACTACAAGGAGATGTAGCATATAACTTATTAATGTTTGATGAATTATTAGATAGTTCCTTAGATGAAAAGGGAGTAGAATTAGTGTTAACTATACTTAAAGACCGTGTCGATAACCACAAAGAAAGTATATATATTATTTCTCATAGAAAAGAATCCGTTAAGGCGGCAACTGGCGAAGTTGTGGTGCTCGAAAAAAAGAATAGTATCACGACCCGTGTTGACTTATCTACCAATTCAACATAAATTTATATAATGCTTACACCATTTCAGCAAACAACTGCACGATTACCTTTTGCACCTACACGCGTAAGTAATCCTGCTATCCATATTCCTAAACCAACCCCGGTACCTAAGGACAATGGACATTCAGCCCCTGACTTACCTAGAGCCTTAAACTTTTATGCTGACTATTCTGGATGTGGACACTGGAGAATGATCTGGCCAGAGCTATTACTTAATTGCTATGCAAAAGTAAACATACAAGGAGGTACTGTGATGATAGGAGAGAAGAACTTTTATCAAGGAGTTAAAACAGTTCGTATTCAACGCCAAGCTACTGAAACTCAAGCCAAATATATAAAATGGTTAAGTGATATAGGTAAGGAAGCTGGATTTAAAATTATATATGAAATTGATGATATTATTTTTAAAGAGGATATTCCTCATTATAATAAATTTAGATTTGCATTTGAAGATCCAAAAATTAGACAAACGAGTCTAGAGATCATGCAAATATGTGACGAGATTACTGTTACTAATAAATTCATGCAAGATTATTATATAGAAAAAACAGGCAATAAAAACGTTACAATTATACCTAATTTCATTCCAAAATTCTGGATGGATCGTTACTTTAATTTTGAAAATGTTCGTAATAATTATCAAAAATTTAAAAAGAAACCTCGAGTAGTTTATTGCGGGAGTGGCGCCCATTTTGATATTGAAAATAGAATTAAACAAAAAGATGATTTCCATCATGTTAATGACGTAATACGGAAAACAGTAGATAAATTTGAATGGGTATTTGTTGGTGGCTTTCCATTAACGTTAAAAGATTTAATTCAAGAAAAGAAAGTAGAGTATCATCAGTGGTCAAATTTAGTAGATTACCCTAATTATATAAATAGTATGAATGCTACTGTTTTTTATGCGCCGCTTGAAGATAGTAATTTTAATAAAGCGAAAAGTGATTTAAAATTTATTGAAGCCTGCGCTATGGGTATACCAGTTATTTGTCAAGACTTATGTACGTATAGCACTGCGTTTCATAAATTTAAAACCGGGGATGATTTAATAAATCAAATAGAACTCTTAACCAAAGATTCAAAAAAATATACTAAAGAAGTAAAAAGAGCTCGGGGGTATATGAAATCGCGATGGATGGAAGATAATATTGGATTTTATGCTGAATTATATTCATTTCCATATGCAGACGCTCGACGAAAAAATCTTAATCGCTTAAACAAAATTAGTTGATTTATCGATTTATTTTCTTTATACTATGATTAGTGTATAGAAACTTAGCATACATACCAAACCAACGCGTGATGCGACTCTTTACTTGGGACGATAACGGAACTCGTATTGAAACTGACTACCCATATCGACCGTATTTTTATTATGAAACAAATTCAACTCGCTATGATGCAACATCATTATACGGCACAAAGCTCCGCAGAGTAGTAGCAAACAGTGAATTAGATAGACGAAAAAAAATTGAAGATCTTAACGATCATAAAATTTATGAAAACATTTCCCCCTATCAACAATTTTTAGTTGATAGTTTTTGGGAGAGCCATGAAAATGATACTTTTAGTAAATTCCCTTTAAAGATTTGGTTTTTTGATATTGAAACATATTCACCGGATGAGTTTCCAAAACCGGAAGAAGCTAGTCATATGATTAACGTGATTACGGTCTACGATACTGTTGAAAAAATGTATTTTACGTGGGGAATTAACAAATATAAACCAAAATCCAATGACATAAAATATGTTCATTGTAAGACTGAAACCGAATTATTGCAGAAATTTTTAGACTTTTATTGCAAAGATCGACCAGATATTTTATCCGGGTGGGCTAGTGAAGTTTTCGATATTCCATATGTAATTAATCGAGTTAGAAACATACTTGGAGAAGACGCGACCCGGTTATTTTCACCCGTCCATGACGAAATTATGAAGCCGATCTATCAGCGGGTGTACCGTGGTAATTTTGGTAAGCAAACGTCAAAATATGTAGTTGAAGGTGTGTCTATGTTAGATTATCTTGATGTGTATAAAACCTTCAGTCTGGGCATGAAGGACAGTTATAAGTTAGATAACATAGCTCACATAGAACTAGGAGAGAACAAGGTAGATATAGGAGAAACTAACCTTGCAACACTGTCTATAGAGGACTGGGACAAGTTTGTTGACTACAATATTCACGATGTACGACTGCTAGTAAAGCTAGAGGCAAAGCTTATGTACATGGATTTAGCAAGAATGTTATCATACATAGGGTTAACACCGTTTAACGCAGCTTTAGGTACTATTAGCACAGTAAACGGTAGAGCAATCGTTGAAGCGAGAAAGTCAGATCCACCGCGTGTTATACCGACTTTTATAAAAGTCGACGATGGATCTGGTAAGTACGAAGGAGCATATGTAGGTGAGCCAAAACGAGGGTTTCAAGAGAATATTATATCATTTGACGCGAACTCTCTATATCCAAGTGTAATGGTTACACTTAACTTAAGTCCAGAGACTAAAATAGGAAGCATCGTCGGTACTGATAAAAATAAAGATAAAGTATATATAAAGACAGTAAATAACAAGGATATTGAAATGTCTTATGGGGATTTTAATAAATGGTGTACTAAAAATCAAATAGCAGTTACAAGAGCAAAAAAACTTTTCTCACAGAAAACTAAAGGAATCTTCCCTCGTATAACAGATCATTTTTACGATATAAGAAAAGGTAAAAAACAAGGATGGAACGAAGCTCGTGAGAAAAAACATCAATTATCTCTCAAACTAAAAAAAGAAAAAAATAAAGAAAACAAAATTAAGTTAAAGAAAAAAATTGTAGAAACACAATTAAAGATTGATCAGCTTTGGATCTGGCAATTCACTTTAAAAATTCTTATTAACCGTATTTATGGATATTTTGGTAATAAAAACTCCGCTATGGCGGATGGAGATATCGCGCGTTCAATTACATTAACCGGGCGTGACGTCATAAAACAAAGTAATATTATCTTACGGAACTATATTAAAAGAAAAACTAATTTAACTGACAAACATCTCGAAAAATACGATCCAATCATCTATAACGACACGGATAGTTCGTATTGCACAATCACTCCGTTATTAGAGCATATAGGTGTAGCCTTACATGAAAATAATAATATTAACAAAAAAGTATATGATATTGTTCAGGATATAGAAGACGATTTAAACATACATATTGAAAAATGGGCACGAAAAACCCTCTTAACTAAAGATCCGAGGTTCGTTTTTAAGCGAGAGTCAATTTGTGATAGAGGAATATTTTTACAAAAAAAACGGTATGTGTTGCATAAGCTAGACGACGAAGGAGTCGTATGTAATAAGTTCAAATACACTGGTGTTGAAGTGGTCAGAACGACAATGCCTAATGCTATAAAGCCATATGTAAAAAAGATTATTGAGCATATGATTATGACTGAAAATCAAAAATCTACAAATGAAATTTTTGAAGAAACATATGAGATTTTTAAGTCACTACCTATAAAAGACATCGCATTTATCATGGGAGTAAGAGATTATGAGAAATATGGCACTCATACAAAAGACTGGAAAGTAAAAAAGGGAACCCCAATTCATGTTAAGTCCTCTATATATTACAATAAGCTTTTAAAACATTATAATATTTCAAATAAGTATGAAACAATTAGTTCTGGTGATAAAATTCGATATTTTTACACAATCTCTAATAAATTCGGTATAAGTTCATTAGGGTTTAAATATGATTTACCGAAAGAATTTGAAAAGGACTTTACGGTTGACTACGAAAAGATGTTTGAAAAAATTGTATATAGTGTTATAGATAGATTTTATGAAAATGTAAATTGGAGATCATTTCGACCAGGAGAAGCGGTAAATACAGATTTATTTGATTTCTTTAAAACTCCCGTTGCAAATTAAATTTTATATTATATAATAATTACATGGACATTATTACGTACATTGATAGCATAGGTAGGACTTGCTTCGGGGAATTAGTTGAACGGACAGATTCTTTAACTAGAGTTAAAGCTCCTGCAATGATTATGGTAACACCAAACGACGCATCTAATATGAAAGTGGATGTAATGCCGTTATTTTTTACTGAGTTTTCTAGCGGCGAAGCCCCGGTATTTGTATATAAAGCCGATCAATTCACTGAAGTCGAAGTTGATATTTCTGACAAAATTTTAATTCATTACAATGCAAAAATTAACGTTACGTCTGAACCAAATCCAGAAGCTCCTGTTACAGTATTACCAGACGCAAACGTAGAAGAGGTAACATTATTCGAAGATTAATATGTCAAATCTCGTTGATAAAGCTTTTGCAAAATTACAAAAGCTTAATAAAAACGCGACTACTCTTGAAGAGAATACGCTTAGTAATGTAACTGAGTGGATCGATACAGGGTGCTTAGTATTAAATTCTATTTTATCTGGATCTCTATACGGAGGTGTACCTAAAGGTAGAATAACAATTTTTGCGGGTGAACCTCAATGCGGTAAAACTTTTATTTTAAATAAAATTCTTGCCAAAGCTCAAAAGAAGAAAATGGTCCCGGTAATATTTGATACTGAAGTCGCGATTGAAAAAGAAGGAGCTGAAAATGTAGGTCTAGATGTTTCAAATGTAAAATATGTTCCTGTCGATACTGTTGAAAATTGTCGTAATCAAATTATGACATTCTTAGACGGAGTTGAAGAAGAGCCAGAACTTCACGGAAAATTTATTATATCAATTGATTCTCTTGGAAATTTAGCATCCTCAAAAGAAATTGCTGACGCAGAGGCTAATAAAGGGGCCATGGACATGGGACTCAGAGCTAAACAGCTTAAGTCCATGATGCGTATTATTACATATAAGGCTGCCGTTACTGGTACAACCATTATATGTAGTAATCATACATATGCTGATCCAGGTGCACTCCATCCTACCCTAGTCAAGCAACAAGCTGGAGGTTCCGGGCCTATGTACATGGCCTCTTTATTAGTCCAAATGGCCGCCAAAAAAGAAAGAACGGATGTAGCAAATGATAATGATGAAGCATTATCAGAAAGTAGAAATTATTCCGGAGTCACTCTACGAATGCTCACAGTAAAAAATAGATTCATCCCGGCATTTTTACAAGCGGAAGCATATTTGAATTTTAAAACCGGACTAGAGAAATATTCCGGGTTAAAAGATATTGCCGTCGCACATGGTATTATACAGCAAAATGGTTCTACATATACCATGGAAGGGAAAAAATTAGGGTATTATAAAAATTGGCGCAACGATGAAAAACTATGGAATTCGATATTACCTAAGTTACAATCTTCTATAAGTGAAAAATACCGATATGGTAAATCATTAACCGAAACCGCTATATTAAAACAAGACGATGAGTAAAGCAGTTGTCCCGGTTTCCGGAGGCTTAGATAGCGCTGTAATATTAAGCATAGCGACTGGTACATGTGATAAAGTATATACAATAAGCTATGATTATGGTCAAAAACATAAAAAAGAATTATTATACGCTGAAATGCAAATTGATTGCTATGATAATATAGAACATCATAATAGAGTCGATCTTAGTTTTTTTAAAAATATTGTAACATCTTCATCTATTACAAATAATAATATTCCAGTTGCTCACGCAAAAGACGTTTTAGGTGATGCGCAAACTGTTAATTATGTACCTTTTAGAAATATGATGATGCTGTCTATTGCCTGTTCGTATGCCGAAGCAGTTGGAGCAGAAATAGTTTATCATGGAGCAGCACTTGTAGATAGTCAAGCAGGGTATTGGGACGGGAGTATAGAATTTTTAGAACAAATTAATAACTTAACTGCTTTAAATCGCAAAAACAGAATTCAAATAGACGCACCATTAATTAAAGCATCAAAAAAAGAAATTATTAAGACCGGTATATATAATAAAGTAAAATTTGAAGACACTTGGACCTGCTACGAAGGAAAAGAATTAGCATGTGGGTATTGTACAGCATGTAGTTCTCGTATACAAGGATTTTTAGACAATAAAATGAAAGACCCAATAGAATATGAGCGAACAGATATACCATGGTAAAGAATTAGAATATTCTAATATTTTATTAGTACCAAAATACAGTGAATTAGATTCTCGAGAATCAGCAAACATATGTTTTAAGTTAGGTAAGTTTTCATTTAACTTACCAGTAGTTCCGTCTAATATGAAAACTGTAATAGATATCGAACTATGCAAGCAATTAGATGATAATAATTATTTTTATATTATGCATCGGTTTGATAATGTATTTGAAACAGTACAAAAACTTAATGACCTTAATTGTAATTGTGTAAGCGTTAGTATAGGAGTAAACCGAGACTCATATGAACAATTAGAAGCTATTATACTTAATAAATATAGAATTGATATTATTACAATCGACGTAGCTCACGGGCATCATCAAAAAGTCGGTAGTATGATTAGGTTTGTTAAAAAACATTTCCCTGATTCAATAGTTATTGCTGGTAACGTCGGAACTTATGATGGGTTTCAATTCTTAGAGGACGCTGGTGCTGATGTTATTAAAGTAGGAATTGGATCAGGAGTTATATGTACCACTCGGTATAAGACCGGTTTTGGGACGCCTATGTTTTCAACATTATTAAAAATTAGCTCTCACAAAACAAAAGCTAAAATAATGGCCGATGGAGGGTGTAAAGAATTTGGAGATGTTGCAAAGGCTCTAGTTGCTGGAGCAGATTGCGTAATGGCTGGATCTTTTTTTGCAGGTTGTATTGACTCTCCTGCAAAACATATTAACGGACATAAACAATATTACGGTAGTACATCATATACTCAAAAAAGAAATAAATTAAATTTTGTTGAAGGTAAGCAAATAGAAATAGACTTAGCACCGGAATATAATATTAGATTAAGAGAAATTGAAAAAGCTCTTAAGAGTTCTATTTCATACGCTGGTTGTAAAGATTTAAGTTGCCTGAGTAATTCGGAGTTCATACAATTAAAATAGATGAAATTACAAGACATAACATGGCGATTAGATTTACCTTTATTTTTAGTTAAAAATAACTTAACAAAAATCGGTGCCGAGGTCGGAGTCAAGTATGGTGGGTTTTCTGCATATATACTTGAAAATTGGCCGGGTGTATTATATAGTATAGATAAATGGCGACACGATACCGATTATGAAACAGCAATTAAAACGCTTAATAAATATGATAATAGATCTATTATAAAAAGACAACACTCTAATGTCGCAGTAAAAGAATTTGATGATAATAGTTTAGATTTTTGTTATATAGATGCGGGACATAATTATAAAGCCATAAAAGAAGATATATCTATATGGTATCCTAAAGTAAAACCTGGTGGTTTATTCTGCGGAGACGATTATTGTCACGACGAGCAAGTATGGCGCGAGCGCGGACATACAGGAAAGATACATACAGGTGTTAAACAGGCGGTTGATGAATTTATTAATACATATAAATTACAATTACACAATGAGTCATCATTACCTCCTATCTCTAAACAAGATCGTGGACCGCGAGGTCGTGGATGCCCACGACCAGTAAGGTGGCCAAGTACTTGGTACGTAATAAAACCATTAAAGTGATATGTGTGGAATTTTTGGATCAAATGATATTAAAACATTTAGAGAGTTATATAAAAAGAACTCTGAACGAGGAAACTTTGTACGCAGTGTAACAATGCTATTCCCTGCAGGGATGAAAAACGATCTCCATGTCGCCACAAAGTATGAACAAGATTTTGATAAGCATATAGAAGAGAACCCGTTTTGTATATATTATCTAGGTCATGTACAATCTCCTACATCAGAGGTTAGAACATTCAACACTGATACCTGTCACCCATTTACGTATAAAAATACATATTTAGCACACAACGGAGTATTACAAAATTTTAATATATTACAAGAAAAATATGAACTTAGAGGTAAAACAAATAAGGTTGATAGTAGCATAATATTACCATTAATATATATGTCTGGTATTAAAAACGCATTATCAGAACTTGAAGGTACATTTGGATGTTGGATGTATGAGCCAAACATGGGTAGATTACAAATTTTTAGATCTGGATCAACACTATTTACCGACAACAAATCTTTTAGTTCAGTGCAATTATCCGGATGGGAATCAGTAAAAGAAGGGATGATATATGAATTTAATTTTAGTAAAAATATATTTTTAGAAACACAAAAATTTGAATTAAATTCTCCATTTTTTGTATGAAAACTTTAATAGCTGTTGCTACACAAGCTACACAAGCTGACTTTATAAATTCTAGATTATCTAAGAGTTTACATCATCATGATGAAAACACTATAACTACTTTTGATCTTCAGCCTACATATAAAAATACTAGCGGATTATGTGCTGTTTATAACAATTATTTAACACCAGAAAATTTCAAAAAATATGATTGCATTCTATTTGTACATGACGATGTATTTATTGATAGTATAAGTTTTTTAGTAGAAATCCGTAATTTGTTTAAACAAGGATTTGATATAGTCGGATTAGCAGGCGGCAGTAATTTACGGATTAAAAAACCTTGTCTATGGCATTTGTTATGCAAACCAGAATCGCTATCTGGAATAGTATCTCACTATCATAACAATACAGATTATGCACCAACTATATTCGGTCAAACACCGAAACAAGTAATACTGTTAGACGGAGTATTTTTAGCAGTACGAACTAAATCAATCGCAAAGAAAAAAATAAAATTTGATAAAAATATTAAAGGATTTCATCATTATGATTTAAAGTTTTGTCTTGATTGTCATTTAGCCGGTTTGCGCTTAACTACTGCCCCTATTCACGTTATTCACGAATCACCTGGTTTGCTCAACCACACAGAAGAGTATAGCAAATCCGAAGATTACTTCTATAATACTCTCGTTAAACATGCTAACAAACGAAAGTAATTACTTAGACATAGATTTAGAATATTTAGAAAAGGTAGTTTTTAAGAACTGTCTTGAGGACGAAATGTATCTAAATTCTATTATTGATAATCTTAATTATAGATTTTTTAAAAATAAAGATTTTCAACAAATAGTTAAAATCATACAAGCTTTATATCGAAAAAATAATAGACGCCCTTCGCACACTGAATTAGAATTATATCTAAACACACCTCAGCTTAAAGAGCATTATCAATCAAGTAAAAAAATTATTAATGCTTTAAAAGTAGAACTATCTAATGACATACTACTTTCTTATACGGAGAAATTCTTACAAGAGCAAGCTGTATTTAATACATTCCTAGAAATTGTTGATAATAAAGAAAGAGATGTAAAAAGTATATATGACAAATTCTCAAAAGCATGTAATATTTCTATTACAACAAACGTAGGTCATAATTACTTTAAAGACGTAGAACAACATATTACTGATCTAACAACGCGTGAGGAAAAGATCAAAACCGGATGGGATTGGCTTGATACAAGACTCGGGGGAGGTTTCTTAGAGCAAGGTCGTAGTATGTATGTCTTTGCAGGCCCTACTAATGTAGGTAAATCTATATTTCTAAGTAATATAGCAAGTAACGCCGCCGCAGAAGATAAAAATGTTTTAGTTGTTTCTCTTGAAATGTCAGAAATGATATACTGTAAGAGAATTACATCTAGACTTACCGGGCTTCCTATAAACCATTTAGATGAACATATAGGCACGCTGAGAGAAAAGGTAGATAATTTTAAGATGACGCACCCTAGAGCAAATATAATAATTAAAGAATTTGCTCCAAGCTCGATCACACCCATCCAACTTGAAGGTTTTATTAAAAAATTAATTAATAAGAAGTTTAAACCTGATATTATAGTACTCGATTATTTAAATCTTTTAGCGAGTACATACGGTAATAATTCTTATGAGCGTGTTAAAAGTATTTCTGAACAAGTAAGAGCAATGTCGTATACATTTGAATGTCCGATTATATCCGCTACACAAGTAAATAGAACAGGGTATGGAAACACTGCTAATGGTCCGGGGTTAGAAGCTATTGGAGAAAGCTACGGATTAGGTGCAACTGCAGATGTTATAGTAAGTATTTGGAGAACAGAAGAAGATGAAGAAGACGACGCTCTTCATATGGGCATTATTAAAAATAGATTTGGCTCTAATACAGGGAGTACTCGAGTTTCTATAGATTACAATACTCTTACTCTTATGGAAAATAACGATTTAAACATTAACGAAGATGTTAATGCTGCGGAAACAGACGCTGTACAATTCGGAAGAGTAATGTAAATACATACAATGGCTAAAGATGAAATAATTTTTACCGACTTAGATCTCGACGGTTGCTGCAGCTATTTAATTTATACTTGGTTTAAACAATCTAAACCAAAAGCTATAACATTAAAAGTTTCTAATATAAGAGAAAAATTATTAGGATGGTTAAATCATAATAAAATTGAAAATTATAAAAGAGTATATTTCTTTGATCTAGATACAACTGAAATTAAAGATTTGATAGATAAGCCAAATGTAGTTATTTTTGATCATCATAAATCTCATATTAATGAGTATGATTTTGCGAAAACATTTATTGATATAAATCAACAATCATGTAGTAAGTTCATTTATCAAACATTTCGTCACATTTATCCTAAAATTAACTTAACTAAAGAACAGAAAAAATTAATAGCGCTTGCAAATGATTATGATTGTTATGAATTAAAATACCCTGAAAGTAATAGATTAAATTTCTATCTCTGGTATAAAAACGGAGATAAATTACAAAATTTTATTAATGATTTTGAAAATGGGTTTTTTGGCTTTACTACTGAACAAAATAAAATTATTAGCTATCATTTTTATAAATTTAAGAAAATGAGAGAAAGTGTGGATTTATTTAAAGCGAAGCTCTCTATCGCTGGGAAGGAATATAATTTTATTAGTACATTTGCTAGCGAATATATTAATGATTTAGGACAATATATAGTCGATAGTTATGAGTGTGATGTGTGTATGATGATTAATTTAAAAAATAATAGAGTATATTTACGTAGAAATAAAGATATTGATTTTAATTTAAGCAAATTTGCAAAAAAAATATGTGATGGAGGCGGCCATGAATATGCTGCCGGTGGTATATTAAATGATACTGTGCTGGCTTTAAGTAAGCGATTTGAACCATTAAATCGAAACACAATATATAATGGATAATCCGTATACAATTTTAGAGAAAAAAGATATTGTACATACATTTTTAATGTTATGTAGTTTTGTCTCTATGTGTGAAAATAGAAAATTAAACCTTGCAAATGTGTTTTTATTAGTCTTAAAAGAAGAAAAATATAGAAAACTTTTTAAAGAGTCATTAATAATAGATAATAATTTTGGATTAGTGAAGACATTCTTACGGCACGACCCGTATTTATATAAAAGTAAATATATAACTAAGTATCTTAAGAAGAATTCTATAAATCTATGAATGAGTTATCAATGTTTGAGAAAACAATATATAATACATACCTTAAGACTTCTAGAAATAAAAAAGGATTCACGCCTAGAAAAGATTTTAAGAATTTAGACGACGAAAAATATGTCTTACTTAAGAAAATATCACAAACCTTAAAAAATAAAAAAATAGACCCAACTATATTTTTTAATGCACCGTATCAATTACATTGTGAGAAGTATGTACCTCTTAAATTTTATAGTACATTTAGAGCTGTTTCAACATATAAAAAATATACACAAGAAATAGAACTAACTATTCCTGATCATACGTTTAATCTCACTAAACTTAGAAACGGTTTTAAGTTTATTTATGATAAATGCGTCGAGCATAGACTAACCGACTGTAGAGACTATTTAAATATACAAAATGGAGTATATCCAGATCTTATCTTAGACTTAAAAAAAGGAGATATTAGTTATTATTGCCTATTAGCTCTCGACTTATCAGAAAAAAATATTAAGCTAGAAAAAAATATAGTTGAATTTGTATGTAATAGCTTTTATAATACTTTGAGTAGTTTGAGATCAAGGTATACATTCTCGAAGAAAATGAAACCATTGGGAATAAAATTAACTAACACTGTAAATAAAATATTAAAAAGAAAATGACAACGAATATGTTCGAATCAATTAAGGGCGCGATGGCGAAATCCTCGCAACACAATACAACTAGTAACATTATGCGGCTAAAGCCAGGTAATACATATACATTACGTTTAATTCCGTTTGTAAAGGACCCTGGTAAGACGTTTTTCCATTATTATTCACATGGTTGGGTGAGTGAGATGACTGGTCAATTTCAGAGCGCCATCAGCCCCCAGACATGGGGTGATCGAGACCCTATAGCTGAAGCTCGGTATAGACTTTCTCGTACTGGTTCTGAGGAAGAAAAAGAAAAAGCAAGAGCACTGAATCGTAAGGAAAATTGGTTAGTAAACGTATACGTAGTAAAAGATCCTGATAACCCTGAGAACGAGGGTAAGGTAAAAATTCTTCGATTTGGTCGTCAGTTACATAAAATCGTAATGGAAGCGATTGAGGGCGAAGATGTAGATGAATTCGGTGAGCGTATTTTCGATCTTTCAGGAGATGGATGTAATTTCCGTGTTAAAGTAGAAGAGCAGGGAGGATATCCAACATATGTCAGTTCGAGGTTCGCAAGTCCTTCAAAAATTCCAGGAGTAGCAGATGATAATATTAAAGATGTTTACGATCAAACATTTGATTTAGAAAATGTCTTTCCTGTTAAGAGTTATGATGAACTGCAAGTAATGCTTAATGAACATTATCACGGTGTTACAGAAGACGCTGCAACAGAAAATATATCAAAGGAACCGGCGAATACATCTAACGATGATGATGATTTAAATTTTGACGATCTAGAGCCATCATCAAAAAAAGATTCTGAATCTACAGTTGATGATAGTAAGGTAAAAGAATTACTAGACAGTCTCGACTGACCGATGAACGAAGAAGATGCAATAAAATATATGGTGCATGATATGAATGCTGAGGCTCATGGCCTAAACAAACAGCTTATTCAAAAAAGCGCTACAATGCAAGATATTCCTTTACAAAAGGATATATATCAACAACCGCAACGTCCTCCTGGCCCACCTCGACAAGCTGGTCCTCACATGGATCAACCCGCACCGCAACAAGTCCATAATACAGATCCCGCTCTATTGAATAGCTTAATAGAGCGGGTATCTAATGTAGAAAAGCAAATCACTAAATTTGTAAACTTAATTGAAAGACAAATTGCAAGAAATGCAAAAGAAATTAATATACGAATTAAATTAGATAATGTTTCTGCCAATAAAGAATAAAGATAATTTTATTCAAAATTATCTGACCCCAGTATCAAGATTAAACTCATCTGCGACTTTAGAAATACATAGTAATATATCTACAGTAGTTCACAATAATTCTAATATTTTTCTTAAAGCAGAATATAAAATCGACTGGGATGATCACCCAGACGAAGGTACTCTATGCCTACCAGATACAATAAGATTAATTAAAATTTTATCATGCTTAGACGAAAGCGATATACATCTTGAAATAGAAGAAAATTGTATAAAGTATAGCAGTAATATTAACCGATTTACATATCATTTATTTGACGATAGTTTATCGAATAATAACCCTTTTGATTTTAATAAAATTGATGATATTACATTTGATACAAAATTTAAATTAACAAAAGAAAAAAATAATACAATATTAAAAGCACTACCATTTGTAACTGAATCTAGTAAGATATATATTAAAACTGAAAACACAAACGTATATGCTGAGCTATCAGATAAAAAATTACAAAATGTAGATAGTTATACAACTTTATTAGCGGATGAATATAATGGAAAAGATTTAGATTACGAATTAATTTTAGATGTTGAATTATTTAGACTTATTTCTACATTAAATTTTAATGAAGCAACTATTAATATTAATAACCAATATAAAATGCTTATGCTTAAACTTAATATCGATAATATCGAGCTTACATTTGTTAGTACGAGCTATAAAAACTAATGAAAAATAAAGTTACGACATGTGGATACTTTATTAAGCGCTTAAGAGATAACGGATATACAGTAAATAGAATTTTCTCAGATTATACGTCAACTGATCCTCGTAGATGGACTATAATGATTAATCCAGAAGCAGCTGCTTTATATATAACTTGCTATGTTAATTATGACTGGAGTGGAGATTTTAAATTTGAACTAAACGACGGTATTCACTTTAAGAATTATCAATTAAACACTGATAGTATGGAAGTGATTATGACTAAGTTAATTGAAAAAGATATTACCCCTAATGAAAAAATCAAAACATAGAAATTTCGACAATTTATTAAAGTCTAGTATTAGCGCGGCCGAGTCTATTGAGACTAACGAACAAGACATGTCAGTTATTAATGACTATTTAGCTGAGCACTTAAAATCGTTCGTATTATTAGGTTATGATATCAAGGGAGAAAGTGTAGTGATAGTCTCTGGTAAGACACCTCAAGATTATGATGCAATAGAAACCTTATTACGCCGCATAGGTGATATTAATTTTTTTAAAGACGTACAAGAAGAAAAAAGTAATCAATCAAATGAATAAAATAATTGTTTTAGGCAATGGTTATATCGGGAAGAAGACTTATAGTTATTTTCTCGAAAATCTAGAAAATATGTATGATGTAACTCATCTATCAAATTACCCATATACTGCTCCAGATAAATTAAAAGAAACATTATATAATAATTTAATATCTGAGTTCCGAAGCTCTCAAGCGAAATGGATAATTAATTGCGTCGGATATACTGGATCTCCCAATGTAGATGCTTGTGAGGAAAATAAACAAATATGTTGGGATTTAAATGTAACGTTTCCTACTATTTTAGCTCAATTTTGCGAGCAACATAATATAAAAATTATTAACGTAAGCTCTGGATGTATATACGACGGAGAGAAACATTACACAGAAAAAGATGAACCAAATTTTGGATTAACTAATCCTGATAGTAGTTGGTATAGCAAAGCAAAACATGCAGCTGAACTATGTTTAAAGAATTTTCATAATGTTTATACTTTACGTATAAGAATGCCTGTTTGTAATGATTTTAATTCGCAAAAGAATTATTTGAGTAAGATTTTAAAATATAATAATATTCTCGATGAAGTAAACTCTAAAACTGTTATTGAAGATCTACTTCTTGTAATCAATAAGATTATTAACATTCAAGACTTACCGAGTGGTATTTATAATTGTGTAAATCCTGAACCTCTTTCAACAAATGAAGTTTGTCAAATCTTAGATAAACACGGAATGTGGAACCCGAATTGGAAGCTTATTAATTATAATGAATTAAAACAACATATTGTTGCTAACAGATCTAATTGTGTTCTTTCGACAGAAAAATTAAAAACACATGGACTAGATATGCCACTAGAGAGAGAATCGTTAATTAGAATATTAAGTGAAGCAGATGAAAGATAAAAGTATTTTACTTCTTACGTATCATAATTCACCTGCAGAATCAATATATCATGATTTATATGAACATACTGCACCGTTTTTTAAGAAGTATGCTATAGCTAATAACTACGAACATAAACATATTTTAATCGATGATATAGATCCAGGTATATGCCGTCTTCGAAAACTAAGTCTCATCACAGAACAACTACAATCTAATTACGAATATATTATATATTCTGATATTGATGTTGTTATTAAAGATCCTACGTATAATATATTTGATAAATCTAAAAATTTAATACATAAAGATATAACTATATCATCGGACGATCACGGACTCTGTGCCGGGTTTATGATTATAAAAAATACAATATTTAGTAGAGCGTTTTTTAACACATGCACCTTTTTAAAACCAACAACAATATCTGAATTACCTAAATCTCAAACAAGCCCAGGTGACCAAGAGCTGATAAAACATTTGTATGTTGAATATCCACATGTAACACAAAATATTGACATAAACTTAAGTGAAGAGGTAGTATCTAATGAACGGTCTTCAGAATTAGATATTCAAAACAGCTTCGCCCATCATTATTGGTGGCAGTGGAGGACAAAAGAAAATATTGATAAGGTGTTTAACACATTAAAATCATGAAAAATAAAAATATACTAATAACAGGAGGTCTAGGCTTTATTGGAAGTCACTTTATAGAGTTACTGTATAAAGAATGTAAAAATTGCAAAATAACAATTATCGATAGTTATGCATATTGCGTGTCTGAAAAAACAGAAGACTATCTATGGGACATGTATAAAAAGTCTAGTAATAAATTAGATATAATATATGTAAGTATCTCAGATTTTAAATTAGATAAAGAATATGATTATATTGTAAATTTCGCTGCAGAGTCTCATGTAGATAATAGCATCACCGATGGCGATGTTTTTATCGATAGTAATTATGTAGGTGTATATGAATTACTAAAACAACTACCTGACACCACAAGATTTCTTCAAGTAGGGACAGATGAGGTATATGGTAGTCTACAACTTAATTCAGATCCAAGCGAAGAATATAGTTTATTAGAACCATCGTCTATATATTCAGCAACAAAGGCTGGAGCAGATTTATTAGCACTATCCTTTCACAAAACATATAAAAAGGATATTATTGTAACAAGATGTACAAATAACTTCGGACCTAGACAATATTCCGAAAAATTTATTCCGGTTATTGCTTACAAAGCTAATAATGATGAGCAAATTCCAGTATATGGAAAGGGTAATAACATACGTCAATGGATATACGTCAAAGACCATTGCGAAAAAATATATAACGTATTACTGCAAGGAGATGCAGGAAAGATATATAACCTTGCTCCTGACTCAGAATACCATTCGGAAATAT
>Ga0209756_1001458_pt1 | contig 21814 bp, 15 predicted proteins | sample ETNvirenome_6_85_FD_184071 | JGI IMG/M metagenome (GOLD analysis project Ga0209756, IMG submission 184071) | Marine viral communities from the Pacific Ocean - ETNP_6_85 (SPAdes) (version 3) | ecosystem: Environmental > Aquatic > Marine > Oceanic | place: Pacific Ocean | collected 2013-06-19 | reverse complement strand
ACGCTAACAGAGCCCTCCTGCATGTTTCCTCGTCCAACGATGCTATTACCGGATCTCTCTTACAAATTGATTCTAAGGATCTCGGACCTGTTCTCTTTGTAACAGGCTCTGGTCGAGTCGGCATCGGCACGGCAACACCCAACTCCACCTTTCAAGTTAGTGGTTCTCAAGCCGGCAAATATACAGTTATATCTGGCAGTATGACGTTAGATGAAACTCACTACATAGCAGACCTTACGGGCGCCATTGTCGCAACCGTAACTCTCCCAGCTGCTAGTGGAGTTACTGGAAGAACATATCACATTTTGACTACCTACCAGGGCGATGAGATACTTACGATTACCGGCTCTGGCGGCCAGTTTATGGGTTCCAACCAGCAAGCGGGCCCAGAGGACGAAATCTTCATCACCGGCTCCGCGCAGAGCGTTACGTTGGTGAGTACTGGTGCGTATTGGTTTATTTTAACAGATAACAGACAGCAAGAAGGCGGCGGCGGGGACTAAGAGCACTATTATGGACAGCAATACGCAACTATTAGTCATTTCCCCATCTTACGAACTATTTATTTTTGATAAGTCATCAGATTTGGAGTAATTTCTATGTCTTCACTATTAGAAGAAGCTATTGTAGACGCTAAAGCCCTCAAGGAAGCCGCACTTAAAAATGCGGAAACTGCCGTATTGGAGAAGTATTCGGGAGACGTTAAAAAAGCCCTCGATACACTCTTGGAGCAGGACGAAATGGGACTAGAGGAAGATACAGAAGTATCCGACGAACTTACAGAATTTATTGATGAAGTGCCGTACGCCTTTCAGAATGAAGAACTCGACGCGCCTCACGCAGAAGAAATAATTGAGATTGATTTTGATGCCCTTAAAACACGGATTGCTGAAGAAGAGACCGAAGGCATAGAGCCATCAGTAGGTGAAATGGATAGTTCAGAAGAAGTCGCCCTCAACTTACAAGAAGATGATTTTAAAGACTTCGAAGAAGATGAAGACAAAGCCGAAGAGTCTACGGCCGCCGCGTCCTCTGGTGGCGGAACCGCCGGACTCCCCCTAGAAGAAGACGAAGACCTTGACCTTACCGAAGAGATGCTTTCTGATCTTATCGAAGAACTGGTTGTAGATATGACCCCACGACCACAGGGATGGTCATCTATGAACTCTGCTGACAACAGCATTGAGCAGGCCAATAATATGGCCATGGGAGCTGCACAAGCTGCCCACCTCGAAGAAGAAGAGGAAATTGAAGAAGTATCAACTGCACCTGACGTTGTGTCAGATGCGGAATTGTTCGAGAGTAAAATCTCTGAACTTACAAAATCCAACCGAGAGCTTCGTGCTCTTATTATGGAAGCCAAGAATCAGCTTACTAAGTTGAACTTGGAAAACGCCAAGCTTGTTTATCAAAACAAGGCTTTGAATAGCGCCTCCTTGAATGAGCGGCAAAAAAATCAAATTGCCGAAGCTATTCAATCTGCCACTTCTGTTGAAGAAGCGAGCATGATCTATGAAACAATTCAAAACGCAGTGGGCGTCTCAGCCTCAAATAAGAGGATGAGACCACAAACACTTCGTGAAGCAGTTCAGAGACCTACGTCGCTTTTGATCAACTCTAAGAAAAACAACACGGTAACTAAGGACCCAGCAATGGGTCGTATGCTGCGTTTAGCAGGTTTGAATAAATGACATTCAACAACAAATTATAGGAGGTTATAAAATGTCTATTGTACAGAAATTAACCGAAGGAATCGTTAACCGAGATCTCTCGGCAGAAGGTGCTGCACTTATTAATAAGTGGGAAAACACCGGTCTGCTTGAAGGTCTCCAAAACGATGCTGCCCGTCAGGGTATGTCTCGATTGCTTGAGAACCAAGCAAAAGAGTTACTTCGTGAGTCTTCCACTATGGCTGGTGGAGACGTCGAGGGTTTTGCGGCTGTCGCATTCCCCCTCGTTCGCCGTGTATTCGGCTCCCTGATCGCCAACGATCTCGTTAGCGTTCAGCCGATGAGTTTGCCTTCGGGCCTCATCTTCTTCCTCGACTTTACGGTCGGGAATACCATCGGTGATGGTTTAGCCGCACCGAATCCGCGCTTGGGTTATCCAACTGCTTCGTCACTCTATGGTGGCGGCAAAGTTGGTGCTGAGATCACCGGAGGTATTAGTCTTACGGGTGTTAACGCTGAGCGTGGCCCGTATGCTCTAAACAACGGCTACTCGTCACCAACCGGTTCGGCTAGTACGAACTTCCAGGATGCGGGCGCCACTGATACTGGTGGTGCAACTTTCCACGTTGGTGGTCTAGTTGGAGCAGGCAATACGGTCATCGATCGGATTGTCAACTTTGATCCGGACCTTTCCGGAACAATTTGTGCTGCTTATCTGCTTCCGCGGAACGCACTCACTGGTACTCTATCCACGTCGAATTTCAATTTTGATGACCTTGTGGCCATCACGGTTGATACCTCGTCTGCAGGATCGGCCGGGAGCTCCACTGGAATGTCCGGTTCCCAGGTTCGAAGGGCCACAGCTTTCTCTGGATCTAACCGAGCAAATGCTATTTTCCTCGTTTTCCAGGCTGATACTGGAGTGTCTTTGCTGACGCTTACGTCTTCGATCAACGCTGGTGACGATGGTTTGGCAGGAGCTGCTAATAAGGTGGAAGCCTGGACCGTTCGTTTCCCGATCGTAGATCGTTTTGCTGGCGGGACTCCTGCTGGTTCCGTTCTTGCGGGCGATGTTTGGGGACTTGAAGGTAATGATCAGATCCCCGAGATCGACATCAAGGTCGATTCGGTGGCTGTCACTGCTATCACCAAGAAGCTCAAGGCCAAGTGGACTCCGGAGTTAGGACAAGATCTTAACGCCTACCACAACCTTGATGCTGAAGTCGAGCTTACTCAGATTCTGTCTGAGCAGGTTGCTCTCGAAATTGATCGTGAGATTGTCGAGGACCTAGTCCGCGGCGCGACCGCTGGTGTACGTTACTGGTCTCGTAATCCGGGTCAGTTCCTGAACCGGTTGAACGGTGAAGACGATAGTCGAGGCACTAATCCTCCCGACTTCACTGGTAACGTGAGCGAGTGGTACGAGACTCTCATTGAGACAATCAATGACGTCTCAGCACAGATCCACCGCAAGACTCTACGTGGTGCTGCTAACTTTGTGGTCGTTGGACCTGAAGTTGCCAACATCCTTGAGTTCACTGCTGGTTTCCGTGCCAATGTGACTGCTGATAGTGACCGCGGCGAAGCGGGTGCTGTTAAGGTTGGTTCTCTTTCGAAGAAGTTCGACGTTATCGTCGATCCTTACTTCCCGCGTCAATTGGTCCTTGTTGGCCGACGTGGAAGTAGCTTCCTTGAGAGTGGCTATGTGTATGCACCTTATGTGCCGCTGCAGACTACGCCTACAATCTTCGGTGTTGAAGATTTCGTGCCCCGTAAGGGAGTCATGACTCGATACGCCAAGAAGATGGTGCGACCTGATATGTATGGACTCGTTGTCGTCCGTGCACTTGAAGGTGAGCTCTAATCGGCTATAGTAACTATAGCTGACGTAAGGTCAAAATAGTTAAAGCCCCGTCTCTTTTGAGGCGGGGCTTTCTATTTAGTAGTGTATCACTAGTCCGAGGAATATAAATGGCCGTTCCAAAACTGAATCCTGCGTCAACATCTAATGCAAACATATTGCCAGTTACCGGCTCTACGACCAATGTTGTATCCACCCTACCCTTTGGCATGTATGCTTCTTCAGCTCCGTTTTTATCTGGTGCCACAGACCAGGTGGCCTATACCTATAAAAAACTCGGAGGAGATGTTTTAGATATTGAACTGACCGAAGGTAATGTATATTCGGCGTACGAAGAGGCTGTACTAGAATATTCTTATTTGGTAAATCTTCACCAAAGCAAGAACTCATTATCAAGTCTTCTGGGCGCCGCAACCGCGTCTTTCAATGAAGATGGACAAATTGTTTCTGGAGATGCTCTTTCCGGATCAAACATAGAATTAAGATATCCTCATTTCGATTATGGTTATTCCCGTCGCGTGACGGAAAGAATGATTACAGAAACTGGTATTGGAGGTACTCAGCCAATATATTCTGCCTCTTTTGATAGAGTGGCAAACGTACAGGATTACGATTTGCAAACTCTTATGTCGTCATCTTCCTTGACTGCTTCGGGGTCTGCTCATTTTGGCCGTGTCCAAGATAAAAGAATTATAGTTAGAAAAGTTTTCTTTAAAACCCCACGAGCAATGTGGAGATTTTATGGTTATTATGGTGGGTTCTCAGTGGTGGGAAATATGAGAACCTATGGTCAATATGCTGATGATTCTACATTTGAAATTGTCCCGACGTGGCAAAACAAATTGCAAGCCATGGCATACGAAGACGCGCTATACACACGTGTTTCTCACTACTCTTATGAGATAAAAGATAATATGCTAAGAGTTTTTCCCGAACCAGATGTCACAAGTCCAGTGAAATTCTGGATTAATTTTACTATTGAGGACGATTATGCACCGTGGGAGGATACATCGCGGGGTAAAAATGGAACTGATGGAATCAATAATATGAATACATTGCCTTTCCAAAATATTCCTTACGCAAGCATTAATTCAATTGGCAAGCAATGGATTCGTCGGTTTGCTCTAGCTCTTACCAAAGAGGTGTTGGGACAAATCCGAGGTAAATTTTCAACCGTACCAATCCCGGGCGAAAGTGTCACACTAAACTTTGCTGATCTTCTTGCCCAGGCAAAAGCCGAACAAGACACTCTTAGGGAAGAATTGAAGACGATACTGGATGAGATGACTTATGAGAAGTTGTCAGTTTCCGACTCATCTATGCAAGACTCTACAAAGAAAGTTATGGAGAATGTCCCCGCCGGCATTTATGTGGGATAGTTAAATGCCAAATAGTAAAAGAACCGAAAAACAAATAAAAAACAAAAACAAAAAGGCATATATCGGCGACAAAAAAGTTGCAGATAAGGTGCAGAGAGTTGAATTTGGTGACTCATCCCTTGAAACAATTGATAAGGCCGTCCTTAAATATGTTAATGAAAGACTAGACATTTCAGTTGACACTAATGAGGGGTTCAAGAAGGTGCCTGTTTTGTGGGTAACGGCAGAGAGAGCATATCAACTTAAACATAATAAAGATTTGAGAGATTCACAAGAAACTTTAATTTTACCATTGATTACTATTAATCGTACCAGTATTGAAAAGAACCCTGCGTCTGAATTTGCTATTCCGGCTGCCAATATTCCTGAAGTGCGAGATGCACTGGGGGGAAGCATCACGATCGCTAGAAGAATAAATCAAAAGAAGACAGCTGAGTTCCAAAATGCGTATTCAAAGCGCAAATATGGTAGCTCTAGATCTACATGGCCTGCAGTTCCGCCCACGAGAACAGTGTATGAAACAATAACCATTCCATTCCCTACTTGGGTGGCTGTCAATTATGAAATTTCCGTACGCACCGAATATCAGCAACAAACAAACGAAATACTTAGAAAATTTATTCGTCAGGGAGGCCTCAATCGAATGCCATTTAGAATTGAAAGCGATGGTCACAAATATGAGGCTTTTATAGACGGGTCGATCACTAATAATTCTAATGTAGCTGATATAGGGATGGCACAGAGAAATTATGAATCTTTGGTGGGCTTTAAAGTACTTGGATACCTTTTCGGAGATGGTGACAACCAAGAGAGGCCCAATATAGTAAAGAGAGAGAATGCAGTAGAAGTTAAAATCCCTTCTGAGCATGTAATATTTGGCGATGTACAGGACTTCCTGGATAATTCCGGCTTTTATAGAGAGTAAAGGTTGTTTCAAGTTTTATTTTACTATTTATTCTTGAACGTTGACGTTTATATAGGAGAATACAACAAATGCCCGTAGATAGTTTTAGATTTGTATCACCCGGTGTTTTCATTAATGAAATTGATCAGTCACAGGTCAGCACTACCACCACAATAGGCGCTGGGCCTGTAATTTTTGGCGTTGCCGAAAAAGGACCAGCCCTGGTCCCAACCAGAGTATCGAGTTTTAGCGAATTCGTTGAGATTTTTGGCGACCCAATTCCCGGCAGCTCTGCTAATGCAGATGTCTGGAGAAATGGAAACTACAATAACCCAACATATGGCGCATATGCCGCTCAAGCCTATCTTGCGAACGGTTCTCCCCTAACGTTTGTTCGCCTGGTGGGTGACCAGGAATCTGGAGGTACCAAAGCCGGCTGGACGATCCCCCGCCTCGTGCAAGGCGGGGGCGTTCAAACATCTGCAGGCTCTAGCTATGGATTATTTATCGTCGGAACCGGCAGCTCGCAGGTCACCGGCGACGTCGCCCTAGCCAGCGCTGGCGAAGGAATGCTCGCTGCTGTTTTCCATCTTACGGGTAGTAGCACAACTATTGAGCTAAACGGCACTCTCGGAATTGATAAGGGCAGCGCACCGTCATTCAACGCAGCCGCGGCCCTTATTGCTCCACGTGGTGTAGGCAGCAATAAAGAATATCGCGTTAGAATCTCGGGGTCTAGCGAAGTACTGGAAACAACCTTCAATTTCGACCCCAAGTCTTCTCGATATATAAGAAATGTTTTTAATACAAACCCACATCTTTTAAATACAGCTATTACCCCCGCTGCAAACCAGAAAGACTATTTCCTAGCAGAATCGTTTGACCGAGCAGTGCTGGATAGTGTCGGGCAATTCTCCAATGGTTCGGCTATTGATAAAGCTGACTTCACCGGTACTCTGGCTGTTTTGATTTCCCTGAAATCCGGCTCTGCCGGAGTATTTGGTGGTGATCATCAGGAAGGGTATGTTACTCCCGGCACTCCTTGGATTGTCAGTCAGGATTTAACAGACCTTTCGTCTAGTTATGATGTCAATAACACCGTCCAGCGCTTGTTCCGCGTGATGTCACGTGAAGGAACTGAGTACGCGCAATCACATTACAAAATTTCTCTTTCTGATATTAAAGCGTCGACCAACCCCCAGTATCAACCACATGGAACATTCACGTTGCTAGTACGGGATATTAAAGACACCGATGAAGATCCTAGAATCATAGAACAGTATAATAATCTAAATCTTAATCCCGCTTCTCTTAACTATATTGGAAAGAGAGTTGGTGACCGTTCATATAGCTACGACAGTGTTAACCAAAAGTGGAAAGAATTGGGACAATACCCGGTTCAGTCTAGGTTAATCCGAGTCGAAATGGATGAGACCGTTGATAATGGAGCAGCAGATTCTTCACTTCTCCCATTCGGATTCCGCGGCATTCCGACGTATACCGGGTGTCAAATCCAAAGTGGTTCCGAGCAGGTATTGGCCTTCGGTACGCGATCAGGCACCACTATTACTTCTGGCTCTGCGACAAACACTTCACTCTGTGGTCCTGGCGCTGCAAGTGGTTCTATACCAGCCAGCGCAATGCCCGACGTTGGCTATGGCCTAGGCCCAGCGAACCAAGGATCCGCTGTCAGCTTTGGGACTTCCATGAGCCCGGACAACACTCGACAGTTGACGACCGCAAGTCTGGCTTTCCCTCCGTTGCCAATGCGAAGTAAGGCTTCCGACGGGCGCCTCTCTAAGTACACCAATGCATTCTTCGGATTAAGTACAAATCAAAATGCAACAACTCAGATTTTTGATGGGACGATCAGAGATCTGGTTAAAATAAAAGCTACCAGTGTTGGCACAGATAACACTATTTTGAGTCCTGGGTTTTCGTTAGATGATTTAGTATTTTCTACCGCCGACGGTGCAACCCACAGTGGTTCTGACATCTTCATGTATAACGCGACGATCGCCGGTGCTTCGGATCCAATGTCTCCCAATCTGGGTAACATCCGCCGTGGCACTCCAGAAGGAGGCCGCCGTGCTGGAACTTCCATGACAGCTGTTAGCGCTTCTTATACCGAAGTGCTGGATCGGGGATATAACAGGTTTACTGTACCGATGTACGGCGGGTTTGATGGGTTTGATCTCTTTGAGAAGAATCCGTTTAATAACACGCGCGCCCTAAATAATGGTGGCACCAAGACAACAGCTGCCTATCCCATGTATTATACTCTCCGTAAGGCAATTGACTCGGTGAATGACGTAGACCAGGTTAATATTAACATGGCTGCGATGCCGGGTGTTACAGACAAAGACGTAACAAACTATATGCTAGCCATGGCCGAGCAGAGAAAGGATACTCTTGCGATTATTGATCTTGCTAACGGATATATCGCGAACACCGAAGGTACTCAGTCTTTCAGTGCCCGAGTAGGTAGCTCTGTTAGTACAATTAGCGAGGTTAAAGACCGTAACCTGAATTCAAGTTATGGTGCTGCATACTATCCCTGGCTCCAAATTAATGATAATTCTAAGGGCGCTCGACTATGGGTTCCACCTTCTACGGTGGCAATGGGTGTTATGGCATCGTCAGCTGCTCGATCGGAGCTTTGGTTTGCTCCTGCTGGGTTTAACCGCGGTGGCCTCAACAATGGCTCCGCTGGCCTTAATGTGGTCAATGTAATTGAGAAGTTAACCGCAACACAGAGGGATAATCTCTATGAGGTGAATGTCAACCCAATTGCGTCATTCCCAGCTGAGGGTATTGTGGTGTTCGGTCAAAAGACACTACAAGCAACTCAATCAGCACTGGATCGGATTAATGTTCGACGCCTCATGATCTTCTTGAAGAAGGAGATTAGGTTAATCGCGAACAATATTTTATTCGATCCAAATGAGCAGGTTACTTGGAATCGATTCCTCAATCAGGTCAACCCCTTCTTATCTTCTATTAAGAATCGGTTTGGTCTGTCGGACTATCGGGTTATTTTGGACACCTCCACAACAACTCCAGACATGGTTGATCGAAACATAATGTATGCCAAGATTCTTCTGAAGCCAACTCGAGCAATTGAGTTTATTGCACTTGATTTCGTGATTACAAGATCGGGAGTAGAATTCGAATAATAAAGAGGGGGGTTTTACTCCCCTCTCACTATTTAATTTAAAGAGGATATTAAAATGGCAGAATTTTGGAGTTCAGCAGCACAAGAGCCAAAACGCTCACATCGCTTTTTGGTAGATTTCACTTTACCCAGTGGAACTAGTACTCAAATTTACGCAAGAACGTTTCAAAAGCCAGCGTATACGATTGGCGTAACCGAGCACCAGTTCTTGGACAAGACTTTCTATTACCCCGGTCGTGTGAGTTGGAATGAAATTACAATGCAGTTTGTTAACTCACTGGACCCGGATATGGATCTCGAGCTTCAGACAATTTTGCTTCTTTCTGGTTATCAACTTCCTGACGATGTTGCAACAGGGGGCTCTGTTACTAATCCTGCTACAGTCAACAAGCAGAATGCGGTTGGCGCGCTTGGGGGAGGCGTTCGTGTCTCCGAAGTGGACGGCAATGGCCTAACAATCGGCACGTACGATATTCATAATCCTTTTATTACATCAGTGAGTTATAGTAATCTAGATTATGGTACTGAGGACTTGTTAACGGTTGATATCAACATGCGTTATGACTGGGCTACCTATATTCTAGGCGGCTAGATAGGGGGAACCCAAAATGGCCCTCACAATCCCCGGCCTCACACCGGGAACTACAGCAAAAAACCGTCGTTTTTGGGACGACACATTCGTAGAGCCAAAACAACAGCATAGATTTGGTATTAATTTCCCTGTTTATATGAACATGGGCCCCGAAGATACTTCGGAACTTGCGCAACTTTATGCCGCTGCCGAAGCGAATGGCGGCGTCGATGCCACACAGGGCCGGAGTCTTAAAGTAGGCCCCAGCAATAGGTACAGGAATATTGGGACAAGGTCAGACGGATATGGAAAAGGTGGCCTATATCTTCGTACAAGTGAATATATAGGCTTTTCTTTTACTCCTCCTGCTCTGTCCTTCACACAAGGCTATACGGACACTGAGGTCGGCGGTGCTTATCAGCCAGACGATAGCAACAACAAATATGCGATGGGCGATGCAACGCTTACTTTAGTTACTACTTTACGTGATGATTTAAACTTTTCTTTAAACTTTTTATTTGCGATCAGTACCCATACAACCACTTCCAAAGGCGCCGCTCGCCTTTTTCCGGCGGCGGTGTGTGAGGAAAAGACCCCCAAGATCCTGGCGATCAAGGAATATAGTGCGAGGCAGGATACTATAGGTTCGTCCGATGCCATACAAGAAGCGATTATGGATGAAGCCAAAACCCCGGCCGATGCTTTTGCAAAACAGGGCGCCCGAGTGGTTGGAATTCACAAAATTAATAATCCCATTATAAAATCGGCTACATTTTCGGAATTTACATATGGCGGAACAGAACTGGTTAAGGTTACTTTAGTCTTGAGCTATGGTCGTGTTGATACCGTAAAAAGTAAAGAAGGCGGCCACAATGCAATGCGTGACTTTTACTCCTATGAAACTGCCACGCGCTATGGACGGTCTTACCATACCTGGGACGACGACACCGTTCGCGGCTCCGGCGGAGAAGGCGACGGCGTGAGCGGGGGCAGAGACTTAGTCCCTCAATTTAATCGTCGCAAGCGAAAGGCATTCACTGACTATCCTAATTGGATGAGCACGGATAGGGTCAAAGCCACAATGAAAAGGATTAAGGTTCGACCAGGATATCCGCAACCAAGCAAGCCCGACTGGGGCTCAGAACGAACCGGCCCAGTTGCGGAAGGCGGAGTAGCAGACATACAAACCAATAAAAAACGCATTGATTATATTCGGGGTAAAATTGAAGAAAGTAACTCTTCTCATCCGCGGACCCCACCCGTCCGACGGAGCATTAATGAACTCGTAACGAGGTCTATTGTAAATGCAGTTAGCGGTAAGGATGCATTCGATGCAGAGGCAGTCCGAAGGCAGCACGAGCGCGACCTGACCCGGAGAGTTGCCCTCGAAGGCCAGGCGGAGATCGATCGCCGCGAGGCTCAATGGGCTAGCGAGCAAACTGACGTGCGCGTGGCTCGCTGGGAAGCGTCGCAAGCGCACGTCGCGGGAATCGAGCGTCGCGCTCACCTCACGGTCGACACGCGAAACAGCGTCGCGGAGTTCAGAGCACGAAGAGAGTTACAAGGCGGCAATTCCCAAGATGTACTCCGGCGGGAGATCGACCGTAGAAATACTCCTTCAAGAGCCGAACTCCAGCAACGTCTCGATGCGCTGCGGAACGAGTGATGCCGGCTAGCTATAATTAATTTAATTAAATTTAGATTAGTGATATAATTATAAAAGAAAGAGAGGTGTCAATTGACACGTAGAAACAATGCCGATAGAGTGGGAGCACCTCACCCCGACGCACCAGATATACCAGATACATTAGAAGTAGAGCCTGGACCAGATCCGTTAGCCTTTATCGTTCCAACAGAATTTGTGACACTCCCGTCCAAAGGTGTTTACTATCCTGAGTCCCATCCACTGCATGCAGAGGACGCAGTCGAAATTAAGTTTATGACGGCCAAAGAGGAAGACTTACTTACTTCACAATCTCTTATTGAAAAGGGAATTGTTTTAGACCGGTTGATTGATAGTCTTCTGGTTAATAAAAAGATTCGTTCTCGCGATTTACTTATTTGTGATCGAAGCGCTATTCTGGTCCGTGCCCGGGCCTCTGGGTACGGCACCGACTACAGTACCACAATTACTTGTCGCAACTGTGGCACAAAGGACAAATCCTCTTATGATCTAACAACGGCTGTCTATCAGGGCCCTCTTAGCGACGAGGAACTCTCAGAGACCAGCGTAAAGCATCTTGGAGCAGGCCACTTTGAGGTGAATGTTCCTGATTCCCCGGTCCATCTCGTTTTTAGGCTTTTGAATGGTCACGACGAACGAGGAATAATGGACTTGACCGAGAAAAGAAAGAAGAAGAAACAAGAGGCTCGTTTGGTTACAGACCAGTTAAACTTTATGATTGTTTCGGTCCTCGACCATGAAGACCGAGAAATAGTTAACAGATATGTTGATTCGTTGCCTTTACGCGACTCACGCTACTTGCGTCAAGTATATGAAGCTGTGAGTCCATCGGTCACGTTGCGGAAGGAGTTCGTCTGTGATCACTGTGATCACGAGGACGACATTACGTTTCCCTTTACAACCGACTTTTTTTGGCCTGACATCTAACTATCACGAAAACGTTTACGAACAGTTTTTCTTTTTGAAGTACCACGGAGGGTGGGGGCTTATGGAAGCCTATAACTTGCCTATTAAGCTGCGCGAATGGTTTGTAAAGAGGCTGGTAAGACAAAAAGAGGAAGAAGCGGACGCCACGAAGAATGCCTCCAAGGGCGGGAGAGGGAAAACAACACTCGGCCATGGCGCCCCTCCCCCCTCAATGCCTAACCCGACAAAGTAACCTTTATCCAAAAACAAACTAATTACTATATATTTGAGGGGTTCCTATGTCCGATGAATTACAACCTGTCGTAGTTAATTTAAACGTCAATAACGAAGAATCAATGAACGAAAGCTTTATTCAGGCTTTTGGCGACATTGTTAAGAGCTTTGTTGGCTACATGTTTAAAGACGCTCCGCCCGTCGTGGGCCCGAGTCTATCCCAACGCGCTCGCATGGAAGAAGCGGAAGGTGTCAGTGATGCACCACAGGCAAAAATTGTGGGAACACCCACACAGATCTCTGCATTTGGTAATGCGCTCTCAAAAGAGAAAAAATACATGGAAACCTTCCTCAAGCACGGTCTTAATGATCCGCGCTCCTTTGCAACTCATGCAGAGCTAAACAAAGCAGTCGCAAATTTCGAGAAAGAAACCGGAATTAAGTGGCCGCTCAAGTAGGGGTTTTATAAATGGCCGATCCCAAAGACCCATTAGGTATATTAAATACCGACGCCAAACAACTCAATCTAATAAGGGAAATTTACGAGCAGATCGCCAAAGAGGCCGGTGATGTAGCTAAGGCTGCTAAATCATTTACCGAAGAGCAGAAAAAAGCCGCTCAAGCTTTAGGACTGATTAATGAAAGAAACGCAACTCTTGTCGCAGCTGAAAAAGAGCTTGATCAAATGTATAAAGGGCGCGCTCAGCATTATGCAGACACGAAAGACGATATAAATGAACTTTTAAGCATAAATAAAAAACTCAGAGACCAAGAACTTCAAAACGAGAGAGAAAAGCTCACAGCAATTGAAAATAATTATAAGGTTGCCAGACAAAGGCACGACCTTCTCTTTGAAGAGCTAGGTATGAAAAAGAGGCTCCTCGCCCAAGCCAGAGAAGAGTATAAGGCAGACATCTCGGCCCTTGAGCACCTCAAGGAGAAGGAGAAGATTACCGAAGCGCAATATTTGGTTAAACGTAGGGCTACCGTTGCAGTGTATGTAGCACAGAAAAGCAGCTTGCGCGGCCTCGCGAAGGAACTCGATACCCAAAATCAAATATTAGTTAACACCAAAAATCGCCTAGACACTCAGGCGGATTCGGTTGAGAAAACAGAAAACCACAATAAAATCTATGAGACAAGCTTGGGTTTCCTCGACGGCATGATCGAAAAAACTGGATTCTTTAGCGAGAAATGGCAAAGCGGCCCCATGGGCGGCCTAACTGAATTTCTCGAACAAGGTGGTGATATGTCCAAACTGTTTGATGAGTTGAAGATTAAGGCGCAGAAAATTAATTTTAAAAATTTACGTGCTAATGTCTTAACTACTATAATAGAGCAAACGCTCCTCTTCATGAAGGAATTCGATAAGCTTGCATCCTCTTTCCGCAAAAATACAGGTATTATTGATAGAGGCCTCCTCGGAGTAGAACAGAGGATAGTAAATGTTCAGCGCGCCAACTTGAGAATGGGCATTTCAATGGAGGAAGCATTTGGCGCAGCAAACAGTCTAACTTCTGGAATGGCCGATTTTACATCGATGTCAGACAGCGCGGTCACCAAAGTATTACAGGTAACGGCGGTAATGCAAGAGTTTGGTGTATCAGCCCAGACAACAGCTGAAATCTTTAACACCTTCTCTAAGGGACTGGGCTACGACGCTGACCAACTAGAGGAACTGGGCACACAAATTATGGGTATTGCAACCTCTCTTAGGGTGCCCCCTCAAATAATCGCCACAGAGTTCAATGCTGCCAGCAAAGATCTGATGAAATATGGCGGTGATATGATTAAGGTGTTCGAAGGCTTGGCGGAACAATCAAAGCAGACGGGTATAGCCGTCGGCGAGCTAATGGGTATTGTAAAAGAATATGACACTTTCGAGGGCGCCGGCGAAGCTGTTGGTAAATTAAACGCAATCTTGGGGGGCCCTTATCTCAACTCTATTAATATGCTTTATGCGACCGAGGAAGACCGCGTTAAGATGTTACGCGAGAGCATTTCTCTGTCTGGTCGCCAGTTTAAAAACTTAAGCCGCTTTGAACAACAAGCAATTGCAACGGCAGCTGGAATTAATGATATGTCTGTGGCTGCTCGGATGTTCGGGGGTACTGCTAGTGAGTTTGCAAGCACTCAGATGTCTATGGCGGAAATGCAGGAACAAGCAGCAAAAGCTCAAGCGGTCACAGACAAATTTAAGCAAGTTATGATGTCGTTTGCTATAGCTTTGGGCCCAGTGGTGCATCTTTTGGGTATTCTCGCAGACATCCTAATAATAGTCTTAAATCCTTTTACAGAGTTGCTCAATATGAAGGGTGATTTCGGTGCCTTAGCGGATCAGGTGGTCGCCGGCTCCGTCGCAATGGCCATTGCCTTTAAAATGCTCGGGGGTGCTGTTATGTTTGTAGGCGCCATGGCCGCCATTACATTTGGTACCTTCTTCGCCGTTTTTGCGGTCATGGACAAGTGGATTGACTCTCTCGACGGGGCCGCAAAGGGCGCCGTCGCGCTCGCCGCGGCTATTCTTGGTATTGGGGCCGCTTGGATGATTACCACTTCGATCCTCTCCTACGGCTACTCGTTGCCCAAGCTGGTGGCCGCCGCCGCGGCAGGCGCCGGCGCAGCCGCGGGCCTCAAGGGCCTGGCCTCCTTCGACGATGGCAAGAAAAAAGGTGAGCCCGTCCCTGGCGGCATGGGCCAGTTGTCCAAGGATGGTAAGCGGGAGTTGTTTGGACGAGATGACAACTGGGTGATGGTCGACGGGCCCACCGTTACAGACATTAAATCCTCGGATACGATTCTTAACAATTCTCAAACCGAAAAAGTCATGGCAGGCGCCGGCTCTGCAGAACTATTGCCTATGCTGACAGCGCTGCAGGCTACATTGGGAGAACTTACCACAGCAATAGCCACAGCAAAACAGACAGAAAATATACAAAAAGATAATCAAGAGATAGTTATTAAAATGGATGCGCGCAAGGTTGCTGAGGGTATACACCCCTACGCTCTCAAGTGGCCCGGCATCCGGTTGGTATAGGAATTAGAATATGTCATCAGGTGCGTACACAGGACTTAAGCTCACTCATATTGCTTCGGGAAAGAGTGTATCAGCTCCGATTCAGGTGCGCAATTTTATGCAAGATGTAACCCCTTCGTTTTCATCCACAGAAGTATATGCACGAATGGACCCCATTTTTACATATAAAAACACAGTGCGCACGTTTCAAATTAGTGCAGATATGGTGGCCGCCGAGCGTGTATCAAATTGTAAAGACAATGATCCCAATCCGGATTTGAAGTCACTGTATGAGAAGATGGCGGCTGAGGAAACCGCCAAGAACGTCACCGCGGCTCGTGAATTATACGCAAAGTATCAAACGCAAGCACTATCAAGCATGTATCAGTTTATGTACCCTCTTTATCAAAAAGAGGAGCATGGCACCGGCGCCAACAAGGTGACCACCCACCAACTCAAGGGCCCCCCTGTGCTTAGGATATCGATTCCTAATGTGATGGGGGATGCGAATGTGTCTTTTCTTTTTGTGCCACAAACTTTTACAGTTTCAACTGGCTTGGCAGACATTGGTAAAAACCAGATTACTCTTACAGGCCCCGGCTCTTTGAAATACTTGGCGCCTCAGGGTGGTTATGGTTTTACTCTGGGGGGGACGATTTTGCATGAAGATGACCCACCTGGCTTTTCATATGATAGTGGTTCAAGCGACACGATCACATTTGGTCAAGCCAATTTTCCCTTTGGGGCCCTCGCATCCTGGGATCCCAAGAGTATTTTAAATAAGTAAAAATTATGGCAAAAAATAGATACAGCAACACACCATACTTTATCAATAATTATTCTATCTATGAGGACGTATTTGAGGATAGAGGGGTTAAGTTTATAAGACAATATGGATGTACATCTATGAAAGCCTTAACGGATGCTCAAAAAAGCTCTATTGTAGAGAAAAAAATATTTTGGGAACATGGAGATCGACTGGATAAGGTCGCCTCGCGCGAGTACGGAGACCCCACATATTGGTGGGTAATTGCCAGATATAATAAAAAGCCCACAGATGCCCACTTTAAGCGCGGCGACGTTGTTTTGGTGCCTAGCCCTATAAGGCTAATTGTAGCATACTATACGGAATAAAAATGAGTGCAGAAACCAATAAAGTAATTAGAATTCTTGACTCGCAAACAGTCAAGGATGATGAAAACCGACGCTTGCTGATAAGAAAAAACGCCCAACAATCTCTTTTATATTTATCGGAACATATTGCGAACTATAATCAACGTTTTTATTCAAAGAAAGGGGATGGTACCGTACATAAAGAACCGGGCGGATCTGGCTCTGCCCTCTTCTTCGGGCGGCTGCAAGCTCTTCGGAAAGTAGGGACCGTAGAACCTATGGTAGCAGATAACTCACATGAGGCCCTTTCTACCGGCGGCGCCGCTGCTCACCTCCTGCCGGGCGGCAAATTTGGGTGGCGCTCGGGATATGCCAACATTACTCCCGTTATATCGGGAGCTAGAGCCGAACCTGGCCCACCTGCCCTAGGTAAGAGTAGTCCTGACTTGGCTATTAGCAGACTTACTGGACTCAGCGACGACGTCGAGAAGTTTTTTACTTTTGAGTTAACTTCTGCACAGATGGCCTCTCTGGTGCCAAAAATTCAAATCTATAAATTAGATTATAAACTTTTCGCCAAAGGTGATCCGGATGGCGAAGAGGGTACCGTAGACCACAGCAAGAAACCAACAAGGCGAGAAATAGTATTTGAGAAAGCTATTACTAAAGATCAATTAGAGAGAGATTCTTTTGGTATACTAGAGAGAGATGGCAATTTGGGGGGGTCAGGGATTAAATCTTTTAGGTGGGCCCTTAAAGGTGTTAACCCTGCAGAGGTTGATTCAAATATAGAAGCCACACTTGAAGTCTATTTTAATAATATCGGCGTGTTTCAAGATATTTTGGACAATCTGGATCTTGGAGGTACAACACCGGGGAGTGCAACCTCCGCGGCCTCTTTCCTTGATTTAATAACATTCGCTCCCCCCACTTTAAAAGACTCAAAAAACCTTCCTTGTATTGAGGATTATGACGAGTCCTTTTTCGAAATCGAGATTGTTGTTGGATGGGATACTGCACCGGATTCGACCTCCTTCAACTCTTTAGAGCTGGAACACATTAATGAGCAAACTACCTCTCTGTTTTTAACCTTGACTGATCATAAGTTTGATTTTAAAGAAGATGGATCCGCCACATTAGAAGTTAACTATAGGGCCCGATCAACCATGAATGGCCGCAAATATGATATGTTTGAATCACCGGCCAACAGCAAGCTCGGAGCTGCCAAAAAGGCTGTTGCGGATGCCGGCGGCGAGCTGGAAGATGCACAATCCGCCGGCACGACCAATCTCACCGCCGAACAGAAGTTATTAGATGAGTCAGAAGAAACTTTATACGATGTACTGAAGATGCAACACAGAAAGCTCGTAGCACAGTTTATTCGATCAGCATACGTTGCCAAGATTCCCAGCCAGTTACTATTAAATGGTTTCACTGTGGGGGGGGGCACCGGTGCGGCCGCCAACGCAGATGACGCCCTAGGCGCCCCCAAAGAAGCCACCGGTGTTCTGACCTGGAAACAGTTGGGTGACATACTCACTTCGCAAGCGGCCGGGGCTGATTATGCAAATTTAAAAACCGGCGTTATCGACCCGGTGCAGGCAGCTGTCCGAGAACTAGCAGGCGCTACAACGAAGATTGTTGTCACCCGCCGAGAACAAGGCAACTACGATTTCAATGCAATTGATATAGCGCACGACCTTGTGATGGACCCCGACACGGAGGATACAGACGTGTCCTCAGTCGATGTCCTCGATCAAAACGACGCAGCGGGCCTGGCAGACTCCGGCGCTGGGACCTTTAACACCATTAACTTTTTATACTTGGGAGACATCCTAGAAACCATAATAGAGTGGCAGCCGAAAATTCTTTCTGATATAATGTATAAGAAATTTGCCTTAGCAACCATGGATTTCAAATTTATAAATTATTTTAAGTTGGTAGAAAAAATGAACCCGGTACTGAAAACTGTGTCAGGCCATTCGTTAGCTAAACTGAGTTGTAAACAAGCGCAGATGACCTCTGCACAAAAAAAAGATTTATATAGCTCGATCAACCTGGCAAACATCCCGATTAATTTGGAGTTATTCTTAGATTTTTTGACGGAAAAAATTATACGCCCTCAGCGGTCCGTCTACTATTTTGAAGATTTCCTGCATGATTTATTTAATACGCTTGTTAAACCAATCTTAGCTGACCCCGGTGTTTTTGGTTCTCGTCCGACAATGCCGGTGATGATTAACATTAATGTTGATACGTCAAATAAGGGTACGTTTTTTAATGGAAAACACCTGGGCAACTACGATCAACCGGATACCAAACTCATCAATCCGGATGATATAGCGGTGAGCATTTGGCGTGGCGAAATAAAGTCAGCTGCGCGCTGGTCTGGCCCTGCCAGAAAATATAATTTTATCAACTCGATAGATACGTATCGAAGAAACAGCCCTGTTTACGGTGTCGCCGCGGGCCAGGCACCCCAGATTGTTATGAAACCATCAAAGACGGAAGATTCGGCAACAATTAAAATAATAGGCATTAATCTTCATGTGGATAATTTTAAGGGAGACTACGACAAGAACATAAAATCATCAATCAGTAATTTTATCGTTGGTTTAGACCGTGGAGTTGTAAAGTCTGTAAGTTTTGAAAGGGTCGACCAGGCCTATTTGCGCGAGTCGCGCACAGCTACATCTAAAAATTTTGGTGTAGGGCAATTAAGAGAACTTTATCATGTAAACCTGAAACTATATGGTAATAACCTCCTGAAACCCGGGCAAATTATTTATGTGGAACCCAATAGTTTAATATTTGGGCGACCATCTGATAAAAAGTCTGCTGCTCGAATCCTTGGTCTTGGGGGATATCACTTGGTTGTTGATGTTTCCAATGAAATTTCACAAGATGGGTGGGAAACGTCCGTAAAAGCTTTGCATATGGCAATGCCGGCCGGAGATACTACATCAGTTACACAAAACATTACATCCGCAACGCCCGCGGCAACACCTTAAAATATCAGACTAAGTGCTATTTAAATTATGGGGAACGAATCACAATATAGTACACTGCCTGAGGTTATTAGAGAAGAGGACATTGGAGACCAACACATGTTGGCTCCCGAGAACGTCCTTCCTTTAGGCAATAATTCAAATCCGTTAATATTCAATTTCGCGGAACGCTTGCGGTACCGCAACGCCACCTACTTTGAAGATCTGCCAAAACCTATTGACACTCTTTATGATAAAGTTTTTTATGGCAAAGTCGACCGCTATCAAAATACCATTGTGCCAAAGAAAGATAGTTCTTTATTGACCCAAACATCGTACGACAGAAACGTTTTTGCTCTTGATTTTGTGGCCGACGCCTTTTTTCAATTGAAAAGAAATCTGACCATCGCGGCGGATAGCGGCGGCATTGTCAGGGACACTTCTGTATTTCATAATATTCAAGCGACACGGGGATGGTTTAACTATGAGAGGAAATATCGATCGATATTTGCTCTTCTTATCCAAGCACACAATGGCTATTTGACGCTTTTAGATAAAAAAGAATTTAATAAAATTATTACTTTTACTGATTATGTTCAGTCATTACAAAACTATCTTAAATTCGGTACGTATAGATTCCCAATTTCTTTAACAGAATATGTTTTATCACCTCGTACCCCACCGCGGATATCTGGGCTGACCATAAATATCTCGGAGGACTCTTTCGGATCCGATCTTAACAAGTATACCAAGTATTTTCTTGATCCAAATTTTTCATATTATGTTCGCGCAGCTCGAAAGTTTGGTTTCTATGTGGATAGGAACGGCCCATGGAGATTGTTTGCAGATGTATTCTCGCCTCCCATGGCCGGCCCCGATGGGTTTATTGAGGGAGCAAACCATGTAACGGGGGCCATTGAAAAAAACTTTTTTAATTCTTATTACGACAGAACCTATACCTTGGACATCCCACTAATGAAAGAAGGTCTTTTAACGGGGTTTAATCAATTTGCCCGCGACAATGGCAAAATTACAGAAACAGTACTCGGTCTAACGGAACGAAGCGTACCTGGTGGGGGCGGCGTAGGAACTGTTGGGTGTGGGACACCTGTTTTTATTAAGACCTTGGGGTATCGACACCCAGTAGCAGCCACAATGGTGGATGATTTAGGAGATCCCTACTGGTTGGCCTTTTATTTTAATATTCGGATGTCAGAATCTGGGGTGCATTATAAAAATTCGACGACCCTGATAGAAGAAGCAACCAAAATCGCTGCAGCATATGATTATAATCAGGCTCTTATTTATATTAATAATCTCTTTAAGCCATACCTTTATGATGAAAGAATCTTTAAAAAGCACTTGACACAAGAGGAGACGACTGCTAGAGTAGGGTCAGTCTTTGATTCATCTACTGCTGGTACAGGTACCGGAGGTGGATCGGGCGGTTACTAGGAGTAAACTTTGCTTTTTCAAGCGTTAGATTTGAAGGCTGATTGTGTAGGCTATTACGCCAATAATATCATTAATCCCGGCCGCCTTCTCCCTCTCGAAGGAAAGACCTGGGAATACTCTAGTCACCTCACCGGCGCCAGCTACGAAATAGGACAGATTTATAGCCATGGCGCCACCCTTACTGAAGTATGCGCCCCGGAGATGAAGGATGACTGGGAGAAAATTAAGAAAACACTCAGATCATGCTTGAAAGCTTTCCGTACATCGGGCCTATCCCTCGAAAAAAATTGTTTTTATGATGTTATACCAGAATATTTTTTGTATCAGTACCTAGAAGCCAAAAACAGAATAACACAGCACGTACTGGATACACATAAGCGCCCAGTCAACTACCAGTTTATGTATAATCTGGTGGAAATGCTGTCAGATATTCGGACCCACTCATTGAACCTTGATGTGGGCTCTATACAACATCTTTTGAGTTCGGTGCGTGGTAAGAATTTTCATCGCACCATTCAAACTGTGGCACCGGTGTGTAATTACAACCCATGGGGCACCATAACGGGGCGTTTGGCTACAACTCCCAACAGCTTCCCGATTCTTACAATGAATAAGGAATTCCGGGCTTGTGTTAAACCCAAGAATGATTGGTTTTTAGAGCTAGACTTTAACGCAGCAGAATTGAGGACACTTATTGCTCTCACCGGAGAGGAACAACCCCAAATCGACATTCACGAATGGAACCGCAAGAATATTTATCGCAACATTGGATCGAGAGAAGATGCAAAGAAGAGAATCTTTGCCTGGATGTATAATTCTAAGTCAGAAGATTTTCTTTCCAATCGGGCTTACGATAAAG
>Ga0209756_1001456_pt1 | contig 21826 bp, 29 predicted proteins | sample ETNvirenome_6_85_FD_184071 | JGI IMG/M metagenome (GOLD analysis project Ga0209756, IMG submission 184071) | Marine viral communities from the Pacific Ocean - ETNP_6_85 (SPAdes) (version 3) | ecosystem: Environmental > Aquatic > Marine > Oceanic | place: Pacific Ocean | collected 2013-06-19 | reverse complement strand
AGTTTAATAATTTAGTTACAATTCCGGCTATAATCGCAGCAACACCTGCTCCAGTCGCGCGATCAATCCATATACTTTTAATACGATATTCAGTATTTTTTGCAACCTGACCATTAAGCTGAGCCAGTTGGCCATTTGTTCTTTTATGGTGATCCATGCTGTTTTTAAACTTAATCTCAACAAGCTCACGTAATGCGTCTAGTTTTGCTGCGAGAACCTCGTTGGTTGGATGTGACATAAAAAAGTTTAATACATAGCTGGATTGCCGTAAGCAGCAGCAGACGGAGATCGTGTAGCCACAGGCGCGGCTGTATGCGTAATAACAAGTTTTGGGTCGTTCGAAGTACCAGCTTGATCGGAGTAATAACCAGACATACTATCTACGTCTCCTGATCCCCACGTTGGTTCTGTGTCTGTAATATCTGCGCCCATTCGACAACCTAATTTAGTTGCTCCAGTTTTATCAATAGCTGCTTCACCTGAGGCGTTCAAGGTTATGTCGTTGTATGCAGAATCACTGAAAGCAGCGTAAGAGATGTTTCCAAACGAAGTGCTGCCCATGTTTTGATAGTCTGTTGTTGTGATTGTGGTTACATCTGCAAATGTTGCTTGGCAAATGTGCAGTGAGTTATCTATCGAAGAAAAGGCTGTTGATTTAGCTGTTCCATAAAGAGAGAGAACCGCAGAGTCTATAACATCTGTGTCAGTAATTGCTGATGTGTCCATGGCATATTCAGAACGACGGAGACTGGAATACTGGTTTGATGTTGTTGATGCTTGAATCAAACAAAAGTTACCAGTAGCCTCACTCGGTCCAGTATCTGTACCAGCGCCACCTTGAATAGTCGACCATGTCTCAGACGCAATATTTCGATAAACACGGCCATCCTCAAAATTCCCTGGCGATGGATAAACCGTTGTTGTTGTTCCACGCAAACCACTTGCGAGAACAGGAGTAGTTACGAACCCGAAGTTTAAGTCTGTGAACCACTGAGCAGTATTCGCAAATTCATCCCAACGATGCCTTATAACTTTTCCATACTTAGACCCTGACCGAAATTCAGTAACCTTCTGGTTCAAGCCAACTTGAGTCTGTATGTAGTTTGGACCAACCATGGTGATCTGAGGAAAGGCTTTATCAACACACAACAAATCCCTGCCGTAATCGGTGTTTATAATGCTTAATAATAGCGGTTGATATTTCTTAAACCACAATTTTTCCTCAATAAACTGATGCATACTAATCTGAGTAAGCGCTTTTAACTTTATACTGGTTAGAACCTAAATTCTTGAATACCCCGTTCTTTCTTTCTTTGTTTGTTTTTTTAAGGTGGCAATTGGCACATAATGTTACTAAATTTGTTCTTTCATTAGCCAATAATACATCCACAGATTTAGGTATTATATGGTCAACTTCCATTACTTCTGGATCATGTAAATCACAGTTTTGACAGGTATGATTATCCCTTTCTTTTATCCAGTTGTTTAACCAACCACCCCTCCCACCTTTCCATTTATAATGTTTTTCACCACCAAGAAATCCTTTTAGTCCCTTGTTCCACGGAATACGTCCTTTGGGGAAGTGAGTCTTACCTGTATTGCGATTAGTGTGACCAACCATCGATAAACTGAAGCATCTACGAGAGCAGAATTTTACGGCTCTGCTTTTATACTTTTTTTTGCAATGTTGGCACTTTTTCATACAATCCTATCAATCACTATAACTAGAAATACCGTATTCTAAATGTACTGCTATCAAACGTGCGTCTCCTGTTAAATCGTCTGATGCTACTTTACGAGCCACAACAATGTTCATCATTTCTCCTCCCGTTGGAGTACCTGCTGGAGTAATAGCTGTTGATTCCGGTGAAATATGTAAATCTCCTTGTGCTATCCATGTATCTGTTGTTGTTACTTCTGATCCAAGAGCACTGTCAATTGGATCGTTATCTGCTAAACCAAGCATTGCAATTCCCCAATCCACAGTCTCTGCTGCACCACCACCCGCATTCGTCCAGTGAAATCGCGCAGTAAGAGTGCTACCATCATAGTTATCTGGCATCACAAGATTCCAGAAAGCGTGTTCCTCTGTTGAAGCATCGAAATCCAATACATAGTAGTTGATATCATTTGTCGCAGCCTCTACTTTTGTAGAAGCAGAACATCCTGCGGTGGTTAAGGGAGCACCACCAGCAGCAGACAAAACAATTGTTCTTTTAGGATTAGTGTTATTGACCTGAATTTTTGCACCAGAAGCTAGGAATAAGTCGGAAAAACCCTCCGAAGAAGTCCCAAGAGAAGCACCATCATCTGCGGTTGGTGCTATATCTGTTCCAACATTAGCAGATGTTAGTGTTTTATTAGTAAGTGTCTCTGAACCAGCTACGGTTGCCAGTGTTCCTGTGGTTGGTAGGGTTACGTCTGTAGTGTCCGTGGTAGTTAAGGTGAGGGAATGATTACCTGAACGGATCAACGCACCTGTAAGGGTCACTGTGTTGCCCTGAATAGACGTTAAGTTGGCTAGTGTGTCGATAGCTGACTCGATAGTAACTTCTGTGGTTGCGTCTAATGCGTCTATATTTGAAAGAGTAGCTGTACCTCCAGAATCAGTAATTACATTCACTGCACCAACAGCAAGTCCACCTACTAAAGTTAAAATGTCGCTTGCTTTTGCATAAGTCATTCCAGCCTCACCAGAGAGCGACCCACCGTCATTAAATTGTACTTGTGTATCTGCGCCACCAGGATCAGAAGACATCGAGACGAGTAGTCTGTGTGTGGTTGGGTCTGCCCATAAGGTGACCGGTGTAACACCGTCCACATTAGAGACGGCGAGTAACACAGGTATGTTGTTGTCGTCACGAGGTGCATCTGCCATATTAAGTTGAATCGATTAGTAATTTTTTTGTTGTAGTATCTATATAAATTGCGACTGGTGTGACTCCGTCTGACTCAGAAGCAGCTATTAAAACAGGAACATAATTATCATCACGTATTGCTCGGCTGCCACCCGCATCACTACCAGAAGTATCGTCATCTACATCTAATGTGTGACTTGTGGGGTCGATTCGCAAAGCAAGCGGTGTAGCACCGTCACCGTTATCTAATCCCATCGCAACGGGGATATTATTGTTGTCGTGTGGTGCATTTGCCATAAATATGCTTTGTAGCTTGTTCTAATGCTTTGTATTTGTCTCTTACTGCTCTGTCGGCTTGTATGAGTCGTTCTGATTCTATTTTGTTACTTTTCTTTCCTTCTGCAAGAATCAGCCTGTCTGCTTCTATTTCACTTCGTGATCTTTTTAGTGCAACATTCGCCTTTTCCATTTTAACGTAAAACAAACTCCACTCACTCATTAGTTTCTTTTGAGAATGCTCTAGTCTTGCCTCCTCTAGCGTGACCGCCTTTTGTCTTTGCTCAGCATCATACTTAAGATTCGCAATTTCATTCTCTCGATCTGTGACTTCCTCTTTGCGCTCAGCAAGCCAAGAAACTTCTTCAGCTAACTCAGACCGAGCTGTATTCAACCTAACTGCTTCTTTAACCAAAACCTCGGCTCTTTGTTGATTGTCTGCTAACAACTCATCAACAGGCTTCATTGCCTTCTCTTTGCGTGCCTCAAGTACCTTAACTTCACTAAATACTGATGACATGTGTTTTCTAATCTTTTCCTCCTCCTCCTTGGCCATTATCTGTTTTGCAATAATACCAGCTTCTATTTCTTTGTAGACTTTCTCCTCGTTAACACGAGCTGTATTTAAACGTTTTGAGATAGAAATCTCCTCTGCATTAAGTTTGGCAACACGTTTAATGCGCTCCTTTTCAGACTTGGACTTACCAGCTCGTACTGTTTTTGCGTCTAATAACTTCATGCCATTTCATCAAACTTTGGTGATTCCTTCTCGGTCTTTTTGACAACTTTCTTTTTCACAGGTTTCTTTTTCTTTAGAACTTCTGATGTCGCCTCAGCGTTATCTTGAATACTGATATTCTCAACATCGTCTTCGAGTTTGAATGCCTTGCTATAAAACCCCATAAACATGACATTTTCTTCTGGACGTTTTGGTGAAGTCATCTTGTCTCCTCCTTTGTGAATCAAGTTGCCCTCATCATCTCTTCTTAAGAGCTCACGATTGGTCAAATGTTTCGCAAAGTGACTTGCCAAATATTCCAATAACCAGACCTTCTCCCCTGCCTTAATAGTGGTTGGTTTACCATTCCAGTATCCTGTGAAATCTTCAGTTGTAAAATTGATAAATAGTGCTGTTTTAGCCATAAGTTTTGTACGAGGGGGCAATCACTCGTGGTTAATGCCCAAGCCGTTCAGCGATCGGCGTTATTTTTAGCGCTGACCCAGCCCCACAATATTGTGGGGCTGGGTAGTAATTTTGACTAGATTAAGCGCAAGTCAATTGCTCCGTACTCTCCAGTTGTTCCTGCTGTCATAGCAGTACCAACCATAGCTAGAAGTTCAGCTGCGCCATCGGCGACAACCTCTACTCCTCCAGCTACATTGTCAGAAGCCATTACAGATAGTCCAACTCCTACAGTTCCATCGAGCAGAACTGTTGCTGGACCCCCTACTTGCAACCAACCGTACTGTGATGCAGTTAATGCGATCACAGCGACACCAACTGGTGAAGATGAGATTGTTGTTGGGTTAAGAATCACCGTGTCATAGGGATTCTTAATAATGTCAATTGTTGTTGCTGTTGTTAAAGCAACGACGATTGCATCTTTAAGGTTTACTGTGAATGCTGCGGCTGTTGCGGCTAGGTGTCCGCTAATGCCGTAGTTGTAACCCTCGCCAGCGTCGTCAGCGATGTTAACAAAACCATCTGCATACTGGTTTGCTGTAACTGTAACTGTTCCTGTTGTGGTGATTGATGTTTCACCAACAGAAGCAGCAGCAATTGCAAGGTTGTGGTCTCCAGTATCTTGTGCTGATGCTTGTTGAAGCTTACCAGCATGTAAATCTGAGGCACCTGCCTTACAATATCGGAACGCACGACCATCGTTGCTGTGTACAAGTTCTCCAAGTTTGTGAATTTTATCTTCACTATCCACGTGGATGGCTTGTCCTACAACTTGAGGTCCTGTTCCGGTTAATGGTGTAGACATAATAAATAATTAGTTATGTAGATATTCTAGTCAGGAACAACTGCGGTTGCTATAGCTCCAAGCGCTGTTTGTGCTGTAGCTACCCAACCGTCTGCATCGCTGACTTTTGTGATCGAAATAACTTCTGTATCAGTACACGCATACTCTTGAGTACCGTCACTATCAACAGTGTTAATCCTTTCACCACTTGTCGTTGGTGTTCGCATTTCAAATGCTCCACCAGCATTACATGCAATCTTAATTGTGTGTCCTATTTCAACATCTGAGAGTGCGGGCAGGACAATCCAATCGTTTACGTCGTTAGTTACTGCTGCTACAGCAACTGCTGTTGCTCCAGCAGGAATCGTAGAAGCTGCTCCATTGTCGTCGTTTGGGGTGATAGATATGGCAGAGATCAGTAGACCACCACCTGTGGCACCATCACCTAATTCCAATACTGCTAATGTTCCGTCATGCACAAAGGCTCCTACCTCAGCTAATGTTCCGTCACCTTGAGCTACTCGAATAACAACACCCCCGGCCTCAGAAGTAGTTGTTGGCGAGTCGATGATAATATCGACACTTCCGTATTCCTGTGTGTTACCCGCAGAATCTTCTCCAAGACCAGTCATTCGGAATACGACATCGTCTGCTGCTGGTGAAGCACTTTCGTGCTTACCCTGCAAGACAACACCTGTTGCACCAGCTTCATCTGAGTAGAGCTCAGTAAGACCGGTTCCGTTAGGTTCAATGCGAATATTTACATTAGCGTCTGCACCAGCACCACCAACATCCAACAAGAGGAAACCTCCGGTTGCTGATGGTGTGAATTGAAATCCGTTTACTGACGACGCAACACCAACGAATGTTGCACCTTGGGCAGTACCATGAGCAATCTCAAAGTTACCGGTACCCTTAGTGTTCATGTTGATGTCGATATTTGTATCGTCACCCTGCGAACTGAAAGATGGCCCGATTGTAGTCACAGCGTTGGCTACACGAATGTAGTTGACTGCTGAATCTACAGTATCAAATTCGAGGATTTCATTTTCATTAGCATCCAGTAAGTCTCCAAGATCGATTTTGATGTTTTTCTGAGCACCATACATGATCGCTGGAGAATAATCTTTTTCTTCAATAGCCATAATTTGTATGATTATATTTTTATTACTCTATACGACTATTAGAGCTAGATGCTTGTAATTCCTGTCAATTTACCGTGTCGTTTAGGATTGTTCGTTACGAATTCTCCACCTAGATACACATGACCAACTACCGCACCTGCATTTGCTGGAACGATCCAATCTGACCATGAGAAACCAAGTCCCATAGGAGTTGGATAATCGTTTCCTTTGATTTGATTCTTGTAGCTAACTGCCTTTGCACTGAAGAATGGCAAGCCATACCAGTCTAGGAAGTTTTCGTTAACCGAGAACCATACACCTGATGTACATTTCTCATCCATCAATACTGGTTTTCCAGCATATTCAAGTGCTGAGAACCCTGTGCCACCAACCAAACCTTTCATGCGTGAAGCATCCTTCATGATGCGTTCTTGTGGTCTCAATAACTGACCATACAAGTTAGAACCGGTTTCAGTTGTGTAATGGGCTGTTGGTTTTTGTGATCCTGATGTTACGGCTGACCACAATGTGTCCAACTTAGCTAATGTCAATGTTCCAGATGATGCAGTAACTGTCGATTGCAATGTTGTGTATGTTGAACGAGAAAGTCCACCAATTGAAGTAACGCTGCTTCCGTCATCTACTAATGCTGCCATTCCCAATGGGTCTTTAGAACTGTTACCAGTACCATCAGCGTAGAAGATTGTACCCAAATCATCAGCCATGTCTTCTGTATCTGACTGAATTGTGAGTCTCATTAAATCAAGAACCTTCTCGTCTGTATCAGCAACTGAAAGCTCGTCACCAGGAAGAGCAACTGTAATCTGATAGAACTTAGGTCCATATTCAAGAAATTGACGATTGTCTGTTGCTGATGTTGCGAATGTGTCGAATCCACTGAATGAAGTACCAGTACTGTTTTTTGATACTTTAATCGGCATTCGTAGATTACGACCGCTCCACTTTTTTGCTCCACGTACTATGCGTTGGAACAAGACATTAGAATTCAGAACTGTGTCGACAACAAAAGGAAGATACTTCTGCTGAACGGTAGTCTGAATACGTTGTCCGTATACTTCTGCCATACGATTAAATTGTTAAGTAATAGATGCCTACCACGGACGATTTGTGGGATTCTTAAAATCCTGGTTCGTCATAAAAGTAGGTGGTTTAGACTCAACACCTTTTTCAGAGGTTGTTGCGCCTGCTATTTCTTTGCGATCTTTGAGAGCCTTGGATTTCTTGTTGTTTGCCTTTGCTTGCATCAATTGATGAGCAATACGGTAATTCCAACGTCCCTGACTATCAACAATCTCATTGTTGAGGGTGAATGCAAGAAGTTTATTTTTATCAACCTTGACGCCATCTGGGTTAAGGTTTTTATCGTTTTGAATAAAATCGAGCTCCGCATTTAAGTACTCATTAGCCGAATCCAAGGCTTTCTTATTAGACTCTTCTTTGTCTGAGAGTTCTTTCTTAACACTTTCTCTAATTTTTTCATCACGACTAGAAAGGTCACGATTGTAATCTTTCCATTGCTTCTCATCACCTCCAAACCATTCAGGGATGTGTTCTGACCTCTCTTGAGGTGCTTTCTCCCTGAACTCTTGCCGAATCTTATCGATTGCCTCCGAATGTCGCTTTTCTTGATCGTTAAAACGATCTTTCCAATCGTCTTCACGTTCTTTCCAACGAGGGTGCTCATTAAACTTCGGCTCAGCTTCCTTTTCTTCTACGTCAGAGTTTTCTTCCCCCTCTGACGACTGGGGTTGGTCACTGTCGTTTGTTTCTGATGGCGAGTCAGCAGAGGTATCGTCCTCTGTATTTCCGAGAGTAATATCTCCTTCTCTTGGGAATGACGCCATGTCTTCTTCTGACATAAACTATGATTAAGAGGTGAGTGACGCCCCTAATATTAGCACTCAAACTTTCTATTTCTTTTTAGACTTCTTCTTAAACATCTCCAGTGTTGCCTTCTTAAAACGCCTCATTAAAGATGGTTTAATCTTTGAATATCCTTTTCCTTTTGGCATATTTTATTGGGTTATTGGTTGTGGTTCTCCCCCTAAGGCTGGTTGTGCTTGTTGTAAAGCCATGGCCTCTTGAACCTCTTGATTATCTTTAAAGACTATTTGTGGTGCATTTTGCTCTAGCCAGATGTTAGCTGCCATGTCTTCTGGATTTGGGTACTCAAGACGCTTAAACAAATCTATATTTGAGATACGTCCGAGTCTTGCGAGATCAAGAGCTTGGTTGGCAATCGCTATACTATCCTTTGGTAGGAGTGATCCTGCTTTAACAGAGACAACCATCTTAGGAACTGGCGCACCTTCAACAAACTGAAAGCCCGTGTCGTATACATACAAGAGCTGCAAGAACCAATTGTAAATATCATCTGCAAACTGTTCTAAGTATTCACTTACACCACCCCCTATGCGGTCTGTATCGAGAGTTCTGGCCATAATCTTACCTGTAGCCAGTTTCTCGCTCTGTAATCCAGCCTGAGACGATCCTGAGGTACCAAAAATATCACGCAACCTACTGCGCTTATCTACTACGTCTGTATAAACGTCATTTGGCAAGCTGGTTCCAGGAAGACGATCAATGGCATCTCTTGGTGAACCGTCTGGAATAACAATCGATCCACCAGCGTTCATTGTTGTCGCAACACTCTTTGCTTGACTCTTTGTAAGACCAGACCTTGATAAGGAAATGATCAAGCCGTTATTCATGTTATCGGCGTTCTTGTCGATCTGACGATTGCGTTTGTTAATGATGTCTTGATTGGCAAGATTCTGTTGAATGAGAGATGTGTTGTCCATTGGCTGATCTCCTAAATTAAACACAGAAAGAAACTCATACGGCATCTTAGGAACAGGGTGATGATTAACACCGACAATCTCTCGCTCTTCTGGTGTTTCATTACCAAAGTCATCTGTCTGCGTACCAGCCTCTACACGATCATAGTTCCAATGTGGGTTCTTTTTCTTCAAAAGCACTGTCTGATCTAGCGTCCAGAACATTGCTGCTTGTGTCCACCATTCAATGAAACGAACCTTAGTACCCATTTCATCGTTCACGGTGTCTTTGACCTTCTTAATGGCACCTTCACTTGCATCACTGTTCTCAAGGATAGCTACAAGCTTTTCTGCGGTCATTGTTCTGTATTCACCAATACGATCACCTGTGTATCCATCCTCATCCACAGTAGCTTGTGGGTCTAAAATAATCTTATGCGGACGAATAATACGAAGACTCGGAATGTCTTTATCTAAATCCCAACCAAACTTCCCGATCCCGATATGATAAAGAGCCCAATGGCGAGCGCCTTTCTTGAGCTTTAATCTCATTCTATTAAGCTCAGCAACTTCACCAAGCTTGTTTTTAGTTTTCTCCATTAAGTCTTGATTTGCCTCAAGCTCTTCGTCTTCTTGAGATGCTAACTCAACCAGAGGCTCTGGATTACGTCGTGTTACTTGAGGTAGATAAGTCTCTAAAGACTCAAAAATGAGGTTGTCGACCATGGGTCGATCCCCTCTAGTTCTTCTTAATCCTGGAAAATCGAATTGTTTACCAAGCCAATACTTTTCGTTTTCACTATATTGCTTTTGCCATTCCCCCTTTACGCTAGAATTACGCCATGCGTCCTCCCAACGTGAAGTTAATTTAATAATGTCCTCATCACTCGTCTTAAGTGTGAGTTCTGGCAATTTTTCGCTCACAGCCCCTTCTACTGTCTCTTCTGCGTCTTTATTGGGGCGCTTATTAACATCCGATCCCAGACTTGCATAAGCTGCAACTCCGTTATCTGGCATGTTGTGAAGTTATTTATATACTTATTATAACATATTTATTCAGACTCTCCAATCTGATTGAGACTCTTCCTCCATACGATCGAACATTTCCAGTGGATCAAACGAGACTGTGTTGTCGGGATTCAGCATATAACTGTTTGTTGTTGGCTCCATATCACCATGAATGATGTCACCCATCCCTTGGAATCTTTGCATACCAACACGCCAAAAGATTGTTGCTAATGCCCGATGATCTCTACCGCTTCTTACCCACTTATAACCCTTTACCTGATTAGTCACTGGATCAAGTATCTTAATCTTTGCAAGGTTATTCCAGTCTGTCCAATATTCGAACCAATCATCTTCGGTGCCATGAACAGCAACCCTCTTATTTCGAAACTCATCTACCACTAACTGAATCATGCGGTTTCTATCACATGTAACTGCACCGTGCTCATCTCCTTTGCTCCATCTAACCAACTCTTTCGTGGTTCTATCTCCTGTCAAAGCACAAAGATAAACTCGCCCTATCCACCTTTCATAGAACTTACGACTACCAATGAGATCACCTCCTTGGTCTACTACTGCAATAGCCTTAGGCCAACGCTTCATTAGGGCATCCAATTCATCGTAGTCAGAGCAATCACCATGATAAAACAAGCCTGTCGCATCTCCAATGACATAATCGAGTCTGAGTCCGGTGTCAATACCAATAATAACTCTTTTGTCTTTTGATGGCGCATAAGCATGACCTGTAAGGTTTTGAAAGAAACTGCTTCGTAGAAGCTTCGAAGTACCGTCAGCATATGGTAAACCTAAAATCTTAGTATAGAAAAACTCTGTTGTTGTGTCTTTGTTTTGAAACTTGTCTACCAAATCACCTGCTGATACCCATGGAGCTATCAATAATGGAACCCAATAACCAGACCACTCTCTGTCTGGATAACGAGATATCCATCGTCCAGTTGCTCTGTCAGCATCAGAAAGCTCAGCCTTACACTTCTTGCATATATAAATGCGTTTCTCGATGTCTATGGACATCTTATCAGGGTCTTCCGTATTCCAACTCATTGACTGCTCATAGTCACAAGACTTACACGTTACATGCCAATGCTTCTGATCCGACTTGAGCCAATCATTATGTACTCCTGTCTCTGGAAGACTGGGATGAGAGAATGTATGGGTCTGTTTAAACTTGGAATGCTGTAGTCGGGCTTGAAAGTCAGCGATAATATCCAACTTCGAACTATCTTTCTCATCATGCACCAACCTATCTCCTGTCACCATAATAGCAGCTTTCTTTGTCCAAGTTTGGCCCGTTACAGACACCTTTCCATTACGACGTATAATGATAGTTCCGTTCTTTGTAGTAGGACACCATGCAATACCAGAATACTTCTCAAGCCCCACTGTCGGATTAGTCCAGCTGTTCTTTCGGATTCTGACCCTCTCCATCTGTTGAGTACCAAACCTATTTTCTTGAGATGCTATTAAGCCTTTGTTACTTGTCTTTCCTAAAAGGACTAATAATGCCTGGAAAGCATCACACGTGCCGTTTTGTCGTTGCCATAACGTCGTACCTTTGTGGTTGTCTCCATCACTCATCATGAGTCCATGAAAGACTCCCTGAAGCTGCTTCTTGTTTAGGGTAAACACCAACTCCATCGTCAGTTTCTTTTCAGGGATCAAACGTCTGATACGTCTACTATCGTTTGTTGATAGCTCGTAGCCAAAACAAGTTTTCCTTTCCTTCTTATGGAATTTGATTCCCGCTTTATCCAGGTCTTGTTCGAGTTCTTCACAGAGCTTTGACTGAATAATTACAATACGATCAGTTTCATACACTTTATCTTTGTGCTTATCCCGCTTAGTCCAATAACTACCATCACCTATTACCCAGCCCACAATCGAAAAGAATGGATCAGGCTCAATCTGTTTTTGCTTAAAGATGGTTGGGATATGAGCAGACTTCTTGCCGACCATATTGTGCGCTCTCTCTATCCGTAACTTTGATTTCTCTCCACTTAACTTACGTTTAGCAATGACGCAACGGTGATCTTGAGTAACTAACTGGTCTATGAGAGAAGACTCTACCCTCACCATATCCTCATTGGTCTCAAAAGAGGTCATGTCTAATACCTCATCCATTTCTATGGTGTTGGTGGTGATGTTCAGTGAAGGCAGTTTATCGCCTATCAAAACATTCTTATGATCACACCATCCGTTTTGTGTAAGAACCTCGGTCTTTTCATCTATACATCCCCTGAAATAGATCATTGACCCTCCTACTTGCTTTTGCTCAATACTATCCTTGTCTGAAACGTCCTCAAGCATTGTTGGGTTATTTGCGATGATACGATTCACTTTACCTCCTACAAACACCTTAACATCTGCGTCTGTTGGTAAGGTGTTACCCGTCCAATAACATCTACCCTTTCTGCGTGCATAGAACGTCCCATTAGGAGTGCTTGGACACCAGATAGTGCCTTTGTATCGTACGTTCTGTGGTTTCAGCTCTGCCGTTTCAACAGTCTTAAACTGTGTCATTCGTATGGTATGACAGCCGTTTGACTTAATCAGACTTGGCACATAGCCAGCCAGCGCAGCGATCATACATAGAATATCAGAAGTATCTTTATCCTTTTGTGCAATTGCTTGAGTTCCACTTGAGTCTATCCACCCATCTGCTTTAACAAAGGTATCAATAAACAGTTTACATTGGTCACGAGTAAGTTCCATTGCAAGCTCTGCGTCGGGCTTTTTATCTGGGAATCTTTCTCTGATCTTCCTACCCTCATCAAAAGCAAACCTGAAATTGATACATAAACTATGTGCAGCTAAATACTCTTTCCATGTAATGCCTAAAATTCTTAACAATCCACGGATCTCATCACAGTAATCTGCGTTTACTCCTTCTGATTGAGTAATTATAACTGAATAGCTTTTCTTACCTGATCCTTTTGTTTGTCTTGGGTAGTTTCCCTCAGCGAATATCCATGCAAGTAGTGCCACATACTCATCTCTGTATTTCTTTGTCTTACGAGCAGCACCATCATTAACCACCTTTGGAATACGAGCATACTTACCAACCATGTCTTTTGTCTCTCTAAAAAACATTGAACCACTTCCTCTGTAGGGTTGAAGTAACCAGCGGTGATTGGGTGTTACCAACGCATTGAAGTTACGAGCCTCAAACAAAGTACAGTCCATGTCTACTTCCTTACGAAACACATACTCTGGATGCAACCACGCAACCTTTCCCTCTACTGACATGGTTAAGATGTAATCATCGTCTGTTAAGTCTTGGTTGAACAAGAAACCACGCTGAGTAAGTATCTCAGTCTCTTCGTCGACACAATAGATTATGTCCATCTTGTGGTTCTTTGCGTCTCTGTGGTTCTTGAGTATCTGACAAGTACTCATTCCTACCTGAGCTGCTTTCATTACAACAAGATTCTGTGACTGGTCATCATAAATATCTAACAAGAATGGATGACTGAAGAACTCTATTGGGTCACCTTTCTCATTCCGTATTCCCATTGCCCACTGAGAAGTGCATAGGAAGCTATCTTGTTTTTTCATCCCACTCTTTCTTAATAATGTCTTTCACCTCTTGTTTATATTTTTCTGTTAAGGCTACGATGTTGGGGTTGAACTCTGTGGTACCCGTGTCTATCTCTCCTGTTACATGTGTGTCTACACTTTGTAGGGGCTTGCCGTAAACTCTATCATGAATATCTTTATAAAATTGATAATCTCCTCCTCGTGCTTTTTTAAAAGCTACTCTGTATAACTGTTCATCTAATTCACTTGGTTTCACGTCGTTTTCTTCTGCAATCTTTTCAATAAACTTACGCCATTTAGTAGCAAAACCCAACGATCCTTTCGGTCGTCCACCTCCAGGATTTCCCTCAGCAAACTTACCAGTGACTGGATCAGTGTACGTTTTTCCTACGTTTTTATTCGTCTTTTCAGACATATTATAATTTTACTGCATTTTGTCCTGTGTATTCTTCCCAGCGTTTTACTATTACATCTACATACCTTGGGTCTAATTCCATCATGTAACATTTTCTGTTTGTTTTTTCTGCTGCTATTAGTGTGGTTCCAGTTCCACCAAAAGGATCATACACACTACTTTCAGTAAACTGCTCGATGAAATGTAGCGGTACTTCAACACGAAATGTTGCTTTGTGTATCTTTGCGTGTTCTTTTCCTGCGTTATTATTTATCGAAAAAACATTGCTTACTGTACCACGGAAATCTCTTTTGCCGATACTTCTCTTGGCTTCATTTGAAAAAATATGTATGTACTCAAACTGTGAGTTTAAAACACGCCTTGCCATTGCTGGTTGTGCGTTTTCTTTATTCCATACTATCGTATCAGCAAACTTTTCTCTCAACTCATACAAATGCTCTATGAGAGCTATCTTGTTTCCTGACAAGCTCTGCACATTGGAAAACACATAATCAGTATACTCAAGTGACCGCAAAACGTAAGCATTCAGTAAAGACTTATATTCTTCGGTAGTCTTGTCGTCTGTGTCATTCAAATACTTTCCTTGCTCTTTTGGTGTTTTGCCTGCGTTGTACGGAGGTGAGGTGAAAGTTATGTCTGCCTTCTGCCCATCCATCAACCGCTCAACATCCTCAATCTTGGTAGCATCACCACACAACAGCCGATGTTCACCTAACTGATACAGATCACCTAGCTTTGATACAGGTTCTTCTGGTACGTCTGGTATTTGATCATCCTTTTCATCTGGTTCAATAATCAAATCCTTATCAAATCCTGTTAATTCTATATCAAATCCTGATGCGTCTAAGCCCTTTAGCTCCTCAATAACCAGCTCCATGTCCCAATCGCTCTCATTCAGTTTGTTATCGGCCAATCTATATGCATCAGCTTGTTCTTTTGTTAAATCAACCTGTAATACTGGAACTTCTTGTAATCCCAATAGTTTCGCGGCCTCCAGTCGTCCATGACCAACAATCACAACGTTATTCTTGTCTATCACTATCGGCTGATTAAATCCAAACTCCTTTATACTGTCCGCCACTTGTTGCACCTGCTTCTTGGGATGCTTCTTTGCGTTCTTCTTGTATGGTTTTAATAATCTGATGTCCATACCTACACTGGATCGTTAACTATTAGGCTAATTTTAGCCTGTTCTGCTCTACCTGCAATGTGTAAGAGATAGCGCAACATTTGTACTGTTCGTCCTGATCTACCAATAACAAAGCACATGTCTTTCGGGTGTACCGACAAAGTAAACAGTACACCTCTATCATCACGCTTTACCTGAACATCTACGTCATCCTTATTAATTACAAGGTGGGTTATTAAATCATGGAATATCTTTTCAGATTTCATACCTCGACATCATGCTCAACTAACATACCTGAGCTAGTAACAAGAATAGAAGCAATCGACACCGCGCTTTCTACACCAGCAACGAGAACATCTACTGGATCAATAACACCAACTTCCATGAAATCACCTGTCTCCTGTGTAACTACATTATACGCTAAATTGCCTTCTAACACCACATCATCATCTAACCCCATGTTCTCTCTAAGTTGGCGTGCTGGATAAGTAAGAGCTTCATTAAGCAAGCCAGATGACGTTTTGAGCCGTTTTAGTGCTAAACCACCACCACACACCACTCCGTTGTTAAAAGCTGCTTTAACAGAGTTTACAGCGTCCTCAACCTTATACTTGAGAGCCTTCTGTTCGTTCTCTGTAGCTGCCCCAACCTTTATTGAAGCCATTGAGTTAGTAAAGAACGACAATCTTTTTTCCATTTCCTTTTTTGTCTTTTCATTTTTCTCTACCTCAATCGCTGAGCGTAGTGCTGTTACTGATGCAGCTACAACAACCCTATCCTTATCTTCTCCTGGATTAACAATGACAGACTCTTCCCTTCGGCAAATAAACTTACGAGCTGTTCCCATATCCTCTACAGTAGCCTCCTCAAGGCGATCTCCTTTGGCTACTGAAAAGAACTTAGCTCCTGTCATTAATGCTAGATCAGAAAGATAAACGTCTGAATCTTTTACTTTAGGGTGACAAATAGCAAGCGTTAAAAACACACCCTTAGATTTGTTTACTATTGCCGTTGCTAACGCTGACTGCTCCATGTTCTCACAAATAATAACCAACTCCCGCTTGTTGGCCTCTATCGCCTTGTTCATGATGGGCAGAATATCGTTAGCCTCTGTTAGCCTATAATCTGTGATTAAAATTAATGGGTCTTTAAACTCAGTCTCCATTCTCTCTGGATTGGTAACCATGTATGGAGAAATATAACCGTTCGTTATCTGTACTCCTTCGCTTAACTCAAAATGAGTATCCATTGTCTGTGATTTCTCTACTGTGATAATTGCATCCTTCCCGAGTTTGAAATACAAATCTGCTAAGATTTCTGCCACCTTGTCGTCATCAAAGGAAACCATCGCCACCTTCTTTAATTCCTCTTTGGTTGTAATTTCTTTCTTTGAAGCCAACAATTGTTCCTTGACCTCCTCCAAAGCTTTCTTGAGTTCTAGCTCAATCTTTCGACCATCAATCTTTGTCCTGCGCCCAATCTCATTGATAATAGCTTGCAACATAATAAGAGAACACGTTGTTCCATCTCCTACTCTGTCGTTAGTACGAACAGCAGTCTCTCTTACTAGTTTGACAATGGCGTTCTCTATTGGATCATTGAGTGAAAAGTCTCTTGCAATCTGCACTCCATCATCTACTACCATCGCCCAAGATTTCTTATCGATAATAACTTTATTAGATGCAGGTCCGTAAGTGGGTCTAATCATGTCCACCATCTTGTTTACTGTCGTTTTGATGATTTCGAAAGTTTTATCTTTTACAATTTTTGTCTCAGTTTTCATATAACTATCTTTGTAGTCTCTGGTTTATAAATCCTATTATAAATACGTTTAGTTGCACCGTTGGGTTGTGCGAACTCACGCACATGTGCTTTGAGATAAGCTAGGTTGTCTACTCTTTTCTTATATCCTTTATTGAATCTAAACTTTCTATTACAGATATGACAAACCTCCCATTTGGTGCGTGGAGTCTCATTAACGATCTCTAGCTCATGTGGGACGTTTCTGTATCTACATCCCAGGTCTGAATACCTCACACGATTGTTGCTAATACGTCTTCGTCGAATAATAAAACATACTCGACCTTTTCTTTCTTTAGTTCGATCTTCTCTCCAGCAAATGCTCCAAAAATAACCCTGTCACCTTCTTTTAGGTCGTCTATACCTTCTCCTACTGCGATAACAGTACCAAACGCCTTTTGTTCTTGCTCGACGCTGTCAGGTGTTATAAGTCCGTTTGCTGATGTTCTTGACTCCTCTTCGTCTTGTTGTACTAAGACTTGTTTTACTCGTGGTTTAATCTCCATAAAGATCACTTAATTTCGTGGGTCTCCCCTGTTTACTATTTTCTTCAAGTAATTCTCTTCTTGCTCGTGAGGCTTCATCCTCAGCTTCAATAATAAATCCTTTTGGTTTTGGTCCTTGCACATTCTTCTCTATTATCTTGATCGTCCTTTCTGTTGTGTGCCTGAAATAAGTTAGCGTAACTACTATAAGAGTGGCTATTAACAATCCAATAATAATACCTACCGCCATACTATTTTGCTTTCTCTAACTCCTCTTTTACAGGTAACACTTCTGGGCGTGCCAAAACCAAACCTTTTTCAATAAACGCTGTTGCAGTGAGTCCTAACTTGTACTTATCCAGCAATGGGATCAGTTCTTTATTAAAGGCTATAACCCTAGCTTTAATCTCTTCTTGCTCTTTGACCTTTTGGTCTTTTGTTTCTTCTGTCATACAAATAAAATATCCACGTCTAATGCGTGGTGAATAAATATTGTGTTCGTTGTTCTTTCCTTCTTGCTCTTCTCATATAGAAATACAGTATACCATAAAAACAAAAAAGCAACACGTTAGTGCGCCTTTGCTGCGGCTCTTCACATCCTCCCCCACGATGGTGAGACATATGCCCTTTGTCAAGACACAAGAGAATGCTCAGAAGGTTACCTGACGGACATTCTACGTTATCCACAGGTAGTTGTCAAGGGTTTACTCAGGGATTAACCTCTGTTTCTTTTTACCCTCTAACTTATCAACACGTTGCTTCACTTCTCGAACATCATTCTCAAGGTTATATTGTGTTGCCTGATGATCTGGGTACTCACAGTCTCCATCATAAACAAGACCGAGTCTGTCTTCTAATGACTTAATTCTTTTTTTTAGTTTCTTGTTGAACATAGTCTTGTATTCTACCATACTTGGCTGTGGATAACAAGTATGCTATACTGTTTTCAGTAACAACTTGTTCCGCAAATTCGACTAAGAAGATGACTCGTGTGAGCCGTCTCAAATCATGGCCTTTAGTCGGGCTGCGGATGAGGCGAGACAGCTTACACGAGTTATTTTTTTGCAAAGAGAGTAAATTATTGAATTATGAAAGAAAGAACCTGTCCGAGATGTTCTGTAACAAAATCACACAATTTTTTTTATTCAAGTGGTGTGACAAAGACTGGGGTTGATGTTTATTGCAAGGTATGTCGTCGGCAGTATCAACAAGGGAGACGACTTAAAATAAGTCATTACATGAACACTCGTTATGCAAATGATCCAGAATATAGGGCGAGAGTTTTGACGAAGAATAAAAAACACAGAACAAAGAAAAAAAATGCTGCAAATGATGCCGTTGCATACGCACTCAAGAAGGAACGATTAGTGAGACAGCCATGTGAACAGTGTGGCGAGAAGAAGGCCATTGCTCATCACGAAGATTATGACAAGCCACTTGATGTAGTATGGTTGTGCAGGCCTTGTCATTATACACATCACAACCCAGAAAAGATACATGTATAATCTAGTAATTTACTAAAGGAGTATGGACTTCAAAATAGTCAAAAAGAACCCTCAGGTAATAAGTGTGGTTAAAACAGGTACACCACTTTGGGAAGCGATAAGAGACAATACTGAAGCACAGGAGCAACTGAATGATTTAGTACTGTCAGTTAGACAATGCTCGATCGATCAAGCTTGTTGCTTAGAATAGTCTCCTGATGCTGCGACCTAAAAAGGTTTCAGCACTAGCAGATTAGCTAGCACCCGACCGACAGCGATAACCAGACCGAAAGAGGCGCAACATTTTTCAAAAAAAATCGCGCGCCTAAAAATAGGACACGTTGGAATACTATCCAAAAACTACGAAACACTCGTGGAATAGGAATAGAGTATAAACAATAGGTCTTTCGGGATGGGAGGAGCTAGAAGGGAGGGTGTTTATTAAGTACACAATTATGTACAGTAGAAAAGACTACCTTAAAATTACACACAGAATAGGAGTTCCCGAAGATGTGAATCAAATTCTGGAAGAACAGAAGCAGGAACAAAAGCTATCTAAAGCTAAAATAGTTACTAACTTAATTCTAGAGACGTATGGAAATCAAGATATGTGAATTGATAAAGAAACACCCAAATGTAATATTTGGAGAAGTCACTGTCACTCTTGATTTTAACTACAGCGAGTTCCTTGATGGAGAGAGACACCCGATAAGTGCCTATTGGAGAATAGAACTACCTCACTCGTGTGATGAGTGGGTTATTGGAGGTGTGGATAATGCAAAAGAGATGATAAAAAATCTCAACAAAGCGATCGACTTTATTAAAAACAATCCTTTACCTTAACCAACAGAACCTATTTATTAAGAGAATATATGAGAGAAATAAAACTGAGAGCTTGGGCAAAGAACGTTGATGTGATGCACCCTGTTTGGAATGTGGTGTCTAATGAGGGTGGTGCATATATCCTCATGCAATACACAGGTCTCAAGGATAAGAACGGTAAGGAAATCTATGAATCTGATCTCGTCGATAAGGATGGAACTACCTGTGAAGTTGCTTGGTATGAAGAACGCGCCAGATGGGGCATGAAATATGAAGCCGAAAACAATGAGATATTTGACCCAATGCTTAATGACGTAGTAGTTATCGGAAATATCTACGAAAACCCTGAACTACTAACATAGAGAATATGAAACCATCAGAGAGAATTAAAGAAATATGGAAAGAACTAGATAATCAAACCCCAGAACGCACATCAAAAGTAAACTTATTTGATGCAATCCTCCAATACCTAGATGAACAAGACACGCATAAGTGTCAGTGTAAGAAATAATATGAAACTAAACGAACAACAACTAGAAGGACTAAAACCTTTACCAGCAGGAAAAACAGCAGAAGAGCTTGGATACAAGGTCGGTGATAAGTTTGTGGTGTTGGATAGTGTTAACAGTGGCGTGATCAGAGGAAAAGTACTCGAAATGATAGCTGAGGATTACACATCTTCTCCTTGTTTTAAGGATGACGATATTGTGGAGTATAATGTGGGTCTAAACTTACTCGCCCCCTATAACCCAACCCCCTCATGGGAAACCCTAAAGTACGAAGATGTGATTGTTCACAGGGATGGTGGTGAAGCGAAAGTGCTTGGTGTTATGAACAACAGTTTTTTGAGGAGTATTTGGGATAAGCCTGACATGGCTCATGGCTGGATCACCAAAGAACAAGCACGAGGCTACGGTTGGACTGTTAAAGCAGAAAGCGTATGTGATAAATGTAATAAGTAATATGAACCCAATAAAACAAACAATTGAGGAGCGGGAAGAAGGTCTGAGAGATAGGGGTGACTTTATGCGCATTGTTACACACACACTAGAAGGTAAAAAAATAATAGAACATGAAGTGATTAACGAGGAGTTAGAGCTTTACAATTCAGAAACAATCATCGCTGTGTTAGAAAGTGTCATTGAGATGGTGGATGAAGCACCGAACAAACTTATAGAATCTACGCCTGTTTATAAACGAGGGTGGGAAATGTCTGCTGAGATGATTAGTGTGTCATTAAAGATTACAATCAACGAACTAAAGTGATATGACACAAAAAGAAACAGTACTACAATACATAAAAGACCACGGAGAAATGATACCTGCAAAAGATCATGGATTTGAATATAGAGGAACTTTTCTTGGATCAGAAACTTCTCGTCGTTGTAGAGAGCTAGCAAAAGAAGGAAAGCTCGTTAAGGTCAAAAGAGGACGCTTCACAGGCTATAGGCTACCTAGTGACCAAACAGCACCATCAGGAGTAGCAGAAAAAATCTTACAAGGACTTAAAGAAGATAGAGAGGAAAAATATAACCCACAAATGAACTTACTTTAATATGGAAAAAACATGCAAATCATGCGGAGAAGCGTTTGTGACAAACAAAACACAAAAAATATATTGCAATAGGTCGTGCGGTGAAAACTATACAACCCGAAAAAGGCAAAAGTTTCAGGTCTTAAACGACATAGCAAAAGGAACGAAAGCATCCATAACTGAATATTACGTTGCCTGTGATTTAATGAAGAAGGAGTATACTCTTTTTAGAAGCATGTCCATATCTTCGTTTTGTGATTTGGTTGCGATCAAAGATGGTCAAGTCTACCAAATAGAGGCAAGAACGGGCATCAGGTATGAAGACGGAGGAGTGCTAAATTTTCCAAAAAAAATGAGAGAAAGTACAAACTGCTTGGCTGTATACGAACAAATAAGAGAAGAGATATTTTATTTCGACATACACTTAGAGCCAACTAAACTCTACTAAGCATTCTGGACGGTCTGAGAGCAGACAGAGAAGCTAGGCAAACCAATCAGACATCAATGTTTTAACTTATCCACACAACCCTATTGACAAGAATAGGAAACAGAGGTATAGTGTAATCAAGCTAAG
>Ga0209756_1001453_pt1 | contig 21830 bp, 32 predicted proteins | sample ETNvirenome_6_85_FD_184071 | JGI IMG/M metagenome (GOLD analysis project Ga0209756, IMG submission 184071) | Marine viral communities from the Pacific Ocean - ETNP_6_85 (SPAdes) (version 3) | ecosystem: Environmental > Aquatic > Marine > Oceanic | place: Pacific Ocean | collected 2013-06-19 | reverse complement strand
CAAAGGAAACAATGTTACATAACAAAAGATAGTTTTAATAGTATAATTGCAAAAAATTATATAGTGGGCATACTGCAATCAATTCAAAACATCTTTTCCAGACCTCAGAAAAAAGAACAAAGAAGTGTAAATTATCAACTTCCCTTTGGACCAACAACACAAGTTTCTCCAACAACAGCTTTAACTTTTTCTGCTGTTTGGGCTGCAATGAGATTACTTTCTGAAAGCGTTTCAACTTTACCAGTTGGAGTTTTTAGAAAAGAAAACAATGGAGATAGAGTAGAAGTGGATTCTGATTTATCTTTTTTAGTTAAATACCAACCTAATTCATATCAAAACAAAATAACTTTTTACGAAAAGATTATGATGGATATGTTATCAGATGGAAATTCTTATGTTCAAATTGTAAGAAATAGAAACGGGAGAGTATTAGAATTGATTCCATTAAACTATGTGAATGTTGATACTTATGTTTTAGACAATAAACTTTATTATAGAGTTGATAAATCTGGAGAAACTTATGACTCAGAAAACATTCTTCATTTCAAATTGATTACAGGACCAGATGGTATTAGTGGACTTTCGCCAATTCAGCAATGCAAGAACGCTATTGGATGGGGTATGGATGTGCAAGAGTACAGTTCAACATTCTTTAAGAATGGTGGAAAATTGTCGGGGATATTGGAATCAGATAGAGCACTGTCAGAACAGGCCATAGATAGATTGAGGAATAGCTTCAATAAAAATTATGGAACTTTGAATGGTAGTAACCAAACGGCAGTATTAGAGGAGGGATTGAAATACAAAAGCATATCCGTTACTCCAGATCAGGCCCAGTTTTTGGCGTCCAGAGAATTTAGCGTGCAAGAAGTCTGTCGTATTTTCTCAATCAAACCTCACATGCTGGCTGATTTAAGTAAATCAAGTTTTAATAATATAGAAATGCAAAATCAGGAATATGTAACTTATTCTCTCATGCCTTTTATTTCAAAAATAGAATTGGAGATGAGTCTTAAATTATTTAGAAGAAATGCTATTGGAAGAGAATATATTAAGTTTAATGTAAACGGATTACTTAGAGGAAACGTAAAAGATAGAGCAGATTATTATAAAACTGCAATTACAAATGGATGGATGAGTATTAATGAAGTAAGACAAAAAGAAGATTTAAACAAAATAGATTCTGGAGATGAAAATTATCTTCAAATGAATATGACTACAATAAACAAAATTGGAACAGATGGAGAAGATTAAAATCTGGGACAAAAAATATAACAATACAATTATGGAAAAAAGAATATTTAACATTGAAAACAGATTTGAAACAAAAGAAGATAATCAAGATGTCGTTGTCGGATATGGAAGCATATTTAACAGCAGATCCGAAAACTTGGGAGGATTTTATGAGTATATATCTCCAACTGCAATTAGTCAAGAAACAATTGCAAGATCAGATGTGCGTGCATTAATTAATCATGATGAATCATTAATTTTAGCACGTTCTACAACTGGAACTCTTGATTTAACTGTTGATGAAAAAGGTTTAAGATATGAATTTTCTATTCCAGAAACTTCTTATGGAAAAGACTTGGCTATTAATATGAAAAATGGAAATATAAACCAAAGTTCATTTGCGTTTACTGTTGGAGCAGATGAATGGAGTACAGATGATGAAGGGAATGATATTAGAACTATAACTTCTATTGATAGATTGTATGATGTAGCTGTAGTAACATATCCGGCATACAGTCAAGCGGATTCTGATTTAGTAGTAGCTCAAAGAGGTTTGGCAATGTATAAAGAAAAACAAGAAATAAAAGAAGAGGAAACAGATTTGGTTGCGCGTTCGTTGGCGAAACTAAAAATTGAATTAATAAAACGAACAAAATAATAATAATAATAAAAAATTTTTTAAAATGAAATCAAGTATTGAATTGAAAGAAATGAGAAATGATATTATTGATTCTTTAGAAATAATCAAAGAAACTGCAACTGCAGAAGAAAGAGATTTGACTTCAGAAGAAAATGATAACATGGATTCACTTCTAAAAAATGCAGATGAATTAGCTGCAAAAATTGAAAGAGCTGAGAAAGTTGAAACTGAAATTAGAAATAATGTAAAGTTAGCTGGAACTCCAGTTCAAAAAGTAAACACTGATAAAGCAACAAGAGGATGGAGTTTATTTAAAGCTGTTAGAGAAGTTTCTAATGGTGGACAACTTACTGGGATTGAGGCAGAAATGCATCAAGAAGCAGAAACTGAAGCAAGAAAAGGTTTACAAGGTATTGGTATTCCAACAATGTTAAAAGAAGAAAGAGCTGCAATTGATCAAGGAACTTCTGCAATTGCTCCAACTGCTGTTGGTGCTTATGTAGATAGTTTAGCTGCTTCTGGTCTTTATAATAGAGTTGGAATCAATGACTTAGGAACGGTCGCAGCCGATACTGTACTTCCTATTGCTGGAGGTTCAACTGTTGCGTGGGCTGCTGAAAACGCTGCTTCTGCTGATGGTGGCGCAGACTTTGGAAAAGTAACATTATCTCCAAATAGATTAACTGGTTATGCAGATTTATCAAATGTTATATTAGCTCAAAACGGACCTGCTGCTGAAGCATCTGTTATGAGAGATATGGGAAGAAATATGGCAACTCAAATTGACGCTGCTATGTTTGGTTCTTCAAATGTAACAAGTGCTCCTGGTTGTATAGTTGGAACTTCAGGAACTTTAACATTTACTGAAGCTACTTTTGCTACTGGTTCAATTGCTTCTGATATGTTAGAAGCTATTCAAACAGTTGCTGATGACCATGGATTAGATGGAAATCTTTCTTTTGTTAACTCTTGGGAGCTTTATTCAGCTATCAAGAAAGAAGCTCAAGTTTCTTCAACTTATCCTTTATATGTAGATGATAGGTTAGCTGGATATCCAGGATATTTCTCTTCTGCTCCTGCTTCTTCTGCTGGTGCGTCTGGGGATGGAATGTTCGGGGATTTTGGTAGAGTTTATTTTGCTCAATTTGGACCATCAAACATAATTGTTGATCCTTATTCTGCAGCTGGAACTGGTTGTGTTCGTTTAATTATGAACAACTACTTTGACTGGGGAGTTGCTTCTGGTGCTTCTTTTGTTAAATATACTACTTTAACAGCGTAACACAATAGTAATAATTTTTAAAAAGGGCTGGTTTCAAAGCCAGTCCTTTTTTTTTAAAACTAAATTAAAATGCATAGAAGTTTAAAAGTTGATATCACACCAACTACTCCATTATTTACAACTGCTCAAGCTAAGTATTTCCTTAAAGTTGATACTACGGCAGATGATACTTTAATAGATAATTTAGTTTTTGCGGCAACAGAATCTTGCCAAATTTATACAAATCAATATTTTATTAGACACACTGTCTCCCAATATTCAGATAATTGGGATGGTATTTATACACTGTATAAAAGTCCAGTTTCTGCAATTACTCATATCAAATATTATGATACTGACGATACAGAACAAACTTTAGCTTCTGCAAATTATATTTTAGATGATGTTTCAAAACCTGCAAGAATTGGTTTGGCTGTAGATGGAGAACTACCATCCTTATCAAAAAGAATAAACGCTGTTCATGTTAAATATACAGTTGGATATGGAACAGCCTCAACAGATGTTCCAGATGGAATTAAACAGGCTGTACTTCTCACTTTGGGAAATTGGTATGAAAACCGACAAACTGTAATAACAGGAAGAACAGCAACAGAACTTCCTTTATCAAGTCAATACTTATTAGACCAATATAAAATACAAGTATGTTAAGCATCGGGCAACTTGATAGAAGAATAGAAGTACAATCTCCAACTTATAGAAAAGATAGTTATGGAGGGGAAACAAAAGTTTATGCTACTCTTTACACTTTATGGGCTCATGCAGATTGGAAGGCAAGCAGAAGAAAAGAAGAATCTCAGGAACAAGTACAAGGAACAGATTTAGTTTTTTATGTACGTAATTTAGGAGTTACAATTTTAGGAACTTATAGAATAGAATATGATTCTAAAACTTATATTATTCATGGGATAAAAGAAATAGATGGAAGAGAACAATTTTTAGAAATAGAAACAAAATTAAAAGATAATAACTGATGGCTGATGGTGTTACAGTTGAAACAAGAGGACTTAAAGAGATTGGACAAATGTTTAATGGACTTCCAAAAAGAGTTAATAAAGATTTGGTATGGGGAAGGTTTTGGAAAAAAATTACTGTTCCTTTGTTAGATGCTGCTATCGATCAAGCTCCAGTAGCTGATAGGGATGTTGTTTACCCACCAGATAAAAGTTTAAAAATTGCTAGAGGTACATTAAAAGAATCCCTTATATTTTTCAGAACATCAGCTTCAAGAAAAAAAGATGTTCATGGAGCGTATATTGGACCAAGAGTAAAAGGAAAATATAAAAAAAATATGGGTGGTTACTACGGCGCATGGGTGGAATACGGACATAGAAAAAAGGGTGGTGGAATGACAACAGCTAATCCTTATATGATGAGAGCTTGGAATCAAAAAAATGCAGTGGTTTTAGCAGATGGATTTTCAGAAGCTGAAAAAATATACATCAAAGCAGTGCAAGCAGATTTAAGAAGAATGAAAAAATGGGGAAGAGCCGCATATTAAAATGGATATAGGAAAAGCAATATATAAAATTTTAAGTGATAATATAGCTGTTGCATCTTTGGTAGGAACAAGGATTGCTCCAAATGTAATGAAACAAACGTCTGCATTTCCTTTTATTATTTATGATGTTTCATCTGATACTCCAGAAGGACAAAAAGATTCCGTTGCTTTATTAGATACTGCAACAATAATGATTTCTGCATATTCTAAAACTTATTCAGAAGCTTCAACTCTTGCAAACTATATAAGAACTGCTCTGGATAGAGTAAATGGTTTATATGTTGGAGTAAACATTCAAGCAATTAATTTTCAAGGTTACGATGATGTATTTGATGATATGAGTGGTTCGGATGGAATTTACAGAAAATCATTAAATTTTGATATTAGAATTTTAAATTCATTTAATAATATTTATTCAACTGCTTTTGATGGAGTTGATGATTACGTTGATATTGATTCAAGTGGATCTACAATAAATACATCTATTGGAAGTTTCTCATTATGGGCAAAATTAGGAACAATGGGTTCAAGTGGTTATTTTATTAATTATAGAGTTGACGCTAATAACCAAATTCAATTATTGTATCACGCTTCTTCAAATGAAGTAAGAATGAACTATAAAGCAGGAGGAACAGAAAATTCTTCTGTTTTAACTGATGCTATAGAAAATGATGGATTGTGGCACCATATTGCAGGAACATGGAATAGCTCAGGAAATGTAAAACTTTATTTAGATTCTACTTTAAAAGCTACTACTGCAATATCTGGAACTTTTGCTGGAACTCCTGCTTATGCTTCTATTGGAAGTAGTGGGGTTTCATCTTCTTATTATATAGGAAATATAGATGAAGTTAGTTTGTTTAATGTGGAACTATCTGCTGCAGATATTACAACTTTATATAATGATGGTTTACCTTATACAGTTGCGGCAGATACTGGATTGATTGGATGGTGGAGAATGGGGGATGGAACTATAACTGGAGATGCAATTGCAACTTTTCCAACTATTCCAGATGATAGCACAAATAGCAATAACGGAACAATGACTAACATGGCATTAGCAGACTTTGAAGCTGATGTTCCAGAATAAAGATATGGATAAAAAATATGTTATAATAGAAAAAAGCTACGTTGATTCAATAGACTTCCAACAAGTAATTGAAACTTCAAAAGCAACATTAAGATATAATTTAGATGGAATTAAAACAATAGTAAAATTTATTGGAGATGTTCCAGATTTTTTAAGTGGGGATAAAATATATTCTCATAGTGAAATAATAGAAACAATCAACAATCCAGATAATGGGTGGATTGATACAAACGAATAAAAAAATGGAAGATATTTATGCATTATACTATAATTCAGTTTCTAAAACTTATGAATTTGAATTAAAAAAAGATTACAAAAGAGGTGAAAAATTATTGCCTGCTGGAGTTAAAATAACAACAACTCAAGAGGGAATTGAATGGTTTTTAGAGAATGGATATGGAGAACCAGAAAAGAAGAAGGTAAAAAAAGAAACGAAAACAAAAAAAGAAGCTTCAGAGAAGGAGCAATAATTATAATTATAAACAATTTAAAAAAATAAAAAATGGCAAATGGAATTTTAAATGGTACGGATTTAAAGGTGTATATAACTCCTTCTGGGGGTACTGCAACCTTAATCGCGTACGCAACAAGTGCAACAATTAATATTAACCACTCCCCAAGATCGACCAGTAATAAGGAAGATGGGGGTTGGGAAAGTGCTATGGAGGGCTACAGAAACTGGGATGTGTCAGTAGACGCAATGTATGCTTGGTTAGATGCGGCTGGTAGTGCAATTGGAGGGTTAACTCTTAGTGAGTTATTTTCTACAATGATTGACACAAGAGTAACTACTTCGGTAACTTTTGGAGTAACAACAACAGCTGGTGGCGATACTAAATACACTGGAGATGTGTGGATGACTTCTGCGAGTCTTTCGGCACCGAATGAAGATTCTTCAACTTTTAGTGCAAGTTTTCAAGGAACTGGAGCATTAACACAAACTGTAAGTTAAATAAGTAATTAGAGCCTGCCCTTGCGTTTTCTTTTCTGAGTGCGGGGGTAGGTTTCTTTTAATATCAGAAAAGACAAAAACTTAGAAAAATGAAATATGAATTTTTAGAAATTGGAGATAATAAAATGCCAATAAGATTTGGATTTAACGCTCTTAGAAAATACAGCTTAAAAACTGGAGCAACTATGAATGATTTAAATAAATTAGCATCTGGACAATTAACTTTTAATGATGCTTTTTGTTTAATTTATTGCGGTTTAGAAGATGGTTACAGAGCGGCAAAACAACCATTTACATATAATATAGATGATGTTACTGATATGTTTGATGGTAACATGGATTGTATGGAAAAAGCTTTCGAGATATTAGGAAGAGCAATGGGGGATGGTAACGAAAAAAAGGTAAAGGCCAAGAAGGTCAAGAAATAGAACTAACTTGGCCTAAATTGGAACAGATAGCATTTGGACAATTAGGAATGAATGTTGATGATTTTTACGATATGTTACCAAGAGAGTTCTGGAACAAAGTAGATGGGTTTTATGAACTTGAAAATATGAGGCAAAGAAGTGATTGGGAACGTACCAGATGGAGCACTTGTTTATTATTAAACATACAACTCCCGAAAAACAAAAGTATCAAACCAACAGATCTTATGAGGTTTGAATGGGAGGAAGAAGCATTAAAAATAGATTTTGAAGAATTAAAAGCAAAAGCAGAATTATTTAAAAAATTAGAAGAACATGGCAAGTAAAGCAATAGGATTTTTAAATTTCAAATTTGGTGCTGATTTAAGCTCTTTTGAAAGAGCAATGAACAAAGCTCAAAAGAAGCTAAAAAAGTTTGGAAAGAATATACAAAAAACTGGGAAATCTTTAACAATGGGATTGACCTTGCCTATTGTAGCTTTAGGGGCTTCTTCGGTAAAAGCTTTTGATGAACAACAAAAAGCAATTGCACAAGTGGAAGCTGGTTTAAAATCAACAGCTGGAACAGTTGGATTAACTTCCAAAGAATTGCAAAAAATGGCTGCTGATTTACAAAAAACAACTTTATTTGGAGATGAAGAAATTTTAAAAGGAGCTACCTCACAACTTTTAACTTTTACAAATATAACTGGAGAACAATTTAAGAAAACACAAAAAATTACTTTAGATTTAGCAACCAGATTAGATGGAGATTTAAAAAGTTCTGCAATAATGCTTGGAAAAGCTTTAAATGATCCAGTTGCCAATTTATCTGCATTAAGTAGAGCGGGGATTCAATTTTCAGAAGAACAAAAAGCAACAGTAAAATCTTTAGTTGAAACAAATGATTTGGCGGGAGCTCAAACTCTTATTCTTGCAGAATTAGAGAAACAATATGGAGGAAGTGCTGAGGCTGCTGCTTTAGCTGGAATGGGGCCAATTACTCAACTTAACAATCAACTTTCTGATTTAAGCGAACAAATAGGAGCAAGACTTTTACCTTATATAAAAACTTTTGTGACATGGCTAACAGATATAGGAGAGAAATTTGACAGCCTTTCAGATTCAACAAAAGACAATATAGTGTTTTGGGGATTAATACTTGCTGCAATAGGACCAGTCCTTATAATTATTGGGAAAATGAGTGTGGGAGTCAGTACTTTAATTCCTTTGTTTAAAAAATTAACTACAGTTATTATTGCAAATCCTTATTTAGCTTTAGCTGCTGCAATTATTGGGGTTGCTGTTGCTTTAGAAGCATATATGCAAGCGACTTCTGGAGTAATAGATAAAAAAGAAGAATTAAATAATATTGAAAGAACAGCGGCCGCATCTATAGCTCCCCAACTAGCGAGCATTCAAAGATTGGTTTCTGTTTATGATAGCGAAAACAGCACTTTAGATGATAAAAAGAAAGCTTTAGAAGAATTAAAAAAATTATATCCAGACTATTATGGGGCTATTGATGAAACTACCTTTTCAACAGGGACTTTAAAAGCCGCAACAAATGATTTAACTAAGTCTTTAATGGATAAAGCTAGGCTGGTTGCATTTAGTGAAGGAATAGAAAAAATTACCGCTTCAATTATTGATCTTGAAATAAAAGGATCTACTACAGCTAAAACAAGTGTTGAGAAATTTTTAGGCCATGCTAATAAAGCGGGCGATATGTGGAGGTCATGGAGTACAAAAGTGGATGAAGGGAGTTTAAAAGAAAATAAACAGTTATTAAAATTATACACATCAGAATTTGAGAAATTAAGTGCAGAACTTGGTACATCTGTTATTCCAACAGTAAAGAAAGTTAGTCATGAAACAAAAAATTTAAATAAAGAAACAAAAGATTTAAATAAAGGAACAAAAGATTTAACAGACTCAACAAAACAATATTCGGATGCCATTTATGACAACATTATTGACTTAGGGGATCAATTCCAACAATATTCTTTAGTGGAAGAGCAAATGGAAGGAATGGTAACATGGACCACCAGACTAACAGATTCGCAAAAATTATTAAGTGGAGGAGCTGCTTTATTTGGAGATATTTTATCTTCTTCTTTAGAATCTGCTTTAGAGTCTCAGGAAAACTTTTTTACAATATTTATTAGAAACATAAAAAAAGCAATAACAAGTTTATTAATTGAATTGGCTATAATGACAATGATTGACGTTTTACTTGGAGGGAAAAATTTCAGTAAGGCTTTATTGACTGGAAACGCAATGAAGGTTATGAATATACCACAATTTGCAGAAGGAGGTTTGGTAACTGGACCAACTACCGCATTAATTGGAGAAGGACCAGGAACAACAACTGCTAATCCAGAGGTGGTAGCTCCTTTAGATAAACTTAAAGGCATGATTGGAGGTAGTAGTCAACATATAACAGTAACTGGAAAATTAATTGGAAATGATATATTTTTGAGTAATGCAAAAACTGGTGTGGATAGATTGAGAACAGTATAACAGAAAAGAAATGGCAAGAGCAGATTATGATTTAAATACCGCTAGAGATACAACTTTAGTTTCTTCTAATGGAACTGAATATACTTTAAATATTTTATGGACTGGAGCAGAAGATTTAACTGATATGACTTTAGGAGCAAGTGGAGCTCAAATATCCTATGAAAATCCAAACGACAAAGATAAAAATTCCTATATTTTAAGTTCTAAATGCACTATTCCTTTTTTAGTTCAAAATGCAACTGATAAAGCTTTTATTTTATCTCTTGCAACAACTTATCAGGAAAGAGATGTATGGATAACAATTAGAGAAACAACTGGAACAAATATTTTGTTATGGTGTGGATATGTGTTATTAGATTTAAAAGATGAACAAGACGTTAGTTATCCTTATGAAGTGAGTTTAACGGCTGTTGATGGGTTAGCTGCTTTAAAAGATAAACCATTTATAAGAGAGACGAATCTTGATACTGGAGCAGTGCCTACATTTCCATACATAACAAATGATACTTTTTACAATAGTGGGTTTTCTAATATTATTGGAGGAACATCCACAATAAAATGGTTGCCAGAATTACTTTTTAATACTGGGATGGTTTTAGAGGATGATGGAGATGGCGCAACATATTTAGAAAATTATAAAATACAAACAGCAGTTAATTTATATAATGAAGGCCATCCAACTCCCGCTGCAGATATAGATCCTTTACGGTATACTCAGTTAGATATGCAAAGGCTTTATTCTTTTGATACTGATAACAATGTAAATGTTCCCAACTGTTATCAAGTTATGGAATATCTGTGTAAGAATTTTGGAATGAGATGTATTTATTGGCGGCACGTTTTCTATTTTGTAGAAATAGATGCATATAATACAGATGAAGATGCTGCTGGAACTGCTTTGAACCCCATAAATATTCCTACAAGACAATATTTTTATCAAGGAGGGTTTGATGCAAATCAAAATTATGTTGGAAATAAAGATTTAACTCCTTATGATTTAACCTTAGAAAATTTATCTGCTCCAGGCGAAGGGTTACAAAAATTATCTGGAACAATTTATTCTGGACTTCCTGCAATAAAAACAGCAAATGGAACTTATTTTTCAAATGTTGGAACAAATGTTTATAGGGGATTTCCTTTATTTCCACCTACTTGGAGTACGTCAGGATCTGAAGTTGTTTACAGCAGATATCCTTATGACGCAACAGGAGCTAGAGCTTGGGGTACAATGGTAGATGCTGCAAATGCAGATGGAATAAATTTAGAAGTTTATTTAAGTTTTAAAAACACTACAAGCGATACACTGTTTTTTAGATCATTGTTTTATTTAGTTGCAAAACCTAGCTCTTACACTGGAGATCCGTCAGTTCCAGAACCTTGGAAGGTATGCAAAAGATCAGTTTCTGCTCCCCTTGAATATGCTTGGGATGATTGGGATGGACCTATTGGACAACCTTACACTGGATCGAGTGGACTATTAAGAGGGGCTAGGCAGGGATGTCACATTCCTACAGCTGCAGTAATAGACCAAACTGTTGGAATAAAAGCTTATTCTACTGCTCAAGATCCTTTTTGTTCAAATGGAGTTTTCCCAGTGGATGCTGCTTTTACTGGTTCATGGGATTTTACAATTTTAACTTTTACTTGTTATGATTCAGACGTATATTCTACACTGAGAGGTTTTGATGGAACGGTAGGAGCAACTAATTATGGTTCTACTCACAATCATGGACAAATTTATAGCTTTGCTTCTTCATCCCAAACAAATTATGATGGAACTCCTGTAAAGATATGGAGAGATTTAACAAAATATCAGTATGACTACGATAACACGATTGACGCAAGTGGTGTAACTCCTTTTCTGGGGAATTTATCTTTATCAAGTGCAGGGCAAAATATTGCAACAAATATTGAAATAGATGTAGTAAATAAAAATACATATATTTATAACGCTCTCAATTATTTTTGGGGGGATGGAGAAACGACCAAAGTTTCTTCTGATGGTACTAATTATGTTTTTGCTTCTTCAGATGGTAAATGGGTAAAACCAACTTATGCTTGGAATAACGGAACTTCAGTTTTTGATTATACAGTAGGCGCTTATGACAAAAAATTAGCTGAATTGCTTTTGTTAAATATTCTTTACAATCAAAGTGTATTTTTAAAACAATTTAATGGAACAACTGCATTATCTGAAACAAATAAAAATTATAGTGGAACTACCTTAATGAAATATATGAATCCAATTGGGAAACTAACAGATTTGGATAGCAACCAATATCAATTAATGAGAGGAACTTTTAATTTACTAACCGATGAATGGAACACCACAATGAATCAAGTTTTTTATGAAGTACCTTCTGAAACAGTAAATATAGGAGAGCAACAAGTGGCGGCAAATTCAGTAACAATATAAAAATGGACTATAAAATAGTAAATAATTCATCTATTGGAGGAAATACTTTTGAACCTTCAAAGAACTCTGGACAAAGAATAGGTTTGGCTCGTGTAAATTCTATTAATTTATATAACGGACTAACTATAACCTCAATAGATGTTACTGCTACTGCTTATGATATGAAGCAAAGGGATGTAATTAATATTGGAGGGCAAAAACTAACATTAAGCGCTGATGAGGCTGCTGGATCAACTACATTGGCAGTTAGTTCAACAGTTCTTGATTTTGATATTGAGTTACATGATCTTATTGAAATTGACAAACAAGATCTTTTTGTTCAATACCAAAGAAAAACTGCTGGATCAATTGCTGGGATGACAGTTAGTGCTGATACGTTTGGTCCAATTTATTATAATTCTGCTGAGGATACTTTTAACATTACTGGTGTTGATCCAACTTATGTAAAAATATTGCCAAGAGATTTTATGATTAATGATGATGGTTCTGATGAAGCTTTAAATTTTAAAGATTCTTCTAATTCCGGTGTTCAGGTTGGAACAGCTGCTCAAGAAATGCTAGCAACAGTAAACATTCCTTATGGTACAACTGCAACTCATGTAACTATTTGGGGTTCTAATACTACCAAAACAGTTGAAGTTTATGAATGTGGAGTTAGCACAAATGGAATTGGATCTACAATTGGAACAGGAACTACTAATGGAGTGGCAATAGATATAGACGATACAGCCGCAACAACAACAAATTATTTATTAATATTAGTAAAAGTAAACGCTGCTTCTCAGAGAATTTATGGAGGTCAAGTTACTTTAACGCAAAATTAAATTAAAAAAATGAACGATACAACACAAGTTTTATTAGCAAATGGAGGAGCAACAGCATTGACAATAACGGAATGTAATTCAATATTAACTCTTATTTCAATTAGTCTTGCAATTATTTTTACTATTTATAAATTCTATAAACTATCCAAGAAATAAACACAATAAAGTTAATAACTTTTAGATAATCAATGTTTTATAATATTATTTTTTATAATTTTACAAAATGAGATATTTTAATATATCTGAATTTGATTCTGGATTGCCTAATGAAAAAGGTTCTGGAAAAAACATGAGTCCATTGTTTTTAGACTTCATAGATGAGTTAAGAGCTAGATGTGATTTTTCTTTTAGAGTAACCAGTGGATTCAGAACACAAGATTACCATGATTCTTTAACTAAAAGAGGTTACCACACTATAAAAAATTCTGCACATTTAAAAGGACTTGCTGCAGATATAGCTATTTCAGATAGTGTAAAGAGAGCGTTATTTGTAGGCCACGCTTTACAACTTGTCCATGAATTAGGACTACCTTTTCGTGTTGGAATAGCTGGGAAATCAAAAGGTAATTTTTGTCATATAGATATAGATGAAGAAAAGACTAATCCAAGATTATGGATATACTAAAACAGTCAAGGGATAAGACTGAAAATTTATCTCAACAAATTTAAAAATAAATAAATTTAAAAAAATAAAAAAAATGAAAAACGCATTAATGGCAATTTTAAAATCAAAGAAATTTCTTTTAGGAATTTCAGGAATCGTGATACCAGTAATAATGAAGGCTTTTGACTTGGATGCTGAGTTAGCTGATCAAGTATGGAAAACAGCTTTGTTATTGATAATCGGTCAATCTGCATCAGACTGGGGTAAAAATTCTAAATAAGAATTTTGAAAAGCAAGTATTTAGAATATAAGGACGAAATATTAGAGCTTTTTGACAATGGACAAAATTATATTGAAATATCCGACTACCTTATAGATACATATAGTCTGGATGTTTCAGTTGATTACCTCAGAAAACAAGTTAGAGAAGTAGTACATTATTTAATTGCAGACAAAGATATTGTTGAATATAATATCAGACTTGCAAAACAAAAACAAAAGTTTCAGGATCTAAATAGAATTGAACGCAAATCATTTAGAGAGGGTACAAGACAAGAAAACGCTTTAATAGAGTATAACACCGAAATAATAAAACTATTAAAGAGAGAGTCTTTAAACACTAAACTCAGTAAAAAGAAACACAATACCGAATCTGTAATAGTTATCCAGTTAGCTGATTTGCACCTAAACGAGTTAGTTGAGATTGAAAGCAATAAATATGATTTTGATATTGCTTCAAAGAGGCTACAAAAATACGCTTATAAAGTAAAAGAATATATTAAATTCCACAAAGCAAATAAAGTATTAATTGCAATTACTGGAGATTTAATAAATTCCGATAGAAGATTAGATGAAAAACTAAGCATGGCAACCAATAGAGCAAAAGCAACCTTTTTAGGAGTTCATCTATTAAAACATTTTATATTGGATATAAACGAAATTGCAGAAGTTCAGGTTTGTTGCGTTACTGGAAACGAATCCAGAGTAAATATAGATTTGGGTTGGGTTGATATGGTTGCTTCTGATAATTACGATTTTACAATATTTGAAATGTTGAGGTTACTTTTACCAGATATTAATTTTTTAAGGGGAGATGCTTTAGAACTGGTTGTAGAAATAAACGGAAAAAATATGTTAGTGATCCATGGTCACCAATTAGGAAGAATGGATAGTAATCAGGTTGGAAAAGTAATAAGTAAATATAGTGCAAAAGGAGTTATAATAGACTTTATAATATGTGGGCACCTCCATGAAACTATGATTCGTGATAACATTGCAAGATCGGCGAGCCTTGTCGGGAGTAATTCTTACAGCGAAAACGCTTTAAATTTAAGTGGAACAGCCGCTCAGAATATCTATTGCTTTACTGATGATGGCAGACATGATGTAAGGATAGACTTACAAGAAACAAAAGGATGGGATGGATATAACATAAAAGAAGAGTTATTTGCTTATAATGCAAAGAGTGCACAAAAAACTCATAAAAAAGAAACAATATTTAAAATAATTATTTAATATTGTACTGTATTTGTTTTAGTAAATTTAGTTAGTGGAAAAGGGAGTGGAATTTTAAAGGGGTTCTGCTCCTTTTTTTTATAGTTTACGTTATAACTAACGAAAAATCAACGAAATGTTAGTAACCAAAACACACAAAAAACGAAAAAACTTTCATTTGCTAGGTTAAAAATAAATGTAAAAAAGTTTGTAGATGTTAAAAACTTAGTTATATTTGTACCAAGTTTAACAAATAAAACTAAATAAAATGAAAACAACAAAACACACATTTAACAAAGTATCAAAAAAAGAAAACTTATTTATAAAGATAAAATCTGCATTCAGCGGAATGACTGATTGTTGTGAGTCTTATAATGGTGGGTTTGAAAAGGTAGAAAAAACAACAAGTAGCATAAAAAACACTTATGGAATCAACGGAGCTTGGTTAGTTGGTGGAGGTAGAGATTATTTTGAATTATATGAAGATGAAAATATTTCAGGAATTTATGTTTACAATTGTTGTGGTTCTTTTATAATAGGGACAGAAAAATAATAAAATAAAGGGGGTGTAAAAGCCCCCATTTAAAACTAAATAAAATGCATAAAATAACTAATAAGGAAACAGGGTTTCAACAGTACATGAGCGATGCAGAAGCGGCTAACTTTATTTACCATAACGGAACTGATAATTATAAAATAGAAGAAATTAAAGGATATGACTTTGGAAACTTCTTTGCCTTTATTGTGTTCTTAATTTTAATGGGTACGTTTACAATTGGTGTTATGTACTTTTCAACTCTTTAATATGGAAAAGAAATTAAAAGAAGCAAGATTTGCATTAATGACTATGTTTGAAGTATTGGAAAAAGATATTCTATATATGAACAGTAGAAAACAACCAATAGTGCATGCAAGAATGTTTTATAACTATTACTTATGGAAAAAACATAAGATTCCTCACAACCATATAAAAAACTATATTGAGGGAATGCATCATGCAACAAGCATATACTTAAAAAACAAATTAGAACATGATATGAAAACTTATGATTCAGTTGCTATGGAATGGCAAACATTTTTGTTTTTTGCAGACTATCAAGAATGGAAACAACAATCAAGCATAAAAGATATGCAAACTAAATATATAATATAAATAAAAAAAACTATGAAAGGAATTTTAGCTACAGGAAACACCGAAACAAAAAGAGAAATTGTACCATCTGGAACTCATGTTGCAAGATGTTACTCTATGATCCATATTGGAACAGTAGAATGGGAATATCAAGGAGAAAAGAAACACTCAAATAAAATAAGAGTTAATTTTGAACTTCCATTTGAGATGAGAGATTTTGGAGGGGATGAAAATCCAATGGTAATAAGTAAAGAATATACTTTATCATTACACGAAAAATCTAATCTAAGAAGAGATTTGGAAGGATGGAGAGGTAAATCTTTTAATAATAAAGAGTTGGCTCATTTTGATATAACTAACTTAATAAGTAAAGAATGTAATATATCTGTTATTCATAAGACTTCAAAAAGTGGAAATGAATTTGCTCAAATAGGAAGTATCTCAGGAATATCAAAAGGAACTAAGTGCCCGAAACAAATCAATGATTCTTTTATTTTTAATTATGAAGATAATTTTAATGAAGAATGGTTAGAACTACAGCCAGAATGGATTAAAGAACAGATTAAAAATACTGATGAGTACCAAAATAAAATGAATCAGAAAAAATTTAAAGATACTCCAACTGATGATATGCCATTTTAATTATGTTAAAAGGATTTGAAAAACTAACAGATGAATTAACGGATGATGAACTTAAGAAAGTTCCATCTATTATTAAAGGTATTGGAAAACGTATTGGAAAAGAAAATGCAGTAACTTCTAATATTATTTGCAAGAAAATGAATTTGATTGGGGTAAGACTTAGAAAAATAATTCACTTCATAAGAATAAATAATTTACTTTACGGATTGTGTTCTAACTCAAAAGGATATTATGTTGCAAAAAACATTAAAGAACTTGAGGACAATAATAAAAGTTTACAACAAAGAATTTCATCTCAAATAGAAATATTAAACGCTCTTGAAAAACAATCTGTTATGTTTGGAGGAACTGGAGAACAAACTGATTTTGAATGAACATAAAAAGAATCCAGAAAAGTAAGAACTATTCTATTATTTCTAATGAAATATTAAGAAGAAAAGATTTGAGTTTAAAGGCAAAAGGATTGATGAGTTTAATATTATCTTTACCAGATTCATGGGATTTAACTGTGAACGGATTAGTTGCTATAGTAAAAGAGTCAAAGAACACCATTTACTCCGTTTTAAAGGAACTTAATGGGTTTGGATATGTAGAACGTAACAGAGTAACAAATCTTAGTGGAAAGGTTGTTAAATGGGAACTTCTTGTTTATGAAAAACCACTTACCAAAAAACCAGAACTTAAAAAACCAGATGTGGAAAACTGCACACAAATAAGTAAAGATAATAAAATAACTACTAATCTAAATAAGATATATTGGATTGATGAAATTAAAGACTTAAATTATCCAAAAGAAATGAAAGAAGATTTTAAAAGTTACTGGTTAGAGGAAACGAAAAGTGGAAAGACAAGACAATCCCTCCAGCGTACTTGGAACACTGAAAGAAGATTAAAAACATGGTCCAAGAATGATAACAAATGGAACAATAAAAAAACATCAAAAATAGATGCTCAAATTGATTCTTATGTTGGAGCATTAAATTTATTAGAAAAGAAATACAAAAACTAAAATAATGAAAAACTATAACGAAAACAAAAATGTTTATGAAGCTGCAAATGAAAGAATTGATTTTATCTTTAATAATTTTGAAAGAATTTACATGTCTTTTAGTGGTGGTAAAGATTCTGGAGTAATGTTAAATCTTGTATTAGACTACATGAGGAAAAATAATATAACTGATAAAATAGGATTAATGGTTTTAGATAATGAAGCTAATTATGAATATTCTTTAAAATTTATGCATAAAATAATAAAAGAAAATATAGATTTATTAGATGTTTATTGGTGCTGTTTACCAGTAACACTTCCTTGCACTGTTAGTAGTTATGAAATAGATTGGCAATGTTGGGGAGTTAATGATGAAAAAAGATGGATAAGGCCTATGCCAGATGAAGACTATATAGTTAATATAGATAATCATAAATTTGATTTTTTTATTGAAAATATGTCTTATGATGAATTTTGGGATAAATTTGGAGAATGGTATGCACAAGATAAAAAATGTGCAAATTTTATAGGAATTAGAACTGATGAAAGTTTAAATAGGTATAGAGCTATAATGAACAAAAACAAAACCATGATCAATAATTTATGTTGGACTAAAAAAAATACAAAAAATTGTTATAATGTATATCCTATTTATGATTGGAGAACAGAAGATGTTTGGATAGCTAATGAAAAATACAATTGGATATATAATGAACTTTACGACATATTTTGGAAGGCAGGACTAACCATTGCTCAAATGAGAGTTGCAAGTCCTTTTATGAGTGAATCTAAATCAAGTCTAAATTTATATAGAATTATTGATGGTCATGTTTGGAGTAGATTGTGTGCTAGAGTTTCAGGCGCTAATTTTATAGCTACTTATGGAAAACAATTAACTTACAAATCCTTTACCTTGCCAGATGGTCACACTTGGAAAAGTTTCTGTAAATTTTTATTAGATACGCTACCAAAAGAATCTGGAGAAAATTTTAAGTTGCGCTTTATTCAATCATTAAAATATTGGTGGAGAGTAGGGCGGGGCTTAGAAGATGAAGTGATAGAAGATTTAACTAAAAATAAAATTGATTTTAAGTTAGGAGAAAAAACAAGACATGGGAGAAAAGATAAAACATGCGTAAGAATGATTCCTCCAGATCATTTAGATATGTTAAAATGTCATAATTCAGATGTTACAAGTTGGAAAAGATTTGTAATTACAATATTAAAAAATGATCATACTTGCAAATATTTAGGGTTGGCTCCTACACACGAACAGGCAAAACGACAAAGAATAATTCAAAACAAATATAAAAACATATAAAATGAAAGTAATTAATGAAAACGATTTAACAGGAACAGAAAGAGATGTTAAATTTAAAGAAGGTAGAAGTATTAGAATGATATTAGAAAAGGATGGAATGGGATTCTCATTTCACAAAACTATTATTCCAAAGGGGCAAAAAGGACATTGGCACTATAAATATCATAAAGAATCATGCTATTGCATACAAGGAAAGGGAATATTAACAAATTTAACAACTAAAGAAAAACATAAAATTAATGTTGGAGATATTTACATATTAGATAATTATGATAATCATACTTTTGAATCATTAGAAGATGTTATTTTAATATCTGTATTTAATCCTCCAATTAAAGGAAATGAAATACATCAAAAAGATGGATCATATAAAAACTAACTAAAAAAATTAAAAGAAAATGAAAACAGAAAAATTTTTATCTCCAGTTTACAATGTATTAAGAGTACATATAAGCAAAGTAAAGGCAAATGATTATAATCCAAACGCAGTTGCTCCTCCAGAAATGGAGCTATTAGAAACTTCTATTTGGGAAGATGGTTATACTATGCCAATTGTTACTGTTTATGATCCAGAATCAGAAATGTATATTGTAGTAGATGGATTCCATAGATACTCAACAATGATTAACAGTAAAAGGATAAGAGAAAGAGAGGAAGATCATTTGCCAATTAGTGTTTTAAATAAAGATATTTCAGACAGAATGGCCTCCACAATTAGACATAATAGAGCTAGAGGAAGTCATAATATAGATTTAATGAGTACAATTGTAAGTGAATTAGTTGAAATGGGAAAAGGAGATGCTTGGATATGCAAACATATTGGAATGAGTAAAGATGAATTATTAAGAATGAAACAAATAACTGGATTATCTTCTTTATTTCAAAATAAAGACTTTTCACAAAGTTGGGATGCTGAGGTATGATAAAACAAATTTTTATTCCTTACTGGAAATGGGAATGCTATAAAAGTAAAATGTATAACAAAATATCAAAAGAAGATGAAGATATTAAAAAAGAATTATGTTTTAATTTAATGAACGATACAAAAGAATTTAGCAGATCAATGTATGATGTAGTTAAATTATGGAATTTAACAATGTTAAATCATCTTTCAAATAAAAGTTTAAACAGAAAAGCTTTTGTTGGTCAATGTGCGTGTTATTACAAATATCAAATACCAGAATATATTACAAGACAAGTTTGGAAAAGTTTAACTAAAGAAAAAAGTATATTAGCAAATAATGAAGCTATAAAACATATTAAAAGATGGGAGTACAAAATAAAATTAAACAATATATTAAATTATGGGAATCAAGATGTTATAAAAAAGGAATACCAGATGAAGCTCCAATTCAAATAAGTGATAAAGTACCTTCATATAAAAAAATTTGTTTATCAATATTAAAAAATGATTATAAGGATTTAGGATATATTCCAAAAAAAAGTAAATATTATTCAATTTTGAAAAGAATAGAAATAGATCAAAGGGAATATTATGGAAAACAATTAAAGTTAAAATTATGAAAGAACTAACTAAAAAATGCATAGGACTAATATCAAACACCTTAGTTCAATTAGGACAAACAAAATCTGATAAAGATATTCTTATTCTTGCTTCTACTCTTGCTGAGGATTTAATGAGAGATTGGAGTAATTTAAGTTGGAATGATGTAGAGGAGGCTTTTAGATCTGGAATAAGAGGAGAGCGTTTTGTAGTGAACGTACAAACTTATTACATTTGGTTAAGAGCTCAAAAGAAATTGATTGATGAAGATATATGGAAAAAGAATAATCAGGTAACGTACAGACCAGACAAAAGATTAATTTACAGAAGTAGAAAAGGAACTGGACTGCTAACTATTAAAAAACTATTATGATAATACCTAAAATAAATGTAAACAAAAAAAGGTTCTGGGATAATAAATGGATGGAAACAAAAAAGGTAACAGCAACAAATCATTTATTAAAACCTACACAGATAAAAAACTCTACTGTTTTAATTAATACAATAGATAATGGAGTACAACAAAAAGTTGATTGTAAATACTTTGGTGTGGATATTATTATAGTTGGAACAGAACTTCAACAATATCGTTTAATGAGTTATTTAATGCAACAAAACGGATGGCAAATTAAAGATAGTTGGGATTTTAAAATGGAAACTGAATTTAAAGAATGGTATAAAGAAAATGAATGTAATCCTTATATAATTAATTTAAACTATTGGAACTTATGAGAAAACCACACAAACAAATAAAGATTCATTCTCAACTACATAGATTTTTAAATGAGGAAGGACTTAGTAATGTAATGATTGCAGACTTTTTAAATATATCAACAGTAACTTTAAAAAAACTAATGACAAATCCAAAACAACTAAGAGTTCAAAATATATTTGATATTTGCGAATATACTGATGTAAGTTTTGATTTTGTTATTTCTTTAATTGAAGATAATTAACAATTCAATGTTTACAACTTTAACAACAAAAGAAACATATTTAAAAATTATTTATAAATTTGTAAAATGGAAATAATAATAAAAACATTTAAAGTTATAACTCTAATGTTAAATGCTATTTTTTTAATTCCAATACTTTTTATAATATATTTAATAACTTTAATATTAGGATCGCTTGAAAGCCTTTGGAAAAATAGTTAAAGGAAAAATTATCTTTGATGACAAGGCAAAGTTTATGAATGATATTGCTAAATTTGATGATGATATTAAAATTGTTATTGAAGTAAGAGAGGCAAAAGATATTAGAACAAACGCTCAGAATAGATT
>Ga0209756_1001451_pt1 | contig 21835 bp, 11 predicted proteins | sample ETNvirenome_6_85_FD_184071 | JGI IMG/M metagenome (GOLD analysis project Ga0209756, IMG submission 184071) | Marine viral communities from the Pacific Ocean - ETNP_6_85 (SPAdes) (version 3) | ecosystem: Environmental > Aquatic > Marine > Oceanic | place: Pacific Ocean | collected 2013-06-19 | reverse complement strand
TAGCTGGGCATAAATCACAAAGAGAAGATGTCAGGGGGAGAATAAAAGATGCAATTGTATATCTTATACTCCTTTGGGCTATGGTGGAGGAAAGAGATGAAAAAGTATGAGAAGGTAGGATCTGGCTATGCTAATAAAAATCCAAAGCATACACCTAATAGCAAACATCCCATGTTTACTGGTGAATTAACAATCAATGAAGAGAAAGTAAACATCGCTTTGTGGAGGAATGAGAGTTACGGTAAAGAATCGTTTTCCATTCAAGCTACAAAAGTGACAGATGAATGAGATTAAGAAAAGGTTCGTTAAAATGACATGTAAATCTTGTAATCAGGTAAGTGTTATTGAATATGAACAAACCACTACTAATGAATATGATATCACTATGGGGGTGGAATTGGGGTGCAATGATGCCTTAAAGGCCGTTTCTCAAGAAAAAGGAAGTACACCTCACCATGTGATAAAAGAGGCCTTAAATCGCTTAAAGCGAACAATGGGCTATGGAATACCAGATAAGGAGACTTGAGGTAGTGGATAGAAATCAGTTAGATTTGATAGCCAAAATAGTAACATATCTGTATCATGATGAAAAGAAACATTATGAAGAAACTGCATCAGAGGAAAGAAAAGCTCATATTTATAGAGATATTAAAGCTATAGATCAATGGCTATCATCACAATACAAACGATTGGAGAGAGCAGATGCAAAGAAGCGCAAGAGCAAGTAAAGCTAAAGGACGTAGACTTCAGAATTATGTAAGAGATATGCTGAGAGATGTGTACACACAATTGCATCCTGATGATATAAAATCCCAGACAATGGGTATGACAGGTGAAGATATCGTTAGGACTCCAGCAGCTAAAGAAGTATGCACATTTAGCTTTGAGTGTAAAAATGTAGAGAGATTGCAAATATGGAAGGCCATAGAACAGTGTGAAGCTAATAGGCCTGACTGTAGCGCTCCAGCTATAGTCTTTAAAAAGAATGGTAAAGAGCCATACGTAGCAATACCCTTTACCGTATTTTGTGATATGCTACAAGCTGAAAATGAAAGGAGTTTAAGTGTTACGCATCAGACAGTCTAGCAATAATTATACATCAAATAATTACACTCATTCTATATCTGAAAATGATTACATTGCATTACAATTTATGGTTAAGGAATTATTGAGATGTATTATAGAAAGGAAAAGAGTTCACGTAATAAAAGATAAAGTCTATTTGCTTCTTAATGTAATAAAAAACTTTAAGTAACTAACGCTGGAAGGGGGTTGGATAACTCCAGCCCCTCTCCTTAACTTTGTAGTAAATCCAGAGATTGCATTAAAGCATCTTGACTTGCAAGAGTTTCTGAAACCTTTCTTCTACTAGGTCTCCTTTTAGGTCTAGTTCTCCCTCCAGATTTAGGTTGTATACCTAAGAATTCTGAAATACTCGGAGCAATCTCTTCAAACTTTTCAAAAGCTAGATTCCTGGTAGCTCGCTGTTCCTTACTTTCAAACTGACCAAGCTCTAATTGTGCTGCTGGAATGAAACCTTGCTTTATGAATACAGGCCAAGTATAAGCTGCAGTTCTTGCCATCTGAGCATTGCCAAGGGCTAATAGCTTATATAATTTAGTTCTATCATCATCTTCTAGATGTGCCAAATTCTCTTCATGCTTTCTAGCATCATCTTCATCTTTGTAGAAAAAATCCTGTTGTTCAAACATGCTTAAGACATAATTAGCATTAGCTCCTGCAAAATACCAACCTCCCTGTCCATATGTCTTTTTCTCAAGTTTAGCTACCTGTTCTGGATCGTCTCTGTCTGTTGTAGCCCATAAATATCCTGCTTCTCCTGTTTCTATAACATCATTATTAAATAATTTCATGAAATTCGTATGTGTAGCTGAAGATGCAACGCTCAGTGTAGCATTTAAAATGCCAAATCTCAACATCTTCCACACCTCTTCACTGCTAAAATCTCTAGCCTTAACAGATCTTAATCCTTCTGAAACCCATTTATGCATTAGATCGAACATTGAAAACCTATAATGCATGAACTGTCCAAAAAACTTTCCCTTTTTAGATTTAAGAGCTTTAGCTTTATTCCAGTCTGCATATTCAAAATGTAGATCTACAGCACTATTATAAGCCATTCTACCAGCAGTATTCTCTATCCAGTCTTTAACCTGCTTTTGGTTTTCTCTTACCCATTTCATCTCCGATGATCCATGAGATGTATAGCCAAATTCCCCATCAGATAAGTATGCCTTAGGCCTCTTACCTTTCATCATTTGATTATATATCCAAGACTCTGGCATTGTAGAAAGATTCTGGTGAGCAAGAGCAAAAGCTATTCCAAATGTACCGCTTCTATTGGCATCCTCTACTAATTTATGCATGAAAGCTGATCTTTGAGCTATCTCTCCTGCAGCTCTAGCAACTTTTTGAGTCATTCTATCTGATGACATTACAATTTCACCATTTTCATTAACTGCTAAACCTTTTTGATTATAAAAGTTTTCCTGTAATGCACCTCTGGATGCAGACGAAATATCTGCCTCTTCACCAGTAAGACCATCTAATAATTTAGACCTTACAGTCTTACCATCAAACCATTGCAATCCATATTTTTTAGATTGTCTATCTCTCATCTCTACATTAGCATCAGCGTTAGCATGATTGGAATAAAATTCTCTTCCATTTTTATGTGCCGTCATGCCAAACTCAACAAATTCATATAGTCTTTGAGTTGCATTTCGAGCAGCTGATCTAACATTGCCACCAAGCAATCTGAAATAAGTGAGAGATTGCATTGCTCTAATTAAATCATTGCCTACTGTATCTGACTTAGGATCTATAGAATGTACAGATTCATATATACCTGTTAGATTTTTCAACATACTCTCAGTCGCATCAATAACATCTTGATTGCCAGCTTCCTTTGCTGGATCTAAATGATCCTTTACAAGGGCATTGTAAGCTCTCCTAAAAGTATCTTTAACATGAGAGCGGTAATTGAATAATGCTACATCTCCTGCATATTTTTTAAGAAAAAAGTATGGATCCACACTATACCTGTCATCTAATAATTCACTCCTACCTTTAACTCTATTAATCAGAGCATCTGTCTTATCTAATTCTTGCCTTAACCGTTTAGATGGTTCTATATTTCTATTTATAACATCTTTTTCTAAAGTACTGATCTGACTCATGATACCTAGTGTATACTTAGGCATATAATGTTTTAATGCAACCTTGCCATTAGCATCCATTTGAGTAGAACCTGCAAATCCCAACTTTAAAAGAGTAGCATCAGCCTTAAAGGCGCTCGGATCTACAACAGAACCACGATCTGTAATCATATCTTGAAATTCTATCTGTCTAATTTGTGAGTTAATTCTATCTATTTCAGCATCAACCCAGGGAAGATTTCTTTCTTTTGCTAATACCTTAACACGCTCTAATCCCCTTATAAGCATAGGTACAGACCTTTTCCTTACCCCATTAAAGGATGACACCATATCTCTTAATAAAGCTTGTTCTGAAGGCTTAACAACTCTATCTATACCCATATCTTTACCTATAGGAGCACCCTGCAAAGCATGATTCATTAACAAGAATGCATCTCCTGATCCACTTTCATAAAAAGTTCTAAATCCCTTCTGTATCTCATTAATTCTCTGATTAGACTCAGCCAGTTCAGAACCCTTTAATGTCGTTCTGCGTTTCAGCTCCATATCTAATGCTTTTTCCAACTTTTGCAGTGTCTTAACATCTGATCCAAGAGACTTTGCAAGGCCTTGAAAACTACTTAAGAAACTATTTATCTTCTTAGATGTATCTATATTATAATCTCTAAAGAAAGAAGTCTCACTTGTTAAACTTTCTTCAAACTGTTTTAGTTCAGGAAGAGTTCTAAGTTGGGCTTTAGGCAGCTTTAATGCTGCACCTATAAGTCCCTGCTTTGTTCCAATGACTTCATTAAACTGACGCAGGCCAGCTTCAAATTTCCTAATATCTTTTAAGTTTGCAGGCATAATACTGGGGTCTACTACTTTACCAGTATACTTCTCCCAAAGCCATTCAAAATGATCGAAATTATTTCGCTTACTTTGCTGTATATTTCTATACTTAGGATCACTAGTAAACTCTTTACTTATGCGATCCATTTCTGCATATACTTTCTTCTTAGCTTCAGGAGCCATTTTCTCTCCCTCCTTAAGCTTTTTCCATAAGCTATTTAAACTGCAAACAAATATACTCATATTCTATTGTCCTTTATAAAATCAATCAAGATAACATTTATATAATTCTCTAGTTCTTTTTTGTACAGATTCATTTAGAGCTCCATTATTTCCCCACTTTCTCATAGGGGCTGAGTCCAATTCAGAAATTGATCTAATTCTTTCACCATATACTTTGCCTGTACCATCTTCTAACTGCTCCCACTTACTTCTAACCATCTGCCTATCGATAGGAATACCTGCTTTAGTTAGTTCCCTAGAAGCCTTATATAGAGTTACACCATCTAACAATCTGTTCCCTCTAGCATAATCTACCATAATTTCAGCAGCTCTTCTGATATTTTGATTTTGATGCTGCAATTGTTCAAATACACTTTTGTCTAGGTGCATACCACTAGATAAATATCCTTGTTGTATATCTGCAGGCTCTGTAAAATACCTACTTTCTAGCAATTCTAAATCAATAAATTTATTTTTAGATGAGACTGCACCTATCTTCTTTTGAATATTAATATTATCTAATATTTCTCTAGCAGTAGCTTTATCCATCCCTGAAGTTAAAAATGATCCATTTTCCACAGATGATAACAATGAATACACAGGCTCTGCAAACTTACTTTCTATAAATTTAGCATCAAATATAGCTCGCCTTCCCTGATTGCCAACAATATTTCTCATTGAAATTACACTGTTATCTACTCTTGGAGATAACAATCTAGATACTATCCCCCATCTATATAAATCTGCAGTTTCAGGATTAATAGCATTAACTATATCGGTATTTCTTGCAAGCTCATCTGCAATAATTGAGATTCTCTCCCTTGCCATTTCAGAATTAGACAGTCTATTTTCATTCAGTAGGTTCTCTCTTACTTCTATTGTTCTGGCATAGATTCTATTTACAGCAGGCATAATAACAGTTTCATTAAGATTTCTATCTATAACAAATCTTTTACCTGATTTATCTGTCATACCTGGCAATCCACCAAACCTTTCCCATACCATTCTAAGGCCTTCTTGCTCTAATGGATCGGTAATCTCAAACCTTCTACCATTTTCTATTATTATATCTTTTTTATAAATCTCTTGAAAATTACGCTTTCCTGGTAATATTACTTCTTTCACTTTTTTTGTATTAGCATCAACAATAACCATAGGCTTAAAGCTTCGATTTTCATACTTACTTTCCTCATATCCTGAATGCTTCTTAATATCCATGCCAACTTCTATAGCATCACCCCATTGAGTTGTCAATGCGGATTCAAGTATAGTTTTCGCTTCAAGCAATCTATTTCTCTTGGCAAGAAGATCTTGATAAGATCTACGCTCCAATAATTGATCTGTCTTTCCAAATCTTTCAGCATCTTCTATTTGTAGATCTAAAGATTTTAATCTTCCAGCCATATCTGATAAGGTTAAAGCTCTCTCTTGATCTTTTACAAAATCTATTAGTGATTTTCTATATACATCATTAACAATTACCTGTCTCTGAGCAGCATCTGCATCATTCCATTCCAGTCTATCACCCATAAATCCTTCGTCAATATAATTTAGTATATCATTAACAGGATCAAGTGCTCTAGGCTTTCTTGACTCTGATCTAATATGATACATTTGGTCATATATTTGGTGTAAATTTTTCATAGCTACATCAAATGGAGCTTTAGAGTTGGCAAAGAAAGAGGAGGCTGCCCTTAAGCCTGCCTGCATATCCATACCTTCACCAGAACTTAATACTCCAGCATATGCCCTATTAGGGTCGATAGCATTTATCATGCTAAAGTATGAATTATTATAGTCAGATAGCCTAGCTTTTCTTTCACTACCATAACTATCGGCAGTCACCCCTTGATTCATCTTTAAATATCTATTAATAGGGAGTATAAAGCGCTTAATAATGGCCTCTCTAATAGGAGCTGCACTATTATGTCCTAAGTGCTGTACATCTGGCAATAATCCTGTTTGGCTATGGATTTCAAATAAGCCATCCTTGCCAAATAATATATCATATTGTATATCTCTAGCTCTATCCATTTCATTCTTAGATAAAGCATTCTTATAAAGGTCAATATATTTTTTAGACCAGTCTGCTATATTATCTACAGTACTAATATAATTAGCTCCAGGTTTCAATCTAACTTGATATAACTCTCCCTTTCCTACGCCTATAATATCTCCCTTAAAGGTCATAACAGTTGGATCTTCTCTGAAAATGTTTGCAAGATATGTAGCTGTCTGATGCATTTTAACAAACATACCTCTATGCATATTACCTTGAGCAACAGCTTCTTCATGAGATATTTCTGCTGATCTTAACATTTCAGGAATAGCAGAATTAAATCTTGTAGCAAAATCTTCTGCGATAGCGATATGATGTCCTCGTGTAAGATCATAACCAGCTAAACGACCAGCTTCCATCCAAAAGTTTCCATGTGCAGCAGTATATGCAAAAGACTTATCCATATCAAAATCTGCATCTTGAGGATTAATTGCATCTACATGATTCATTCTGCTAATATTTCCACTTCTTTTGTCAACTGTAGTTATTATATTATTTCCCTTTTCAAGAACCTTGGCTTTATTGATAACAATATCGCCAATCATATTACGAGGCTGTCTACTATTTAGTACACCAAGAGATACAGCTCTATTGTTTTCTTTACCCCACGTATACAATTCAGAAGCATATTCAGACATCGTAGTTAAACCTTTACCTTTAGCTCCCTCTATAATAGCATCTTGCTGCTTCACAGCATCATCATAAACTATTTTATTCCTTATTTCCATTTCTGCCTGTCTAGTAGATGGTCTACGCTGTGGTGCAGTATACTTTGCAGGTGCTGTAGGACCAAAAATTGGCTTATTAGATTCAATATTATCAAGATCTAGCAATCGTCCACTTTTATCTATTGCCATGCCCTCAACAATCAAATACTTCTCTCCAGTCGAAGTAGTAGTGATGAATGCATCTGCTACCCTAGAGTCAATTGCCTTGTCTGACCTAGTTCCATTATAATCTACACTAAATGCATCAGTTGAGTATTTAATTTTCTGTATAATTGCAGACTGAATATTGCCACGCCCTTCTCCATACAATTCGAATGCTCTTTGTCCACCATAATGAGACATTTGAAATTCTCCAAAAAATTGTACAGCTCTAATATCTTTTCCACCCACTTGGAACCTGCTCCTTATTGGTATAGATAAGTTCCCCAGATCAGCACTCATAACATCAATGGATCCATCAGGTACAATTCCTGATCCTATATTTCCATTATTCATATAGTAATTAATTAAATTTTCTTCTAATCTTTTTTGCATCCATGGATCTGTTAATAATCCATTTCTACTGAGAACAGATTCAATTCCAGTTCTAACTGCTGAATTATCCCCACCTTCTGCAGCTGCACCAAATACCTTATTGGCAAGTTCAGTTCTAAAAAATATATCAGTAGCTTGATTTTGGAATCCATAGGATAATGCATCAATTTTTCTATCTAATCCTATCCATTCTGATAAACCATTATTATCTCTCATATGTACAGCAGTGTTATTTCCAACCATAGGATTATGCTCTCTACTTATACTTCTGAGATTAATTGAAGAAAATGGGATATCTGTTATGGATTGAGGAGTTACTTCTAAATTTACATCTCCCTTCCCAAGAAAGTCTACAACATTTCCATTTATAATATCCACATTACCTGCATCAATGCCTTGAGGGGTAGCATATCGTGTTGACTTGCCGTCTGCATCTACATCCCATGGAGCATCTTTCGAAGCTTTATGCTCATTGATCTTATTAGCAGATTTAAAAGTAATTGCATCCACCTTGTGCATTTTCATTATCTTATCTAATTCTGGAGCATATTTAAAGGCTGTCTTACCATACCATTCTGTAACTTCTCCATAATTACGTGCAGAAGGATCTTGCCATGCTACATCTACATGAGTTACAGTAGGCTTTATTGCTCCAGATTTAAATCCAGTAATCTTGCCAGTTCTTTCATTATAATCTACCATTTCTCGTGTAACTCCACGCATAGCCATTGAGGCAAGAAGCACATCCTTTGATACAAACATTTCTCCATCCATAATAGATTTAGATAGCTCTTCATATCTACGAAGCATATAATCTCTAGTATAATTATCTATCTCTCCTTCGCCTAATCTCCTGTCAACCTCAACCTTTGCCCTATCTATAGAGTTAAATATATTTCTTAAATTACCATCAGTATAAGTTGCTTCATCATTTATAGATAGTACTTTAACCTTTTTATATTTTCCATTTTCAGGTTCTACCCATTTCTTAACAGCCTTGTATATATTAGAAAGGAAAGGAGACTCTGCATTTTTATAGAATGCTGCAGTTTTTTCCAGATTTTGAGGAGTACCTATATATCCATTTTTAGAATGCGTCATTCCAAGCCTTTTCCATCTCTCTTTAAATTCTGCACTCTCAACATTTAATCTGCCATATTGATCTAGAGATTTTTCTACAAAACTAGGCATATCAAGAATCATTCTTGTCATAAGGATTGCATCACCAGCTAATTGATCATTCATTCTTGATGCATCTTGTATGCTCTCTATAAACTGTCTCAGTCTTGGATTGCTATCTATTGTCCTGCCTTCAGAAGCCATTATAGCCTGTAATCGTTTGTATAAATGTCCTCCATCATTAACACTAATACCGCTATCAAATGCTGCCGCTATATTCCTTTTGATACCATTATCCATTCTAACTAAAACACTAGTCTTCTCATCTAAATTTAAAATCTTATATTCTCTTGTCAGTGATGGTTCGGAATGGTTAACATCAATTATTTTATCAGTTGCCCCTATGGTATAAAATTCAGCTTTACCCTGGACATCTTCTATTGGGAGATCTTTAGTCTTTAATTCTGTTTCAATAAACTTCCTATCTCTTCCAACTAATAAATTCTTAACTCTTCCATCAGCCATAAATACATCATTGTTTAATATATATATATGCTTCTGGCCTTCACCCATTCCCTCTAATGCATTAATAACCCCAGTAATACCTCGATCAGGAGTATAACCTAAAGGCTTACGAGTCTGCAGTAATCTTCCGCTAGCAAGATCTATTTGCAAGTGTTTGATAGGACGAGTACTAAAAAAACTAGAAGCAATACTATACAAATCAGACTCTACAGTTTCAAAATTTATTTTTAATTTTTCACCAGCAAGTTCAGATATATTTCTATCAATCATTATTCTTGTTTTTAAAGGTTCATATACAAGCTTATGAAAGGTATCACCATTCATTTCTATCTGACCAGATAATTTATCTAAAGTAGAGATAACATTTTCTACTCTAACTCTTAGATCTACATTTTGTATTCCACCTAAATTATCATAATAATCTGTTAAAAATTCTTTACCTAAAACCTTTATAGTTTCTGCATTGATTCTAGCCTCAGTTGCAGGAGAAAATATATCATTCAACTCTGTTGCATTTATTCCATATCTAAGACTAAATTGTGCAAGCGTAGTCCTTAATCCACTATCAGTCACATCTTTGCCTGGAATATTTCCAGACGTATTTCTTAGCTTCTGAGACACTAAATCATCAATCGTAGTTTGACTCCATGAATTACGATTAATTTTACTCAAAGCATCATTCTTTAAATCAATAAGTTGCTGTAAATAATCTGACCTTGTGCTCTCGTCAGCCATCTCAATATTTTTAATTAACTCTCTAGCAGTCTTCATCTTACTTGACCATGCATGCAGAGTGATTGCATCATTAGAATCGATAGCTTCTTTTAACTCTGCACCAAGATTTTGTAATACTCTTTTCGACCTATCATATAAATTCAAAACGTCCTGTTGAGATTCAATCATTCTTGTGTCAGACATTTCCAATATAGCGTTTGCAATTAATCTCCTCTTCATATCTAGGCTTTGAACTGCCTGAAATGCATAATTAGCAGTAAGAGAACCTTCTTTGGTAATCATGCCACCTATATTAGATAAAGCTTTAATCTTAGCCATTTTAAGAGCTGCAGCCCATTGGCCAGCTTCAGTCTGATTAACTTGATCGCTAAACTTGACAAGTCCAACTCCTGCTTCTCTGACAGATTGTGATAAATCTCCATAAAATTTAATATACTCTTGTGCTGCCTCTTTAGAAAGCTCTTTAGATTCAACTGCTGCATTTAACACATTCTTAATATTTTTTAAAGTTGGGAATACTAACTGACCTGAATCTCCAAAATTAATATCTGGATTATTATATAATTCTATCAATGCTGCTTTAGTGTCAAACCCAACACGCATGTCACTTAATCCTAATTTCTGTACAGACTTCTCAAATGAAAATCTTTCAAAGAATCTAAAGGATTCTTCTACACTAAAGGTATCTCCAGCAAGTTGCTCTATTTTATTCTTAAATTCTTTAGCCTGCTCTTCAGTTAAAGGTCTTCCAACCTTTTTAGATATCTGAGGATTTAAACTTTTTACTCCAGCATGCAATCTTTCTATAAATTTATTTAACTCTGCTCTCTCAGCAGCCTCAACTCCAGATCCAGCTTCAGATTTATACTCTATCCCTGGATTTTCAGATGTAAATAAAAGTTCACTTAAAGCTTGAGTTAATCTCTTAGATTCAGTGGGATCCATATTATGCTTAGAGTCTCCAGTTAAAAGAGCTCTAGCAGCATTAGCCTGCTGAATATCTGCAATATTCCTATAAGTATGATACCATGCATCATTTTGAAGTATACTGATATCTCTTTCAATTCCCTTATCTACCCATCCTTCACCATAAGTATATTGCATGAGCTCATTAATAGAATTATCCCAAATAGATTTTGACCGTAATAATTTCTCAGCATTCAGTTCAGGAAGTTCTACAGATCTACCCTCTCTAATCCAGCCACTTTTAAGTCCATTTTTATATACAGTAGAAAAAGCCTCTAATAGTAATGAATCATTAAAATGCATGCCCTGAACATCATGTATCCTTGGAGCTGTTATAACTCCCTTTTCATCTAGATATTCAATACCCAATGCATCATAGATACCTTTAATAAATCTCTTAGAGATACCCATAGGCTCTACAGTATTCTTGCTTATAGATTCCATAATCCATTCAGGAACTCTTTCTAATATATTTTCATACTGTAAAGGTCTATCTCCAAAATTTATCTTTGATATCTTTTGAACTAGCTCAACTGCCTGATCTGAAGTAATATTCTTCATATCTAACTGTTCAAATGTATGGTTGTTATTTAACTCAATAATCTTTTTAGCTATAAATAATTGCTCCATCAACTGATCACGCTTACCCTCTTGGCCTTTTTCAGCAAAATTTTTAGCTACATAATCATTTACAGCATCTTCTAGATTAGTAAATCTTCCCTTACCTGTCTGTCTTATCTCACCTTCTCTTAAGATAAATGGAGTTAATATCTCCTTCAACTCTGTTATTTCTGGAGATGATGCTATAGAATGATTAGTAATATTCTTAGCTCTTTCACTTCCAGTTGGAGCTGGAGGAGCAAATCTTGCAGTAACTCTTTCTAAGGCTTCCAATCTAGAGCCATCATAATGCTTAATCATCGTCTGTAATGCACCTGTAGTCTTCCTAAGTTCACTGGCTTTTCCATCAAAATATGATTCTATCTTACCAGTCTCAAAGAACTTCATAGGTTTATTATCATGGAAAGAATGAGGTCTTCTTGTGAAAAATGCTGCAGTCATAACATTACCTATAATTTCTTGAGGATCCCTGCCCATAGCATTAAATGGCAATCCATCTCCTCCTTGATTATAATATTCAAATAGTCCATGCGCATTCATAGCAAGTACTCCCATTCCCATTCTAGGTGCACTAGACCACATCTCTCTACCAAATTCTTTAGCTAAATCTATAGGGGCACGCTTTAAAAACGTCATCCTTGCCTCATTAAGGAAGTTTCTCATCTCCGTAGTACCCTCACCCTTTACAGCGTCTTTCCACCACATAGCCCCCTTGCTGGCCCATTTATCGCCTAATCTAGAATTTAAGGTACCTCCCTGGACAATATCCATGGCTGTTAAAGTATGCTGTAATTCTTTATGAGTTAACTTGCCAGCAGGACGCATAGCCTTATACATTCCAGTAAAAACATCCTTTCCTTTTCTCCATAATGCTTTATCTTTTCCACCTTTGATGAACTTAACAGGACCGATAACACTAAACCATGCTCCTTCACTTAGCCCATGATGCATAGTATCAAGCCAATAAGATCCTTCTGGTTTAAATCCATACTGATCTGGACCTTGGTATCCAGTTGCCCATCTCTGTAAATTGTTAGTACCAGCTCTTAATAGACCCATATTTAATCCAATCATAGACTCATATGCCATAGCTCCAGCAATCTTTCCAGCTCTATTGTCTAGCCCAGGAATCCTTCTAACCATTGCCCTCATCATATTAGCTGCATCTGTAGGATTGTTTCTTGTAAATATCTCAAATGCTTCAGAAGCTAATTCATTGGCAACTTTTTGATCTAATGGAAGAGCTTTTGCAAGACTTTGTGCAATATCTGCAGTAGCTACCTGCTGATACCATTCTCCTCCCATTTGCTTACCAATGTCATCTGCAACACTTCCTTCTCCAGCAAGTTTATATACATCATCCATAATAGTATCTGCTTGCTTACCAATTGTCTCTACAACTTCATCTCCATGCTTAGATGCAATAGTGCTAGCTTTCTCTAAAAGTTCCTTACTAGCCTGCTTTTTAAGAGATTTAACACCTACATTTCCAGCAACCTTAGCACCACCTTTTACTACTCCTTTAGCTCCCAATCCTCCTAATCCAAAAGTAGGAAGCATACCCATAGCAGTTCCAATAGTATATCCAGCCTTACCCCAATTGCTTAGATCCTCCCATTCTCTAGGACCTCCTAATGAAATAATATCTTCCCAAGTCTTTTCTCCAGGCTCATTTGCCTCAGTATACATATCATGTAGATCTAAACCTCCCATTGAAAGTGCAGAAAAACCTCCCCATAATGTTTGGCCTAGAAACTCTACAGCTCCAGACTGTCTATTTGCATCAAGCTTTTGACGTTCTGTATCAAGAAGCAATTGATTTTGCCGCTGTGCTTCTTGCTGTTTTAGTATATCTTCATATAATCCCATGCATTTACCTTATTATTTCTGGTTCTATATTATAGTCATTAAACATCTCTAATAAAAATTGTCCTGGATCCTTTTTTGATTTATGTTCAGAGGTTCTATATTCTGCTAACAAACTAGCGAAATCCACTCCCAAATCCTTTAATACCTTACTCTGCATATACATACTTGCCAATTGAGATTCATCACTTGCAGTAGATGCTGCACTATTAATTACATCCAATGTATCTAAAGAATTATTTATATTAGGCAATCTAGATTCTATATATTCAGCAAGTTCATCTCTTTCATATACGTCTGTGTATATTTCAGAAAGACGTACAGGATCAGGAATAGGAAACTCTGCTTTATGTTGTGCTAATACTGCATCAGAACCTACCTGGGCAGACAATTGATTATAATAGTCTGTCTTAAATTGATCTAATCCGCTTGTCTGATTAATTAAAGAAGAGTCCATGGGAGCAGGATTTAATGGATCATTAGTTAAATTATCCAAACTAGATAAAGCAGATAATGCTTCTTCATTGGCTAGTCTAGTTTCCACATTATCTTCTATCTGTAAATCTTGAAGAGTAGAAGGGCTAGTCAAGTCAACTCCAAAATATTGTAATGCTTTAGCTGAAAACATACTTGCCTCTTCTGGATCAGACTTGACTTTAGATTGATAATTGAGATATACCTGAGAAAGAGTTTCATTAAAGTTCTTTTGATTTCCCATAGTCTGCCCATAGCCACCCTTAGCATATTTAGGTTTAGCTACGGTAAGATCTAATGTCATCTGAGTATAAATATTATTCCATATACTTTGAGTATCTTCAGATGCTGTTTCTATAGTTTCTTCTGGTATAACTCCAGTTATAAGATATGAATACTCTCTCCCAATATTAAGTTTATTATAGTTAACTGATGCTTGCTTTTCTGACACACCCTTCTCATCAGGGTATTTTGCAATATCAGCTTCTATTGCACGAATATTGGATATACCACTGTAGGTTTCTGCAGTGTTAATAGCATTAGTAATATCTGATACATACTTTTCTTGTCCTATCTTAGAGATAGCAGCAGTTCCAACTGCGCCTTCTTTAAAGAGCTTAATAGCATCTGACTCAGTTCTAAGTCCCTTCATTATAGCTTGTCTATAATTCTCATCCTTTAATTGATCTAACTCTATTTTACTTAGTCCTTTTAAAGCTTCTGCAAATTCTCCTGTACCAATTACATCTCCCTTTTCATCAAGCTTTAAGTCTCCTGTTAAAAGAAGATCTTCCCATAACCTATCTTTATCTGCATCTTCAAAACTAGAGAAGTCCTTTTCCCAATCGAGTCCTTTCTGTTTCCATCTACCAATATCCGCAGATAATGCTTGTAATTGTTCTATATTACTCTGAGTATTAAGTAATTTAGTATCTATATCATTAGTAATACCTTCTCTAAGTTCTACACCGCTATTTGTTATATGTGCTGTAGAATATCCAGATTTAGCTAAAGTATCAGCCCAAGCATTTTCTCTTGTTTTTGTTTGAAGATATTCTTCTCTAGCAAATTTTAAATCTTCCCTAGAAGTCTTGTAATCTCTATCGATTTGATTCTGATTAATTTGATGCTGTAACTGCATATAAGCTAATATCGTATTTGGTATAGATTCAAAGAATGATTGCCATGGGCTTTGCTCTACCGTCATTGAAACTTTAGGTCTTGGATCGTACACCATCTTTATTTCTCCTTAATATTTAATTTATCCAGCAGCTGTATTTTCTCCTAATTCTGCATAAAATTGATCTTCTGTTGTCTTCCAGAAGTCTTCTGTACTGGAAGCTAATTGACTTGATAACTCTTGTTGCTGAGTTAAATAGTCACCCATTACTCCCTTTGCAGCCTTTGTCTTCGTATAATCAATCGCCCCACTAGATTCAAACCCAGATTCTACTTGAGCCCCTTCTATCTGACCATATATATCTCCTAGACTTTTTCCAGTCCTTAGACCTAATGCTTGTTTTCCTGTTGTATAGTCTTCTTTTACCTTCTTTAAAGGCGCTCCATAGAATTCATCAAAATCCCCTGCATCCATTCCATATCCTGCTGCAATCTCGCCAAATCCACCTCCCTCTGATACAGATTTTCTAAATTCTGAAGATGTAGGATCAAATTCTCCAGCTGTATATGAAAAATCTCCTATCTGTCCCTCTGCCAGGGCTACACCCTCAGTATCTGATCCATCTTTGCCTGAAACTGCATAGTTAGCTATATAGTCATCGAATTTACTTTTTGCCCCAGCCCTCTTGGTATTAGAGGTATTAGTTTGAACTACCTCACCATTCTTACTAATTGTTTGTTCACCAACACTGCCCCACCTATTAATAAAAAGACGGCTAGTCCATACATCGCCATTTACATCAGTTAGACTCCACCCTGAATCTTGCCATTGATTACGCGCACATAGTGCCATATCACCTTCATACTCATAACTATCTTCATATAGAGTCTCCTCAAAAGTAGAAGACTCTGGATTCATATCTATTACTACTTCATTATATATCTTCATAATCTATCTCCTAAATAATCTATCTTGCCAACCCATACTCTGTTGCATCCTTTTATGTCGTTCTGTATCGAAAGCAGCACCCTTACCTGCACTATACTGTGAAGCACCTGCAGCTCTTGCTCCCTCACTACGAACGAAATCTGGAGAACTTACTGGAAAGCTTTCTCCAACACCTTCCCATGCAGAAGTCTGTGTAAAGTCTGTCCCTCCACCTCCTGAGAATGGAGTTCTTTTACTCCCAGCATCAGATCTAAATCCTTCAAGCTGATCACTAAACTGAAAATCTTTTAACTCATTTTTCAATATTGCAGACTCCTGAGCCTGAGAAGCTGTTACCTTAGATCCTGTAAATGGAACATCCACTTTCTCTCCAATATACTTGCTCATATCTATTTCACGTGCAACTCCACCAGGCATATATTCTCCCCTATCGGCTGTACGGCTAATATCACCAAATGTATCTCTCATATCCCTTGAAGTTATATTCCCTGCTTGATCCATTTGTGCTCTATATACATCTGAATCAAGAAAACCTTCTGTAGCAGGCAATTCAAGTTCTTCCGCAAACATTTTATCTAAATCTGGAACACCTCCCTTCCCTCTTGGTAGCTCGCCAGTCCCAATCATCTGTTCTCCCTGGCCAGTAGGCACTAGACCTTCTCCAGCCTGAAGTTTCTTTATCTTCCTTGAATCCATCATACTACCCATTTTATTCATACCTTCATGTAAAGTACTACCCTCGAAATCTATTAACCTTCCAAGTCCTGTTTGTGACCCCTTATCCCCACCTTTAACGAGACCTTTAGTATAATCTGCTAATTTATTTGTTCCAGTACCTCCTGCTGTCTGGGGTGTAACAGTAGTTCCTCCTTTCCCGAATAACTTAGAAGTTACCTTTCCTCCGCCTGCCATAAGCATAGTATTTAATCCAGATTTCATTGCCTTTACATTTATACCCTCCTTAATCTGAGAACCAACCTCTTTTCCAACACTTCCATACCATTTGGTACCTGTCAACTTACCACCTTTAGTTTTACCAGCAAACCAATTACCTATATGTCCTCCAGCAAAGGAACCTCCAGCCGCCATAGCACCAGCAACAAGAGGTGCCGCAGCTCCTCCTGTAGCCAGCATAGCAGCACCACCAAGCAATGTAGAACCAATAGAACTCCATAAACCACGCTTCTTTCCAGCAGCCTGTATTGATCCATAATCCTCGCGCATTTTCTTGTGTTTTTTATATCTACGCTTTCCCATAATTACTCCTTATTAAATTTGTGCCTCTAGGGCTGTTACTTTTGCTGATAATTCTTGTACTGCTTTTATTAAGGGAATTATTAAATGCCCTTCACCAAGAAACTCAATTCCATCAGGGTCATCATCATCCCATACTTTACAATAATCTGCATTATATTTATCTATAGACTCTTTCACTTCTTGAGCAATTAATCCATAGAATGTGCCCTCTGCAACTGGAGTATCCTTACCTTCCTTATAACAACTAAAGCTCTCTGGATATTCATTTTGTGGTTTATACTCAAATTGAGACGGATAAAGATCATTTATAAAGTCTAAGCCAATTCCTTCCCTTGTAATATTTTTCTTTATCCTTCTATCAGAAGAATGTGACCAAGTTGCACCAGTTGCCCATTGATTTTTACTATAACCAGTTCCACCATTTCCAATCCAAATTGAACCAGTAGAAACTGTAAGGTCTTGCCCTATTGCAAAAGCATATCCACCTCCTGCCGTAACATCATTATCAAATCCTAACGCTATACCAAAATCACCCACTTCATTGTCATTTCCAAGAGCAACCCCCTCTAGATCATCAGCATTAGCCATATCATTATCATACCCAATAAGCACATTGTTGCCACCTGTAGTAAGAGTATTACCACAATCAGTTCCAAGTAAGATATTTTTATCGCCAGTAGTAACAGCAGCACCAGCCCCAGTACCTATAAAAATATTATTCGTACCACCAGACAATAATGCAGCTCCAGCACCAATGCCAATAATAACATTAGATGTACCAATATCATTACAATTAGAATCCCCAATAACCACATTGTTTGTTCCAATACTTGTTATAATAATTTGACCATCCATACTTATATTACCAGCAGCTAGAGACATCATAACATCACTTCCATCTTTCATCTCCATTGAAGAACCTGTTAGTTTTATATGTTCACTAGCTTGTAACCCAATATATGTTGTTGCACCAAAAACAGCGGAAGCATTACTTGCATCACCAGTATGTACTGCCACACCAGTAGAGCTTACATGAACAAAATCTGTTGAATTATCATATACTTTAACACCACTATTATTCGACATTACGATACAATCATCAGTAGCACTTGTAGATCCACCTAAACAAAGAGTAACATTATCCCATTGAGACATGACAGTACTACCATTATCAGCATACATTGTGATATTACCACCAGTAACTTCCATCTTCTTATTGGTATCGAAAAATTCTAATGTATTAGCAGTAGCTTTAAGATATGTAGCTTCAGACCCTTTTAAAAATACACCTCCACTTCCAGCCTTTATATAATTAGTAGTAGATGGCCCAGCCCATAAGCCATATTCATTAGTACCACCAGCAGTTAAACCATCAAGTCTACCAAGTCTAAGCTTAGTTGAATTTTCATTAGTCCAATCAGCATAACTATTAAGGTCACCCTTCATATCTATAAATGGAGCATTAGTATCATCAGATGTAAGATACATAACACTCTGCCTACTTGCATAAGTACTATCATCGTAGTTCCCTATTCTTACAAATTCATCTCCAGCTACTGGAATAGCTGTATTATCAAAAGCTGTTTCACTTCCTCCACTTATATTAGTAACAGTAGCTATATTGTTACTTACGCTTGCCACCCTATACACCATTTTCTTTATAAGTCCAGTAACACCAGAAGATGCAGAACCTACTGCTACAAGAGCCCCAGGATTTACTTGCTGAGATAATATTATATCTCCAGCAACAAATGGGCATGTATTTGCAATAGCAGGCTCAAATGTTATAGTACCATCATCATCACTTGTACTAAGTCCACTTACACTTTCTACTTTGGCAGAAGATGTAATCAGAACATTTCCATTAGTAGCTCTTATTTGCTGTATAAGAAGTTCATATACACTCAATGTACCACGAATAGCTAAATTATCAAATGTAGCATCAACTGTAGTTCCATCACTAACTATCCATCCATTACCAGCAAAACCAGAAGCATAACTAGAGGAGCCTATACTATCATTATCAGCTATAAGTATCTTACTTCCACTAGGAGTAATAGTTAGATAACCATTAGTATCAGTTCCAAAAGTAGTATCAGTTCCATCAGCAAAAGATAGCTTTAACTGATTAGTAGTACCAGACAGAACTTCTAGTGTAGTATCTGGTAGAGGCTCTCCAATACCGACATTGCCACTCTTATCTATAGTCATTCTAGGTGTACCAAGAGTAGAGTCATCACTTCCATCTTGTGTATAGAATTCCAGCTGAGTTGGTTTATTTTCATTGTCAGCATCCCAATCATCGCCAGTAGCAACTTTAGCAGTTATTACAGCCCCAGTAAGGGAATCTGTAGCGGTAGACTCACCACCAGAACCACTAAATATTAACTGTCCAATAACATCGCCAGCATCTACATCAGCATCTTGCCTGTGAAGACTAATTTGCCCTCCTGTAGCAGAAGAAACCTCAAGGTCAAAATTTGGTGCAGTAGTCCCAATACCGACATTGCCAGCATTTATAGTTAAATACGTATTAGCACCATGACCCCATTGCTGAATATTGTCATAAGGGTCTCTTTCCCACCATACCCTTGTATTTGTTCCAGGTGTAGCATAAGAAGCATCAACTGAAATTGCATCATGTAATCTCCAGGTAAACCAATCAGACCCAGATGCATCTCTCCTTGCCCATTCTCTATGTTTGACATTGTTAGAATCCTCTGATTCAAAGTTGGAAAGAAGATGGACATCATTTGTAGTGTCACCCAATTGTGTACTTTGAAAGACGTGCAATGGAGCATCTGGTGCATTATGCCCAATACCGACATTGCCATCTTTTACAGTCAGCCCATCTTTCCATGTATTTGAATCAGTCGCAGTTTGCAGTTTTAGTATAGCCCCGTTATAAGATGACGTGGTATGTTCTGCGTATATCCTTGCAGTTGAAAAATCTTGATTATTAAGTGTTGAGTCGTCAGTTCTCAATTCTAAACCGATAGAGGAAACATTGTTGTTTGTAACAGAGAGGACATTTAGGGGTGAATTAGTCCCAATACCGACATTACATCCTAAGAATGATATATCTCCAGCTCCATCAAATTCTATTCTTTCAGCATCATCTGCTATACCAATAGATGTATCATCAGTCATTGTTATATTACCGCTAAGACTTAAAGCTCCGCCACCTACTGTCCCTGTAAATGTAGGACTGGCTGATAGTACAACACTGCCAGTTCCAGTTTTTGAAGTAACTCCAGTTCCACCCTTAGCCACAGTTAAAGTACCAGTATGGTCACTACCATCAATAGTATGTACCTGCTGGTGATGCTGATTAGCTGTAACTCCACTTAAACTAGTATGCTGGAGAACTCCTTCAGAAACAATGACATCAATATTTCTAGTTATTTCTTGATTTATTATCTTATCTCCAGACATGATCTTTACCCAATTACCTTTAGTCTTTATATATAGATCCTCATTATAAATACGAGCATCCCCATCTTGGCCATCAGATTTTATAGGGAGATACTCAACCTCTCTAATTCTTCCACCTTTTTCATGAATTAGATTTCTAGTTTCTCTTTTCATTATTTAATATTCTTCATTCTATAAACTATTGATATATCATTTATTGCAAAATCCGCATCAGTAGTAGTTCCATCAAATTTTAACTGAAAGCTATTTATATTATTAATTGCAGAAGAGGGCTTTAGTTCAGCCTTTACCCAATCATCTTCTCCAGTATCTGCATCAACTAAACATAAATCAGCAGCATTTGCACCTGTAGATGCTCCTGCAGCATTGGTAATAAAGAACTGACCAGTACAAGCCCCACCATTTGTCCCATAATTTATAGTAACAGCTCCACCATCACCCTGATAAGTTACATAAACTTTATATATCTTCTTTCTTACTGAGGGTTCACCAAAGTCAAAATCTTTAGTTTTGATAACTATAGGAGCATCTGTAGTTGCTGGAGTATTGCTCCATTTATCTATTTGATTGCCACCATCATCAAAAACTAAAAGACTTCCATCTGCAGGATCATTAATAAAGTTTGAATTACTGTTAGCATCTGTAACCATCGCTGTCGCCTTTGTCCAACCTTTAGTTATTAAACTGAAAGCATAAGCAGAAGTACCATCAGCACCAGTCTTAACTATCAACTGTTGTCTAGAAGGCTCATAGCCTATACGATGATGATTTGTAGTAGAAATAAAAGTACTCCAAGTTGCAGCATCAATCAATTGTACCCCTTTATTTACCAATAGATTTTGCACATTCTCCCCATCATACATATAGCATCCATATGAATTAATCCAAGCAACTCCAAAGTCTGTCTTACAAGCTGCACCAGGATTAGTGATACCTTTATGTTTAAACTCTGCTTCAAGAAATTCTGAATTACCAGCCACATTTATAACATAAACAGTATTCTTCTTAAACTGGAAAATTCTGTCTGCATATTCCATAAGAGAGATAATTGAATCACCATCATGAGTTATTACATCTATATTTGAAACTGATGAAGGAAATTTATCATATTGTCCTACTGAAGATTTTAACATTCTGTCAGTATACTTCTTACCATCTTGCTGTACGTTTCCTAAATATGCTCTCCTATTAGCTACCACGGCAGTTTTCCATGAAT
>Ga0209756_1001445_pt1 | contig 21872 bp, 13 predicted proteins | sample ETNvirenome_6_85_FD_184071 | JGI IMG/M metagenome (GOLD analysis project Ga0209756, IMG submission 184071) | Marine viral communities from the Pacific Ocean - ETNP_6_85 (SPAdes) (version 3) | ecosystem: Environmental > Aquatic > Marine > Oceanic | place: Pacific Ocean | collected 2013-06-19 | reverse complement strand
TCGACTTTACTGTAAGTCGTGACCAAGGTGATGGCGCCAACGATCAGTATTCGCGTTTGGCCTACAACTGGTCCAGTTCTTTCTACGGTGGTGGAAAGGTTGGCTCCGAGATCACTGGTGGTGTGGACTTGGACGAGTATGGCGTAGGCTATGCTGGTGGTCCTTATAACCTTAACAACGGTTATTCGTCTCCGACAGGTTCCGCGGCCGGCAGTGCTATTACTTTGACCCCACAGGCAGGCCCTTATGGCACCTTTGGCAGTATGGAAAGTTCTGCCTCGGTGTTGAATAAGGCAGCGCAGTGGGATCCGGATTTCGTGTCTGGTTCTACTGCTGTGGCAGTTGTCACAGTGTTGCAGTCGGGCCTCGATCAGGTTAACTTGGATGGACCTCAATCCTTCAATGTATCCTGTTCTCTCGGAAATGGTATTCTGAAGACCGGTGCTACCACCGGTACTGACGCTGCTGCTGTTGCAACCGCACGTTTGATTCGTCGTCATACGGAATTGGTTAGTGGTTCTACCACGCCTCGTGTGAAGCTTGTCTTCGTGAGTACGGGTAGTGATGGTGCGGCTCCCAACCTTCCCAAGGAGCTGTCAGACTTTGTTGTCGGCGCTCTTACGGCTAGTTGGAACACCATTTCGTGGGCCCAAACCGATGACCTCGTCGCCGGTGAGGCAGCTGGTTCTATTGTTGGCCAGACTGTGTGGGGACTGGAGAATCAAGAGAATATCCCCGAGATCGACATCAAGGTCGATTCCGTGGCTATTACCGCGATGACCAAGAAGCTGAAGGCCAAGTGGACCCCTGAGTTAGGACAAGATCTTAACGCATACCACAACCTTGATGCTGAGGTCGAGCTTACGAGCATTCTCTCTGAGCAAGTTGCTCTAGAGATTGATCGTGAAATTCTCGGTGATCTCGTCAACGGTGCTACCGCCGCAACCTATTACTGGTCGCGTTCACCCGGTATGTTCCTCAATCGTGAAACTGGTGCAGAAGTTGGTGCGTCTTCCAAGGCTCCCGACTTCACTGGTACTGTGAGTGAGTGGTACGAGACTCTCATTGAAACTATCAATGATGTCTCCGCTCAAATCCATCGCAAGACTCTGCGTGGTGGTGCTAACTTCGTGGTGTGTTCACCCGAGATTGCAAACCTCCTTGAGTTCACCGCTGGATTCCGTGCTTCCGTCACCAATGATGACGAGAAGGGCTCCATCGGTGCCGTCAAGGTCGGTTCACTTTCCAAGAAGTTTGATGTCATTGTTGACCCATACTTCCTCCGGAACGTGGTCCTGGTCGGACGTCGTGGATCCTCTTTCCTCGAAAGCGGATATGTATACGCACCTTATGTGCCGTTACAGACCACACCCACCATCTTTGGCCCTGAAGACTTCGTGCCCCGCAAGGGCGTGATGACTCGGTACGCCAAGAAAATGGTGCGTCCCGACTTGTACGGTCTTGTTATCGTGCGTGGACTCTTGGGTGAGTCAGGCGGCTGATCAATAGATTGGTCCCTATAGAACAGATCCCCTGTCACCTTCGTGTGGCAGGGGTTTTGTTTTTCTAGAAAAAAGCTAAAAAGGTCGATCTCCCAAATTTTTTCGACGGTAAATTTTTGAGATTTTCGTTTTTGCCTACTTCCGCCGGGGGCTTTGTTTTTTGAAGACTAATTAGTGTAGCGGGAGTTTATATTAATGCCAACCGATCTTCAACCTTTATCTCAAACCAGCGCCGTTGTACTAACGTCAACCGGAAGCGCTACCCAAGTGACAGCTTCATTGCCTTTTGGGGCTTATACCGGTTCAGCCGAATTTATCACTGGTGCCGTAGCCCAAGTAGCTTATGTATATAAGAAACTAGGTGGCGATGTTGTCGACATTGAGCTTACAACGGCCAATGTCTATTCAGCTTATGAAGAAGCAGTTTTAGAATACTCCTATATCATTAACCTTCACCAGGGGAAAAACTCTCTAGGCTCCATGCTTGGAAGCACCACCGGCACATTCAATCATTTAGGAGATTTGACGGCGAGCCCCCTAAGTTCCAGTTTAAGCGGAACGCACGTCGCCTTGAAATACCCCAAATTCAAGTTCCAATCAGCGCGCACAACCGCCGATGGCCTAGTATCTTATGTGGGCATGGGAGGAGATGTTCGCAACTATTCTGCGTCCTTTGGACCTGTGCAAAACCAGCAAGATTACGATATTCGCCATATCATTGTATCGGCCTCCGATAGTGGCGTTGACGATGCCGGCACAGCAGTCTCATATGCCGGGAAAGTTAACAACAAGCGTATCAACGTCACCAAAGTTTATTACATGTCTCCTAGGGCAATGTGGCGCTTCTATGGATACTATGGCGGCGTAGGCGTCGTCGGTAACTACTCGACTTACGGCCAATTTGCCGATGACTCGACATTTGAGATTATTCCGACATGGCAAAACAAACTGCAAGCCATGATGTATGAAGATTCCATTACGACGCGCACATCCAACTATTCATATGAGCTTATTGATGGTCGCCTCAGACTGTTCCCCACCCCGAGTTATTGGGGCTTAGACCAAACTGATCGTATTTGGGTTGACTTTTATGTAGAAGATAGTCCATGGGAAGGTATCCCCGGCGCATCTGGGAGCGTCGACGGAATCAATAATATCAATACGGCACCATTTGGCAATATTCCTTATGAGAATATCAACGCTATCGGTAAGCAGTGGGTTCGCAAATATGCTCTCGCCCTCTGTAAGGAGATGCTCGGTCAAATCCGGGGCAAATTCACCACCATGCCGATTCCCGGCGAGAGTGTGACTCTGAATCACGCCGAATTACTCAGCCAAGCACGCGAAGAGCAGACATCACTTAAGGATAAGTTGCGAGAACTCCTTAAAGAGATGGAATATGTCCAATTAGCAAAGGATGATCAAGAAAAAGCAACAGCCACGGCGGACACATTAAGGTATGCGCCTTTACCCATATTTGTAGGATAACAATAGATGTCAGATAATGAATGGAAAAGACCACCAGCACCGCCCCCGCCTCTCTTCCTAGGAAAGAAAGAGCGAGATCTTGTAAAACAAGTTAATGACGAACTTATTGAAAAGGTCATTGGGCAGCAAATCCTCTATTATCCTATTGACATGCAAACCACCCAGTTTCACGAGCTTTATGGTGAAGCAATTGAGAAAACGTATCTGCCACCCGTTCGAGTGTATGCGTTGGTTGAATTCACTGACTATACCACGACATATATGGAAAACGCAGGGATTGACAAGAGTTGGGAAATAATAGTCCACTTCCATCGCCGGCGCCTCACCGAAGATCAGGACTTATATGTGCGTGAAGGGGACTTTGTTCTATATGGTGATTTTTTCTATGAAATTGTCAAACTATCGGAACCCACAAAGCTCTTCGGACAAGTAGATCACAGCTTTGAGATGGCTGCTACTTGTAAGAGAGCAAGAAAGGGACTTTTTGATGCTACCTGATAACTTTGATTTTGCAATGCTACCTACCGGCAGCGGAAATACTTTTGCTTTGAAAGAAGTGGGAATGCTTGCCTCTACTATTGAGAATGTCGATTATGCGATGATGTCGTGGGTCAAGGAAGACTTAGATCTTTCTACGCGGACCAACGAAGGCTTCACTACCGTACCTGTATTATGGCAAGCACCGGAAAGGGCTTTCCAGATTAAGCACGAGAAATCCCTCCGAGACGACGCAGGGGCCCTCAAACTTCCGCTTATCAGTGTAGAGCGCACCGCCATTGTAAAAGATCCTACCCGCCGCGGCACTTTCCAAGCCAACTATTATTCGAAGGACAAGAATGGCCGTAGTGGGCGATGGGTGATCGCCAAACGCATCGTACCCGATAAAACGCGCAATTTTGCCACTGTAGGAAACACGCGCACCAATCTCGATGTCAAGCGTCAACTATATAAACCGAGAGTAAACCATAAAGTAGTTATTCAAAGTTTATCGATTCCTATTCCGGTATATGTCACGTTAGAATACAAAATTACCTTGAAGTGCGAATACCAAGAACAAATGAACAGCTTGACAGCACCTTTCATTGCCCGTACAGGCCAAGCCAACGCGTTTGTAATGCGTAGAAATGGACATCTCTACGAAGGCTTTATTGATCAGAGCTTTACACAAACCAACAATGTGTCCAACCTTGCCGAAGAGATGCGGATGTATACGACTGACGTCACCATCAAAGTATTGGGATATTTGATTGGAGAAGGGGATAATGATGATCGACCCATCGTTAGAATCGACGAAAACACCGTAGAATTTCAATTTCCCTCGGAACGAGAAGTCCCCAGCGGAGAAATTCCGTGGTTTTCCGACAGTTCCTGAAGTGGGGCCCCTTTTTTCTTCTGACTTCAGGGGCCTTTTTGAGCTTTTTGGTTTTAGGCCGACTATTTATTCATGATTGCACTATCATACAATCTTGCATATGTAACAAGAGGAACCAAGCAATATGTCAGTAAAAAGTTTTAAGTTCGTTTCCCCCGGAGTTTTCATCAATGAAATCGACAACTCCTTCATCCCCAAAACCCCCCAGGCCATTGGCCCGGTAGTTGTTGGGCGTTCGTCGCGTGGATTGGCAATGCAACCTGTAAAGGTTGAGTCATATGCTGAATTCGTCACGGCGTTTGGAGAAACCGTCCCCGGCGCAGCCGGCGGAGATGTTTATCGAGATGGTAATTACCAATCTCCCATGTACGGCACCTATGCCGCCAAGGCTTTCTTAGCCGCCAACGTTGCGCCTCTTACCTATGTTCGCTTGCTCGGACAACAGACCGCCGCAGGTTCCTCTGCCGGCGGCGATGCTGCAGCAGGCTGGAAGACTGACGCTAATTTATCAAATGGTACTATTGATACCCCCGATTATGGCGGGGCGTATGGCTTGTGGGTTTTCCCTTCGGGAAGCGGAACAGACATAGCCAATCCGCCAAGACATGTTTCTAACCCAGGCGCCACCGGCCCGGGCCCTGCAGGTACTAATCCTAATCCTAACGCAGCCATCTTAGCTGCTATATTCTATATGAATTCAGGCTCTGTCGAGCTTTCTGGTAACTTGCGTTCGGGTGGCACCCTTACTAATGATGAGACACGGTTCGATAGCGACAGTGGCTCTTGCATGGCCATTGGTACTGCAGGCGGCAACAACTTGTTCAAGTTGATTTATACCGATTCATCCGCTGTCAAACACACGGTGAAGTTCAATTTTGATGATGATAGTGAGTTCTTTATTAGAAAACGCTTTAACACCAATCCGCAACTCTTGAATAGCTCGGGTACTTTTTATGGCACCTCCGATGCATTATGGCTTGGAGAATCTTTCGAGGACAACGTTCGCAACTATATAGTTTCGGGCTCTTCCCTCAGTTCACAAGCAATGCAAGGTGCTATTTTCGGTGTTGCCTTGAGCCAATCGGTATCAACAGGCCCACAAAATATGAAAAGCCAACCTTCCCGCGAAGCGGTTGCAGGGTGGTTTATTTCCCAAGATTTGGGAGCCGCTGCTAGTTATGAGCCCGCGAAGCAGAAAAAGCTTTTCCGTCTCGTTGGCCGCGGCCATGGCGAATGGCTTAATAAGAACGTCAAAGTTTCTATTAGTAACGTCAAGGCCCCAACAAACAAGGCTTCAAATTATGGTTCTTTCTCCGTAATTTTGCGTAGCTTGTTAGATAGCGATAATGATGTCCAAGTTATGGAACGCTTTGATTTGTGTACTTTGGACCCAACCTCTCCCAATTACATTGGACGCAAGATTGGTACTAAGTATACTAAGTGGGATGCTAATGAAAAGCGCTTGAAGACTTATGGTACCTATAATAATCAATCCAATTTTGTTTATGTAGAGGTGGCTGAGGCTGTTGAAGAAGGGGCACTAGATGCTGCCTATCTGCCGTTTGGCTATTTCGGTCCTCCAAACTTCTCCCCCATTTTGTCCGCATCTACCACTAATGGAAGTGCTCAAAACAGCAAATTTGTAGTCAGTTCCGGCTCCATCCCCGGCGGACCTCACCGGTTCCTGGGTTCCAATCAGTTTATTAGTGGTACCGCTGGCTTGTCGGCTTCAGTCTCTCTCTATTGGCCAGTGGATCGCTTGCGCATCTCGGCCTCTGCAGGAGGCTTATCAAACCCGACTGAGGCTTACTTCGGCTTCCAAGTGGGCCGCACCTCTGGAAGTACCCGCGCCGGAACCAGCGTTGCCGATTGGCATCGTCTCCTTTATGCGAATGATTTCCCCGGCGATCCGGTCGCTGGTCAAAACCCGGTGAAGAATGTAGCTACCGGGGTGGACGCATGGTCTTATGTATTCTCTCTGGATAACATTCGAATCGATGGTACGGGACGCTATTTCTATGAGTCGGGCTCCCGAGCTTCCGAACTCTCCGTTACTACCGGCTCTTACAAGGATCTGTTGGATGCAAATTACAATCAATTTACGGCTCCCTTCTGGGGCGGTTTTGATGGATTTGACATCCAAAAGCCCGATCCCCTTTATAATGCAGGAATGGGTGCTGGTAGAGATACTGAAGACACCAGCTACGCTTATCACACATACGCACAAGCGTTTGATACAGTGGCTGATCCCGAAATGTTGGATATGAACCTCTTAACCACTCCGGGTCTCACGAATGCGAGTCTCACCACTAAGATGATAAACATCTGCGAAGAACGCGGCGACACTCTCGCTCTTATTGACCTTCCCGATGTATATATCCCGTCTGCTGAAGCTTATAAGAATAGCCAATTGCTGAGAATTGGTACAACACCAGTTCAAGCCGCAAAGACTTTGAGCAATCGTCGTATTGACTCTTCTTACGGTGCAACCTTCTACCCATGGGTCCAAACGCTTGACCCAACTGGAAGAATGCTCTGGATTCCGCCGACTGTCGCTATGATGGGTGTCCTCGCCAGTTCTGAAAAGAAATCTAAGGTGTGGTTCGCTCCCGCTGGCTTCAACCGCGGTGGTCTGACTGATGGTGCAGCAGGGATTCCAATCCTCGCAGTCACCGAAAAGTTGACTTCTAAGCAACGCGACACGCTTTACGAAGCAAACATTAACCCCATCGCCTCATTCCCATCTAGCGGAATCGTGGTATTTGGACAAAAAACCCTCCAAGAACGTCAAAGCGCTCTGGACAGGATCAATGTGCGACGCATGGTGATTTACCTCAAGAAGCAAATCTCCATTCTGTCAACACAGGTTCTTTTCGAGCAAAATGTCCAAGCTACCTGGAACAGGTTCAAATCTCTTATTGAGCCGCTCCTGGCGAATACAAAAGTTGATTTTGGTATCACTGATTATAAGTTGATTCTTGACGAGTCTACAACGACTCCCGATCTTATCGACCAAAATATCATGTACGCCAAGATTATGGTGAAGCCCGCAAGAGCTATCGAATACATCGCAATTGACTTTGTGATTGCATCGACAGGGGCCTCATTCGATGATTAGGAAAGAGGGGGGTACAAAAGCCCCCACAACACTATATAATATAGATAACAGGAGTTCCACATAATGCCATTCTGGTCAACAAATTTCGGTGAAGACACCACTCTAAAAGATCCCAAAAGAAAATTTAGATTTACAGTTGAATTTCAAGGAATTCAAGCTGCACAAGGAGGCGCCGCACTGTGGTATGCCAAAACAGTTAGCAAGCCTTCCTTTCAGATTAATGCCGCCGAGCATAAGTATCTCAATCATACGTTTTACTATCCTGGCGCCGTCTCCTGGCAAGACGTTTCGTTGACTCTTGTGGACCCCGTTGACCCTGATATGTCTGCGACTCTCTCCGATATTATTGTTCAATCGGGCTATTCTCCTCCAACGGATGCCAATAGTCTCGGTACCATGTCTAAAGCCAAAGCAGCCGGCGCACTGGGAACTGTGATTATCACTCAAATCGATTCCGAAGGGCGCCCACTTGAAACCTGGACACTTTGGAACTCATTCATTGGTGAATTGAAGTACGGCGACTTGGCTTACGGCGACGATGAATTAGTCGAAATGAGCGTGACCCTTAAATACGATTGGGCCCGAGTTGAGACCGAAGGAGCTTCCTCTGCAGTTGCAGGCAACGGTGGCAACGAATTCTTCAAAGTCTAATATACAAAATATACAAAAAGAGGTGAAATTTGTCTAGAAATAGAAGCCGCGTGGGTAAACAAGCCCCCACGGATAGCGCGGCACCCCCGCCGGTATCTCAAGGTACTGGCACTGAAGGATTTTCCTTCGTAGTCCCTACAGAGTTTGTAGAGTTACCCTCGCGAGGAACGTTATATCCTCCGGGCCACCCATTGCATAATGAAGAAACTATCGAGATTAAGCAATTGACAGCCAAAGAAGAGGATATGCTCACATCTCGGACTTTATTGAAAAAGGGCATTGCCATCGAGCGCGTCCTCCAAAGCTTAATAATCGATAAGAGTATTCATCCTGACCACTTGCTGGTTGGTGATCGCAATGCTATCATTATTGCTGCACGCGTCTCTGGCTATGGGAACGAATACACTACCAGTGTGACATGTCCCAGTTGTGGAACTAAGCAAGCCTATGCATTTGATCTTAATGAAGCAGATGTGTATGATGGCAGCGATATCGACGACTTGCCTGATACTACCCAGCGCGATGACGGAACTTATACGGTGACGTTGCCGAAGCTAAAAGCAGAGGTAACGTTTCGTCTTTTGACAGGTATTGACGAACGTGAGTTTGCAAATGTAGTAGACCGCAAAGCCAAAAACGGGACCCATGAAAAATTGGTCACTGATCAATTGCGACGCCTCATCGTTTCAGTAAATGGTTCAGGCGATCCCCAAGTTGTCAATTATTTGGTAGAAAACATGCCATCTTTAGACGCCAAGCATCTTCGCTTGGCTTATAAACTAGCCGCTCCCAATATCGACTTAAGTCAGCATTTTGAATGCAACGAGTGCGATTTTGAACAAGACATGGAGGTTCCGCTGACCGCGGACTTTTTTTGGCCTGAGCGATGAATATATGGAAGATGTCTATGAGCAGTTCTTCTTCCTAAAATACTCCGGCGGCTGGTCCTTCTCAGAAGCCTACAATCTGCCACTTGGATTGCGTAAGTGGTTTGTGGAGCGCCTTATTAAACAACTGGAAGATGAACAAGCGGCAATGCAAGAGGCCCAGAATGGCGGTGGCCAAAGCCAAACATTGAGCGCCCATAATCAACCGGCAGTTCCTCCCCACATACAAGCGATTGACCGGAACCAAAAATAACGCTTTTAATATGGGCCACTATTTACTGTAGACTAATCTAGCGAGACCCTCGGCCCATGGCAATTGACGACGAAGTACTTTCAGCCCTAAAAGAGCTTATTTCAGAAATAAGAGCCAAGGGGGGCGTTCCTGGTACCGGCGAGACGGGCAAGTCGCGCGCAGAACTCGAAAAGGAAGGAAAGAGTCCGGAAGAGAAGATTGAAGCCATGCGTGAAGAAGCTAAAGTCATGCAACAGATGGCCGATAACTATAAAAAGCTCGGGACGAGTCAACAGGCTCGTAGCATCGCCCAAGAACAAACGCTCAGAGCCAAACAACAAGAACTAGAGGCTCAAAAAGCAGAAATTCGACTGGGTGTGGATCTCTCGAAAGATGCCGTCAAACGATTAGAAGCGGCCCAAAAAGAGGTCGATCTTCACCAAGAAAAATTAGCAGTCGTCAACAAAACCAACGACGCATTTACAGAAGGTGTTGCAGCCGCCGGGAGCTTAGGACAGGCTATGGGAGCCATGGCCGGCGCCGGCGTAGGCGCTCATCCGCTCTTTAATGTTACTAATTTAGGCAACGTGTGGAAATCATTCCGCGGCGGCAGCAATTCTATTAGAGCGTTTGGTACTAATCTTATCAAAGCGGGAATCGGCGCCTTTATCAATTCCATGCTGAACTTGATTTTCGTCATGAACGAATCCGAATCGGCTTTTCGCAAGGCCACGGGCGGCTCCGCTTCTTTATCCCGCGAAATGACTCAGGGTTATGAAAGAACCCGCGCATATACTGTTGGGGTCAAAGAAAACGAACAAGCGTGGACATCTCTGCACGGCACGTTCACCGATTTTACCATGACCAGCGCTAGCACACGCGCACAACTGGGAGATACGGTTGCTGTCCTGTCGCGTTTGGGCATTTCAGCCGAGGCTAGCTCCAAGGCAATGCAATCCCTTACAATCTCTTTTGGGGAAAACGCCCAATCAGTAAGTCAGGCCTTATTAGAGCTTGAAGCTTATGCCGAAGATCTGGGAGTTGCGCCGAAGCAGCTAGTTGAACAGTTTGGACAAATGGGCAATCGTTTGGCTAAATTAGGATCCGATGGTGTAAAGGCTTTCAAAGACTTAGCTCGCGTTTCTAAGATTACCGGTATGGAAATCGGCAAACTCATGTCCATGGTCGAGAAGTTCGACACATTCGAAGGAGCAGCCAAACAGGCCGGAATGCTTAACGCTGCGTTAGGCGGCAACTTTGTAAATGCGATGGATCTGATGATGTCCACCGATCCCGCAGATCGGTTTATGCAAATTCGAGATGCGATTATGGATACTGGCATGAGTTTTGATGACATGTCATATTACCAAAGGTTATTCTATACGGAGGCAGCCGGCTTAGAAGATGTATCGGATCTTGCTGCGCTAATGCGGGGAGATATGGATGCATTGTCCGGAGGCCTCAATCAAACTTCCGCAGACTACGCAGCCACCGCAGATAGAGCGCGCAAAATGGCCACTTTCCAAGAACGCTTGAACGCCATGTTTATGAAATTCATTCCCATCTTATATCCCGTAATGGACGCTATTGAGCGCGTGTTGAGTTATTACGAAGACAACACAGACGCCCTAATCCGCGGCGAAGGTCCCCTCGGTGGATTTATCCTCGCGATGAAGAAATTAGGAAAAGTAATCAAATTTGTGGGGAATAATTGGGAATGGATGGTGGCCCTTTGGGCAGTTTTCAAATTTGGGCCGCTCCTAAAGAACATAACTCTTATGACTGGTAAACTGTTTGGCCTAGGCACCGCAGAAAAAGTCGTAGGGACTTCCGGCGGTACAGCCGCCCCCGGCACATATGCTTTTGCGGCAGGAGTGGCAGCCATTGGATTTGCCATCGGCGCCGCAGCCGCAGGCCTTTCGCTTCTTATAAGTTCTTTTGCTGATCTCGAAGGAGTTGGTTGGGGCACCGTCTTCAAAGGTATTACTGCAGTAGCGGGTTCTGTCGCCATTCTGGCCATAGCGTTGGCTGCGTTAGCTAACCCTGCTTCTACAGCCGGCGCCGGTGTTTTGTTGGCAATTGGAGCCAGTATTGGTCTTGCTGCTGTGGGCTTGTCCGCATTAGTAGGCGTCTTCAAGAAAGACAAAGACAATATGGAAGATATGGCCACCGTTTTCGAGGCTTATGGTTCAATCCGTGAAGGGGCCCTAGAAGGGGGGGTGCAAGCTTTTGAAAACATGAAAAGCGCAGTCAATCAAATGAACAGCAAGAGCCTCAGCAATCTGGCGGTAGCAGCCCCCAAGATTTTTGCCACCGCCGCATCCGCCACGCCAGCTACAGCTACAGGAGGATCTCGACAAGTCCCCGTCGACAATGTAATTACCATCGAACTTGAAGGCGAGCAGATAGCCAACATAAGCAAAAGAACCATAGGGACCACTACCAAGAATGCATTAGGCGGCCAGTAAAAATATGCTCAACACCTATATATTAATACACCAAGGAGGGCTCCACAATGGCCGAAGATGATGGGTCAAAAATGTTTGACATGGCAAAATACGAAAAGGATAGTAATCCGCGCTTTTATGTGAAGGCTACCGATGCTCTTGGTAACTTTGGTCAAACAATAACCTTCTACCACGTAAACTCTGGAAAGAACATTGCATTCAAGGCTTTCCTCACTGCCTATACCGACACCTTCCGCCCCGAATGGACTTCGGAAGCGGTTTTCGGACGTAGCGATCCGATCTATATGTATAAGAATACAGTAAGAAACATCACCGTCGCATTCAAGGTAGTAGCCGCCAGTCAAGGCGAAGCCTTCGAGAACTTGCAGAGCGTTCAAAAATTAGCTCAATTTCTTTATCCCAATTATAGCCCAGTGGGAGGTGCTAACGGCACCGCCCCCGCACAAACGATTTCTGGTGCTCCTTTAGTACGCATGGGGCTCATGAATGTGGTCCGCGCCGGCGCACGAAATGGAGGCGCCGGGGCCCCTGGCAAAGGTGGCATTGTCGTAGAATCACCCCCCGAAACCGGATTATTGGGCGTTATTCAAAATGTAACCGTCAACCATAATCTTGATAATGGAAATGGTGAAGGCGGCGGTTTCACTCAAATCTCCCAACCTTACACAACCATTTTACCGAAGGTTATTGAAGTCAATCTAGACTTTGCAGTCATTCATGAAAACCACCTAGGCTGGTTTGATGACGGACAATTCAGCGACTATTCCTTCCCTTACAATACAGCGGTAGGAGAAGATTACAGAAATAGCGGCCCGACTGCAGAAAAGCTTGCCCAAGACGCTGCAGACGCAGCAGCCGAAAAAGCAAAATGGGCCGCAGCGGGGGAGAAGTTCCAGGATGCCCTGGCCCGGTCCGCAGCACAAGCAAAGATAGCGGACTTTAAGGACGATCTCCTGGCCCAGATGTCCGTGGACACTCCTCAAGAAGAAGCGGTTGTAGTAGATGAGTCTGTTGTTCCAAATGAATTGTCTGAGGCCGCCGACGCAGCCATTGCCGCTGATCGTGCCATTGTTCGCGCGGCAGAAGCGGACGTTCGCCTAGCGGCATCATTCAAGAACACGCGTGAAGAAGTAGTGGCGTTTCACAGTCCGAGTGCTTACGACATCGGAGATCCTTCGCAGGATCAGGGCGCGATGAGCGACGAGGGTTATTTTGGAGGCCCAGCAGCCCCAGGCGCCGAAGTTCAATATACTGTTCACGGTGGGTACGGACATAGTGCTGCGAGTGTTGGTAGCGCGTACGACATTGCTGCCCGGGCAGGACTAGGATCCTCTCGTGAAGTCTTCGACTGGGAGAAGAACTAAACAATGGCAACACGATACGCAGCAACCCCAATTCTAACCAACGATAGTGCTTACTATTCTCCTTTGAGAGAAGAGCGAGGTGTTAAGAAGATCATTCAGTACGCCACGCCCAAGCTTTATCATCCCTCAGCCGCCGAGAGACGATCCGTACAAACCACCACACACATTTACAAGTTCGGAGATCGCTTATACTCCTTAGCTTACCAGTATTATGGCAAAGCTGAGTATTGGTGGGTTATCGCATGGTTCAGTGGTTATCCCACCGAGGTAAGCATTCCTACCGGCGCAAAACTTTCAATTCCAATCAATTTAGAGGCAGCATTGAATGTGTTGCGTGTCTGATCGCTTCGGAGAGATAACCAATGGCTAAGAAGAAGATAGCGCCATCTATAACCAAGCTACGTGCAACACTGGCTGCCATGTCAACGCCAGAAAAGGGCGAAGCTGCCATCCCCGATTTTGATATACTAAAGAGCGAAATCGGACAGCCTAATGTCAAAGGAGCTATTTGGGATGAAGCTTTTACCGTTAGCATGGACGATGACCAATATTATTGGAACAACTTAGTGTTTGCAGCGGCAATGCCCTACGAAGGCGATGGCAAAATGGGAATATACAAGTTTCTTCCCGGAACCAAGAATGAAATCAACTTTACCTCCGACGCAACCGGACAGGGCAGCGGTGGAGACGCCTCCCAATACAAACGCCTCGAAATCATCCTCGCGGGCTCGCCCCGGAGCGGCCCGCTAACTAACAAATCCACGATTTTCGGAGGATGGGATCTGGAGCACACACCCCCAGAGTCATCACACGCCCACGGGCTGTTCGACGTGGGACTTGGATACCGCGCTTACCCCACTACTACCGCTGAGTATGATCGCGTCGCCGGAACCCTGACTGCCATGGAGGAGGAGGAGGGATCCGTCCTCGCGCAGCATAGCGCTCAAACCGCCTATGCGACATGGCGAGGTCTATATGGAAACCAAACTCAATGCTCTCTCCCCCGTAAAGACTCCTCTGGGAAGGTACATAATGGGGTGGCCCCAATGACCATGGGCAATCGATGGATAGGCTGGCGTAGTAACACAACAGACCTAGCCGACGCACATACAATGACCAACCTCCAACTGCTAGAGCCCGCTAAATATGAAGCCCGGTCTAATGGGTATAACTTGATCAACTTCCAGGCCTGGACGGGCCGGGCCCCAAAAGAGACCGCCTATGAATATTGGAAAACTCGACGTACCACTAATATCACTTTTGTTTCCCCGGGCTACGCCCAGACGTCAGAGCGGGAAGCCTTTCGTTCTTCAGGCCTCAGCAACACGGGAGGAGGCCGAAAATATGTCGAAGCTCGCCCTAGTTCGCTTCAACGACGTTCGTGTGATGGTATTCCAAATGCGGATTCATCGGTAGCTATTCCTAAGTCAGCCAACACCGCTAAAATGTACATGAAATTTGTTTCCAACCTTATTAATGGACTGCGCCTGCGGCATGCCCACATGGGCCCATGGGCAAATGAAACCGAGCCGCGCGAATTTTGGGAATTGCTTTTTAAGCCTTATGAGTGCAAGGGGAACAATGTCGCTATTCACCATGAAGATTGGCTTGACCAGATCGAAGCCACCCCCGCCGACCAGCGCGCCGCATGGAATGCGCGCATCATTCTCGCGGACGGTTTTGAAGACTTGGATCAAGAGGGCAGTGGCCGCTATCAACGTGCTCTTTTTGCTCGCGGCCTTGACACGCGCGGCATGCAAGTAATTAGAATAAATGATGCCGACGAAACCACCAAAAAGGGCCTGTGGGACGCCATTACCGGTGATGACAATGAGGGCAACCCTTTTGTTTTCGGGTCAGCCAAGAAGTTTTTTTCTGATCACACCTTATCTTATCCCATAATAGATGGAATTTCTAAAGCAGTAGCTCCCGGCGCCATGGCGCATGCCTCATACATTCCAGCAATGCCTCTGGCAGAGGACGCCGGCGGAACAGGGCACCCCTTGCAAGGATATGAGACAGAGGGTAGTGGCGACAGTGCCGGCCGTTTCATCCATGTACCGGGTATTCCTTCGACCCGCGGAGTGCTCGATGCTAAGCCGGTCATAGGGTTGCTGGATGGTGGCAAATCGATGAAGGAGTTAGTCGAGGAGCTATATGACGAATGGCTGACTTATCGACTTATTGCGGCCCAAAGCATGGGCAACTTGTGTGAAGAAGGAGAGATCGGAGACCGGACCGGCCAAGTCGGCCTTGATGGGGGCACCGCGAAAGAACAAATCGAAGCAGCCAAAGAACGCGCCGGACTCGTTGCACAGATTCCTGACTTATTAGAATTAGCTTTTACCAATCCTCTTGATGCAAACTTCCGAGAACAGTGCTATCTGCTTTCGAATGTCTTTAATTTTGCCGGCGCCCGTCGCAAAAATTTGCTTAGAGGACCCAAAAAGCGCGCAACCGCCAGAGGCGGTTATAAACCGCTGCCTTATATTCCGAGCGGCGTAGCCACGCGCGGCAACGCTGTGGTCACCAATGCAAGCCTTGAAATCGACGGCTCTACTTTTGGTTTCATGAACATGTTGACGGGAGATCCAAAGATATATCCTCTTATGCAGGCACACCACTCTCAACTCTCGGCGCTCCAACCTAGCATTAGACTGTTTAAGGTGGTTGAAAATCGAGACGCACAGACTGGAAATCGGTCTCTCACTGAGCAAGAATTCAATTTTGATTCTCATGAAAAGAACTACAAAGACACCGGTTTAGATCAGTTATTGCAAAATTCACGCACTCGTGGATATGGCTCTGGTATCAAGAGTTTCGAATTCACATATGACGGAAGCAATCCGTTCGCCGCCAAAAAGAGCATCAAAGCCAAGCTCGTAATTTTCGCCAACAGCTTTGATGAGCTTATGAAGTGCCGCGGCGGTGATTGTGAGGACGCTAATGCAACTGACGGGTATCGATATCTTGATCTGGCCCTTAAAACCGGCCGCGGCAAAACTAGCACCGAAACCGGTGACTGTCCGGATCCGACTCTCCAAACTGCCGATCCTATTATGGATAATTCTGTGGCCGAAGAGAGTGAGCTTGCTAAGTTGCGCTTTCGTCTTAAAGCCGTTGTGGGGTATGCGAAGCCGCCGCGTGTGTCCGATCCCGATCATGAAAACATTGACACCTTTTGGAATGTTAAAGAACGCGGAGATCGCATCGGTATTCTCCATCGCGCGGGTACGATGTATAATGACATTTATGATGCAGTCGCCCACAGCTATGTAAGCTTGAATCTTACTCCGACTGTTCATAATTTTGCATTTGATGATCAAGGGCGTGTGACGATGACCATTGATTATCTTGCCTATGTAGAAGATTTCTTTGATAGTGCGAGCTTTAATATTTTCACCGACATTGAGGTTGCCAAAAGTGTACTCAATCGTAAGATGAGATTTAAGAAATTGGCACGTTTTTGTGAAGCAGAAAAAATGAGCAAGATTCGCGAAGGCGAAGTTAATGAGATCGGACAAGCTAAGATCGACGCGCTCCAAAGCCTGCTTAAGCAAATGTTTAAAAATGAGCGAATCCATCAGATTACTCTTGATTACGATAAGCTAGCAAAATGGCGGAAGAAGGGGCCGTTTGCCACGGGCGCTTTCCCAGACGCCCTCACCATTCGTCCCGGAGGATCCGGAGCCAATTTTGATTTAGAGGGAATGGTTACTGGGCAAGTTGCCGAGAGTTTGTCACCGGACACAGACAAATCAAAAATGCAACTCGCCGAAGAAAAGCGCAATCGGGCACTGAACAATAGTAACAGTCAGTCCTTCCAGTTTTTTTATGTGGGAGATTTAGTAGATCAAATCCTCGAAGGCCTTGAGACTTATCTTAGTGAAGAAACGGGTATGATCGCCGCCATTGAAACTATGGCCCGCTATAGCCCTACCCACGCACTACACGACGCATCCTCTCCGCTTACCGAGTGTGAGATAGAGTTCGAGAAGTATAAAATTAGAAAATTTGCAGAACAGTTTAAACACTTTAGAACGGTGCTGGGCCCCGTCGAACTCGTGAACCCCGGCGCCGGCGCCGAGTCTAAGTTTACTAATTTTGGCAACATACCCGTCTCCGTAAAGTATTTCACAGAATGGCTGACGAAGCAACTAATCTCAAAAGAACGCGCGGAATACCCCCTCCCCCATTTCTTGAATAATTTTTTCAATCTTCTGGTTCGGGATTTTCTTAATAATGATCAATGTTTTAAAACCAATATCAAACAAAAGGTGCGTGTGAATCAAGCGGTCGTAACGGATTATACATCTCAAGAAGCGTGGGAATATAAAATAGCTAATGATTTTATGGCTATTGATACCCTCTCTTATGATACCTTGAAAGCTAATCGCAACCTTGCAAACGAAGGATATAAACCTCTACGGGTGACAATGGAACGGCTTCAATATAGCCCGGAAGGTAAGATTGTGAGTCGCCAGCGCCCTGCAGGCGCCCCCGCTCGGCTGCCAGTGCTCAACATCGCTGGGCCCGGCAACGATCGGAGCAATACCGCACAACATCTAGAGGGTGGTCTGGAAAGAGAAACCAACTATTTAGTATATTATGCGGGTCGCACCAAACCCACTGAATTGATGCGAGGAGATCCAGCAGTGGACATTAATAACGGTATTCTACATTATGGCCTGGGTCTTCAAAACGGTATCGTTAAAAATATTGCGCTGACAAAGACTCAAGCGCCGTATTTGCCTGAAGTCCGTTTCGAGCAAGAAGGTTACGACGGTTTAGAGCAACTCAGGGTAACTTATGACGCTACTATAACTACTTTTCCGTTGCCTAATGCTTTCCCCGGACAATATCTATATATCAATCCTCGCACCTTTGCGCCCGGCAGCACTCAATGGAAAGATCGCAATGCGAAGGGCGAATTATATGATCTAACTAAGTTCGGTATCGGTGGCTATTTCATGATTATTCGGTCGACCCATGCCTTTGGGCCGGGCTCCGCCAAAACGTCCATTGAGGCTAAGTGGGTTGCAGAGCACGAGAACCCCAATAAAGATATTGGCAGCGGGGGAGAAGTAGTTGAAGAAGCCACATCCGCGGTTGATCGAACTCGATGCACCTCAGTTCGCGAAAAAAGAGCCGCTGGATCGCTCGGAGAGTATCTTGAAGCCCTCGAAGAGCAAGAAGAGACAGAAGGGTTTCAGCCCGCGGCCGTCGATGAGAATCCAGCCGCTGATGGGTCGTTATAGGAGGAAAATGTAAATGTCTACTTTTTATGCAGAAAGCAACGAAGAATCTACCAAAAATTTATTTGCTAAGCGTTTGATGTATAATGTTGAGATGACCGGCAAAGGCCATCGTCATCTGGTAAATTTTAATTTTGGAGAAAAGCTCTTGTATGGTCGCGTCAATTATCAATATGTCCCTATTGTTCTTAATTATGGAAGCCCATTGACAAAGCTTAAAGTTCAACAGTACGCCATTTCGCAAGGCATTTATAATTTGACATACGTCACCACAGCCTTTACAGCCATGGTAAAGGAATTCGAACGTCGCATTATGGCCGGCCAAATCACAGCCGACAGCAAATATCTGAGCAAGCTTCAAGCTTATAAGGGTTTGCAAAATCCCGTTCAAGCTTATAAGGAAAACCTAAAAAAATATTCAGCGGCGTTTGTAGACATGTTCCGCCAGCAGGATGTGAAGGTGAAGAATTTCGATGAGTTCGTCACTCAATTCATGGCCATTCTGCAAGAGACTCAGAAATTTGCGCCTTTCACCCAATCAGGTTATATTAAAAGCACCCACATGACTGTTATGAACACGGGATTAGGTATCGAGATTGCTGATCTGAATCCAGCCAATGACGATGCCAAGATACAAGAATTCATAGAGGATCCTAATTGGGAGTGTTATGTAGAATTATGCCGTCGTCATGGGTTTATGATAGACCGCAACATTCCATGGCGCATCGTGGCGGACATCGAATCACCGGGCATGAAACAATTTACGACTGGCCTAGGCCTAGGGTCCAGTGCTACCATACTAAATGGGCAATTCCGCCCCGGCTATGATATTGATATACAAATTTTTCAAGAAAGCCTGCTCAATCTATACAACGCAGTTCGGCGCGCCTATCGCGTACCAGTAGCCTGTGCTGATGGGACGCAGCGATTGAAAACCATGTATCCCGTAGCCTATACATCGCGTTCATTGGCGGAAGCCTATCCCCCGGAATATTTTATGGACTTATATTGCCGTCTCCGATTCATAGAGGAGGAGTCCTATTTTGCTGTGCATGAGCAAAAAATCCTCATCAATGACACTTTAGAGTTGGCCCACTTGCACGGAAAAGTGACCGCTCTCAAATATTTTGAAATTGTTTTGAATAAACCATTTGACTATCGTGGTTCTTTAAGTTATATTGAAAAGAGTAATGTCGCTTATCAAGAGGCAGAGCTAGAAAAAGAAGGTATACCTTCCGGAAACACGAATGATTTTTCAGGCTATTGACGACAAAACCGAATGTATTGGAATTTACACAGACGGTCAACTGTATTATAACGACTTTCCCCACCAACTGCAACAGACATGGAAATACACGGGGTCGTTAGAAAAAGCAAATATTGAATATGCTTGGATTTTTTGCGAGGGATTATCCTTGGCAGACGCGTGCCCACCTCAATACAAAGATAAGCTGTTGAGTGCGCAAAAGCGGCTTGGGGCATATATTCACTCCTTTAAGCTCGCCAAGATTGATTTGCGAGATCATTGTATTTTCGAACTTGTACCCGAAGATTTCCTCAAGCAATTCTGCGAGATTAAAAATCAAATTACCCAACACGTCTTTGAGAATTATTCTAAACCCGACTGTTACGAGCACTTGCGCGATGTGCAGAAGCTGCTGCACAAGATCAGCTACCAGAACCTCAACCTTAACAATGAGGGATGCAAACATCTGCACATGTCTTCCCGAGGCTCGGTACGCGTCAAGCATCTACTAAATGGACCACAGCATATTGACTACAACCTATTTGGAACCGTGACAGGACGCCTTACAACTGGCGCAAAGTCGTTTCCCATACTGACGGTCCAAAAAGAATTTCGCAAGCTTGTGAAGCCCCATAACGAGTGGTTCTTGTCATTAGACTATAATGCTGCGGAAGTGCGCACGTTTATTGCACTGGCGGGTGAAGAGCAACCCCAAGAAGACGTGCATGAGTGGCACATCAAGAATCTTATTGAAGAGGAGGTCTCGCGCCAAGAAGCCAAAGTGAAATTCTTCGCATGGCTTTATAATGTAGATTCCCCCACAACTTGCTTCGAAAAATATAAACGAGAAGAATTACTTGACAAGTGGTACGATGGAGGTTATATTAAAACTCCGTTTGAGCGCAAAATTGCTGTCGACAGCCGCCGCGCACTCAACTACCTTATACAAAGCACAACATCGGACTTGGTTATGGAACGAGCACTAGCCCTCGATAAATTTCTGGCAGACAAGGCGTCATTTATTTCACATATCGTGCATGACGAAATTGTAATAGATCTCGCAGACCAGGAGCGAGACTTGGTCCCCGAAATAAAAGCAATATTTGCAGCCAATAAACTAGATACGTTTTTGGTAAATCTTACTTGCGGAAAAGACTATTTGGATTTGAAGGGATTAGACTTATGATATCAATTATTGGAATTGGAAATACCGGCGCCGCTATAGCCAAGCAGTTTGAAAAGATTAGTAACTACAATGTTTACCTCATTCATAGCGACGCCCCAAAAAACAGTCTCTCTCATTACAAACTAGAAGAGTTTTCCGCCCCCGAAGATTATGAAACTCACATTCCAGATCTCCGCAATTTCTTTAAAGACGTGCACGGGCGCGTACAGGTCTTTGTAATGGGGGCTGCCATGAGTTCATCATATACCTTGGGTATTTTAGAACAAATTCAAGATCGCGAAATCGAATTATTCTATATCAAGCCCGATATCGAACTCTTGACTGGCGTACCCAAACTTTTAGAAAATGCAACTTTTGGCATTTTGCAAGAATATGCCCGTTCGGGGTTATTCAAGAGCATCACTCTTCTTTCCAATCTGGAGATGGAGCGCGTCTTGGGCGAGGTGCCTATCAAGACCTATTATGAAACACTGAACAATTCCATTTTCTCAGCCGTTCATTATCTAAATTATTTTGAATTTTCTGACCCTGAAATTGGCCAAGTTGCCAAAGCCGCGGATTTAAACCGTATTCGAACCATCGGAATGCTCGATGTGAAAAAACTTGAAGAAAAGTGGCTTTTTGAGCTTGACACCCCTCGGGAGATATGTTATTATATATGTATAAACGAGAAAAGATTGGTAACAGAAGGTGGGCTTCATAAGAAAATCGTTGAGCAGTTGAAAGAGAAGCCTAAGAATGCTTTTCGCAAGATATCATATGCAATATATGAAACGGAACATGAAGACTTTGGGTTCTGCGTTGCCCATACAAACGTAGTACAAGAACAAAAAACATTTGACTCATCAAGTTGAGTGTGTTATACTTTATTCACAAAAGGAGAAATTGAATAATGTCAATTGATATGGAGCTTATGCGCCGCAAGCTCGCAACTTTGCGCGGTGAAAACAAGGGTGATTCTACTTCGGTTTGGTTTAAACCAGACGAGGGAGACACCGACATTCGGATCATTCCAACTAACGACGGAGATCCACTGAAGGAAATGTTCTTTCATTATAACGTAGGGGACCACAGGGGCGGAATCTTGTGTCCTAAGCGTAATT
>Ga0209756_1001444_pt1 | contig 21874 bp, 22 predicted proteins | sample ETNvirenome_6_85_FD_184071 | JGI IMG/M metagenome (GOLD analysis project Ga0209756, IMG submission 184071) | Marine viral communities from the Pacific Ocean - ETNP_6_85 (SPAdes) (version 3) | ecosystem: Environmental > Aquatic > Marine > Oceanic | place: Pacific Ocean | collected 2013-06-19 | reverse complement strand
TCTTCTTCATTTTGGTTACCAAACATACCATTTATTTGTTCATCACGAGATTCTTTGTTCTTTTCAACGATTTTTTCAGCTTCTTTGCGAGATAAATCCTTATTATACTCCATTAATAAGTCTACTTCGTCAATCATGTGATGTTTTAGTCTGTGTTCATCTAAAGTTACTTGGTCTTGAATTGTTTTTGGATATTCAGGCTCATTAAAGTCTAACTTTAGCTTCTCTGGTAGATTTATATTGTTATAAGCAGCGATTTCTCTCTCAATATTATATAATTCATGCTCATACATCCTCCAAAGTTCAATATCATCCTGATAATCTTCAAATCTCTCTAAATCTTTGATTTTTAAAGCTATTCCACTAGGAGTTTCGCCTCCATCTTGTGCAAATTGCACATATAAGTGGTTATTTTGTGCTACGAGGTCTAATTGGAACTTAATATTCTCAATTACAGCATTAATATCGCCTGCAGGAGAAGCAATATTGTAAGTTGCCCCTTCTGGCAAGTCTAATATTTGGTCAGACCCTGCTCTTTCTATCCTTTTATCACTATCAACCCCTGTCATATAAGGTTGTCCGAACATTTGGAATCTTAATCCAAGTTGCATCTCTGTCATTGCTATATTTACCTGCTCATTACAATCTACAATGTCATTTGCTCCGTCTACAAAAAATTCATCAACCTGTTCTTCTCTGTGAGTGAATAAAAATGGTAAAACACCATATCCATGCTCATATTCGTCAATTACATTACCATTTCCATCATAATGAACATAAATCGAGTTATCCCAATATGCCCATTCAAGATTTTTATTATAATTAATGTCTTCAGGTTGCATTAATAAGGGATACATTATAGCTGAAGGTGTAAAAGGGTCTTCTAGGTGAACATCGAAATAATAAACAGGTCTATAATCAAAATAAGGCATACCATTAAATTCTTTATAGACAATTTGAGTCGCAACTGTGCCCATAAGTCGTGTCATTCTCTCAACATGCTTCATTCTAGCATCTTTTTTAATAGTTAATAGGTCATATTGCTTATTTATATTCCTATTTGCCCCAACAGTATATATTCTACTCATTTTATTGACAAATCTTCGTGTAAAGTTGGCATTATAACAAGGGATTTCTTGAAATGCTGAAGAATTGAAATAATCTTTAATATATTGGGTTGTTGCATTGCCTCCATAATAATCAAGCATCTTTCTTACCCAATCTCGCCTTGCTCTTTGTTTATTCAGTTTAGTTTCTTTAACTGAATCTGCTATAATTTCTTCTACTGTTTTATTCGTCATCTTGTCCTCACTTTAAATTGTCTGTTTTTAATTGGAAATTGGTTTATAAAGAAATATCTTATCATATCTGCTCCATGGTCATGATAACCATCCTTTAGTGGTTCTGGTTTTAAATCTTGTCCTTCTTTTGCTTCAGGATAACGATAATTCTCTAAATCTTCCATCATTCCTGTGCATTTTTTGTGAATATGTAAAAATCTTTGGTTTTCGGCATTTTCTATGAAGCCTCTGAGATGAGAAACACCTGATGAGATACTTCTTGACACCTTATCCCTCTTTGTATTAATAATTATACCCTTTCTTCTGAATATTTCTATATCTCCCATACCTGACTGCCCTTGAGCTTGCATCCCTGCAGGGTCGCCATAATATTTAAGGACATTATAAGGTTTTGCCTTAATTTTTAAGGCTAACTCGTCTGTTTTAATATTACTTTTATGTAATATCTCATCTATCATATTTATATGCCATAATCCACCAACTCTGTGAATTTGAAACCACCCAACAGCAGGCATACGATACCCAAAATCTATGGAGCAAAAAGTAGGAAAATTCGGATTATAAGGAAACTCTCCTACATCAAGTTCCCTATCGAATGGGTAAACACGACCTGAGAATGAGGTAAACTTAGCTCCATATTCTTGCTCAAACACCTCTTTTGCCATATTCCTCTTTCTTTCGAGGATAAATTGGTCTTTTTTTCCGTCAGGGAAGGCAAAATGGTTGTCCCATGAAGGGGCTTGATGAGATTCCCATAATTCATCTTCTTTGCCTAAGAGAAATAAATCATAAACATAGTTGAATCCTTCTGGAGTCGTGATAAATATTGCCTTCCCCTTTCTATCGGAAAGAGTCGGAGAAAGATACATATCCCATATTCTCCTTTTTACTTTAGCTGCCTCATCTATAACAAGTAAGTCTAATCCCTCACCAACAAGTGAGTCAGGATTGTCTGCAGATTTAGCCTCTACTGTAGTGCCCCATTTAAATTTTATAATTCTTTCTTTCTCAGAAGCTCTTACTATATCATTAGCATGCCCTACTACCATCAATTTCCATACCTCACGAAACATTAAATCTGCTTTATCATAGGATAATCCTACAAGCCAAATCTTTTGGTTAGGCTGAGAAGCATAATAAGTTGCCTCCATAGCTGATGCTGTAGTCTTTCCAAATCTTCTACCACATACCATGACAAAAAACCTCGCAGTATCTTTTTCTGGATAATGCAATTTGGTTTGCCCATAATGAGGTTTATACCCCATATACTCAAACCACCTTTTCTTATAATCTGATTGTGAATTATTCAAAAATTTGCATAATTTCTAAAGATAATTTAAGTTATCTATTAGTATTATGCAAAAATTTGCACAATACACTTATTTTAATAATAAAAAGGAGGACAGTATGTCCGAAGATAAAACAACAGCAGTAACAGAAACAGTAAGTGAAAGTCCTGCTACAGAAACTACTCAAGATAGCTCTAATGAGCAGTATATTGCAGAAAGCAAAAAGTACAGAAAAAGAGCTCAGGATGCTGAAACTCGTTTAGCGAAATTAGAAAAAAATCTTGCTAAAGCAGAAGAAAGTAAACTTAAAGAAAAAGAAGATTTTAAAGCCTTATATGAACAGGTATCTTCTAAGGTCGAAGGTTTAACTTCTAATGCTGAAAAGTGGGGTAAGTATGAGGAAACAAGACGAGCATCTCTTTTAGAGAACCACCCTGAAGAAGATAGAGAAAGATTATCTGGGTTAGACTTAGATACTCTTGAATATATTACTAATAAAATTAATAATGTCAAACCCAATGCCCCTGAAGTTGCAGGAAATCCTAGAAAGGATTATACTCCTACCAATGTTGATTGGACTAAGATGGATGCAAAAGAGAGAAGGGAAAAGTGGGATGACATCATAGCTTCGGCTGTGAAAAAATAAACCCCCTTATTAAAGGGAGAGGAGTTTTAAAATGGCAATAACAGGTGGAATGTTAGGTGCTGCTCACACAACCTCAACTGCTGATGATTTTGTACCAGAGTTGTGGAGTGATGGTATCTACAGATATTTTGAAAGAGGAACAGTCTTCAAGAATTTAATTGAAGATTATTCTTCTTTAGTAAAAGGAAGTGGCGATACAGTTAATATCCCACAAATTGATTTTGATGCTTCATCAGATAAAGCTGCTAATACATTAGTAACTTATGATGCAACAGCAACAACAGTTACTCAATTAGCAATAGATAAGCATAAATATAATGCAATGCTTTTTGAAGATGTACTTTTAATTCAATCAAATTCTGATTTAGTATCTAAATATACTCAGATGTTTGGCGAAGCTCTTGCTAGAGCTGTAGATGCTGATATTTGGGCAGAACTTGATGGTGTTAATGAAGGTGCTACTTTAACTGCTGACGATGCAATAACGGCTGCTGAATTTCAAGCAGCACTTGCTAATTTAGGTGAGAATGATGTGCCTTATATGGATGGCGAATGTTCTTTAGTTGTCAATCCAACATTTATGGCTGACATCTTAGACCCTAATGCAGGTATCTCTAAAAACTTTTGGAGAGCTGATGCAGGTGGCGATGGTTCTATTTTGAATAATGGTGGAACTAAAGGATTTATGGGCAGATTATTTGGTATAAATGTCTATATGTCAAATACAGTTGCTACAGCAGGAACAGCAATATCAGGAGCTGTTTTTCATAAATCGGCTGCTGTATGTGCAGTTCAGCAAGATGTAAGAGTACAAGCAGAATATTCTATTGATGCTCTTGGAACTAAAGTAGTAGCAGATATGATATATGGTGCTAAACTTGTTGATAGCGCAAGCAATAAAAAAGGTTATAAATTCACTAATGCTAGCTAATAGCTAGATAGTGTTTGAAATGTATAAGGGGGTGTCAAGCCCCCTTATATAATAATAGGAGATAAAATGGCACAATACTGGTATAAAAAAGATAAAAGAGTTTTAAGAATTTCAGAGCAACACGATGACAGAGATGTTATTAAGCAAGTTAAAGAATTGGGGGAAAATGGATATGTTAGAATTAATGATAGGCATAACCCTAACGACCTTTATTCTAAAAAGGTTAAAAGTAAACCTAAGCCTAAAGCTAAAAAGAAATTTAAAAGTAAAAAGAAATGAAAGACCTCTCTAAGAAAATAAGAGATGGTGGGGTTCAAAAGTTTAATGGTAAAGACTTAGGCTTGAATACACAAGGTAAGGGTAGTTTTCCTAGATGGAATTATCAATGTGATGATGATTATGCTAAAAAATTTAATAAGATTTTTAAAAAGAGATGATTCCTAAAGAGCTGCAAGAGATTGTAGATGATATAAAAAAGCACGAAGGTTTTAGCCCTAAAGTATACCAATGTACTGAAGGATATGATACTATAGGTTATGGTTTCGCTATAAAAGATTTAGTTATAGATGAAGATGTATCTGACTTAATCTTAATGAAAAAGCTGCATACCCTTTTACAAAGAATAATTATTGCTTTCCCTTGGTTTAAAGATGTAGATGAAATAGCTAAAAAAGTTGTTATTAATATGTGTTATCAATTAGGATTAAGAGGTTTCTCTAAATTTAAACAAACCATTTATTATTTAGAAACAGAGCAATACGAAGAAGCCTCATTAGAGATGCTCGATTCCCTTTGGGCTAAACAAACTCCCAATCGTGCAAAAGAGCTTAGTGAACAGATTTCATCTCTATCTGATTAGGAAATTTCAAGTTTTTATACTAAATTACTCCAATAAATTTTAAGGAAATCTATGAGGAAAAACGATTATGGAGTCATTAAAAGAGTAGTCGTAACACCTGATAAACATTTCCCCTTACACGACCAAAAAGCAATCAATGTATTATGTAAAGCTATAGAGATAGTTAAGCCAGATGCTTATGTAGATTTAGGGGATGTTGGAGAGTGGGAGGCTTTTTCACATTGGAAATTTAAAAACAAAAAACCTCCTCCATTAGAGTTTCTTATAAAAGATTTCAAAAAAGATATAAAAGATGTCAATAAAGGGATGGATATGATAGATGAGTCCCTAGATAAAGTTAATTGTGAAGAAAAATATATAACAGAAGGAAACCATGATAATTGGCTCAATATTGCAGTTGGTAAATACCCTTACATCCCTCAATACAGTTTTGCTAATGCAGTTGATTTGGATGGCAGAGGATATACTTACTATCCTTTTGGTAAACACCTTAAGTTAGGAAAATTATATTTTTATCATGGGCATCAATATGGTGGACAGTATCATGCTGCTAATCACTTAAGAAAACTTGGATGTAATATAATGTATGGGCATTGGCACGATTTACAACAAATGTCTGCGACTCATATGGATGGGCATAAGTCTGCTTGGAGTATTGGGTGTTTAAAGGATATGAGTGCTGAAGCTAATGAATGGCTTGGTAATAGAAGGATAAACTGGAGTCATGCTTTTGCAATAGTAGATTTTTTTGATAAAGGATTGTTCACAGTTCATGTAATACAAATCATAAATGGAAAGACTTGTTTATGGGGAGAAATAATAAATGGTTAGAAGATTGGAAGCAAATACTCATGATATGGGTTGCTATTATGTTTTGGGGATTTATTATTTTAATATTTGTTAAAATTTCTATTGTTGTATATACAATATTTATCAGGAGTTAAAAATGGATTGGTTATCAATTTTAGAAAGATATGGAATCCCTATATGTGTGGCAATAGCATTTGGATTTTTTATATGGAAACAAAATAAATATATACAAGATGATTTGTCAAAAGACATACATCAGAAATTTAATAGATTAGAAGGTATTTTGGTTAAACTTATTGACCAACAGAAATTAATGCAACTTGAACAAAAGGGTTTAGAAAATAGTTATAAAACACTTGTTGAAGTTATAGCGAAGTTAAGTGGGAATGGATTAAAAGAGAAGTTTTTAAGGATGCAAGAGAAGAATGAAAATAAAAGATACTGATAAAACTGAAGAATATAGAAATAGTATAACAGTTCATTTAGTTAGAATCTGTAGTGATTTAGGTCATATTAAAGAAAGGGTAGATTCAAACAATAAACATTTAGAAAAAATTAATGGGAGATTGAGGCAAGCAGAAAACAGTATAACAGCAGTTAAAACTATAGGAAGCACCTTGACTATTGTTATAGGAATTATATTAACATGGCTAGGAGTAAGTAAATAATATGCCTATATGGTTGGCAAAGATAGTGGCTACAAGGATTATTAAGGCTGTTAAACATAAAATTGATTTAAAAAGGATTGATAAGTATGTTAATAAGCCTAACGAATTAGACAGACAGATGAAATCTTTGCAAAAGACAGTACATAGGAATGCGAAGTATATAGAAGAATTAGAGAAGGATGTTGCTATTCTGAAAAAGGATTCTCATCCTCCTCTATTTACAAAAAGAGATAAGACGAATATAAATAAACGATTAAAAAAATTAGAAAATAAGGAGAAGTAAAATGGAATGGATAACAAGTAATTGGGAATGGGTTTTATTAGGTTTTATGATATTAGAAAAATGTATTAAAATGAGCCCAAGTAAAGCAGATGATGTTGTACTGGATATGATTTTAAAGCCTTTATTAGATAGATTCAAACCTAAAAAATAATGCCTAGAGCTCGTCTACCCCAACTTCACTCTATTACTGATGGTTCTTTTGAGCCAAACAGAAAGAATCCAATTCTATTAGGGGATGACGATGTTTTAGATACTCATCAGAAAGTTATAAAGATTGGGGGGGAGAATACCCCCCTTTCTTTAAATAAGGATGAGCTTAGAATAAATGGAGATTTATTTCTTAATGGTAAATTAACATCACATTTAGTAGAGTGTGATAGTATGTATTTAACATTTAGACCAAATGTATATACACGATTTGAATCAACAGATTCTACAGGAACATTAGATTTATATATTTCAGGAGGAGATACTTACCTTCTAACATCAGGTGATGACTTTTATTTTATAGGGACTTCTAGTGGTATTTTTAATTATGGTATTCTTGGGGTAGATGTATCTTTATTCCAAATAAACACATCAAATAGCACACTTACTTTAAAAGATACAGATGACCCTAATGATTTGTTTTCACTTGAAGTGGCAGAACATGGAGTTACGAATTTAAGGACAACTGATGATAGTGGTGCAGTAGCACATATGTCATTAATTCCTGATGGAGATTTAATCTTAGACCCTGTAAGTGATACTGTAACAATCGTTAGTAATTTAACTGTTGGTGTAGATGATGCTGGATATGATGTAAAGTTTTTTGGTGATACAGCTTCAAATTATATGCTGTGGGATACAAGTGCAGATTGTTTACATTTAGTAACAACTAATGCTTCAACTTCTCAATTAATAATAGAATCAACTGATGATGGAAGTAATCATAGTCCTGATATATCAATATATAGAAATAGTGCTTCTCCTGCTGATAGTGATACAATAGGTAGAATTATGTTTCATGGTGAGGATAGTGGTGGTAACCAAACTTTATATGCGTCAATTAAAGCAAAAGCAGATGATGTAACAGCAGGAAGTGAATCAGGAAGACTAGAACTTAGAGTAGCAGAATATAATGGAGGATTATCTACAGGAGTAAGATTAACAGGAAGTGCAACAGTAGATGGAGATGTAGATGTTGAGATACCAAGTGGGAATTTTACTATTGATGCAACAAAGAAATTATATTTTGATGGAGGAACTCATACCTACTTAGACGAATCTTCTGATGATGTATTAGATATTGTTGTTGGTGCAGATAAAATGTTAATTCTTGATGAAGCTAATGACAAGATTACAATGGGAGCAACTAATTGGGTAGCAGGGACTGTAAGTGGAGATACTGTTACTGAATTTAGTGTAGCAAATAGTGCTTATGCAGGAATGATAATTGGATATAGAATGATTGGAGAAGATGCAAGTAGAACTACTTATACTTTAACAACCTCTTTTGTTGTTCCTGATGATGATATGGGAATTAGATTTATTGCTCCTCCAAGTGGTGCAGTTGAGATTATGATTCAAATTAAAGTAGATGCTCAAGCGAATAATACCACCTTTATAGGATTATCTACTGCAAATGCAACAAGTGGATATAGTACAGCAGGTGCTACTTATGAACAAGCAATTAACTTAATTGATGAAACAGACAATGCGACAATACAACATTATTGGGCAGTTACAGGATTAACAGCAGGTGATACATATAACTATTGGGTTGGTTTTAAAAAACAATCTTCAGGAATAGGCAATGGTTATCTAAATTGGGGTGGAGGTTCAGGAGAACATTGTGATTTTATAATGAAAGCAACAGCATTACCAACAGCAGTATCAGATTTTGCAGAATATGATTAAAGCAACAGCATTACCTGCAACAATTATAACATAAAATGTAGATTTGTAAATGATGAGAATAATTAATATATTTAATAGACGGATTGGATTAAAAAAGGAGTAAGATATGGCGAATGGATACAACCCTTATGGTATCGCAAGTACACAACAAGGATTATTAGAGAGTTTATTAGGGTCAGAACAGGCTCAAAAAACTGGAGCTCTTGCTTTTGGTCAACAGAAAGGGGAGATGTCTGAAGAATTTCAGAAAGAACAAATAGCTTCTCAAAGAAAACAAAAAGAACTATTAAACCAGAAAAGAGAAACTAAAGGTTTCGGAGGGTTTTTAGAAACAATTGCTCCTATGTTGGGATTAATTCCTGGTGTTGGTACTATAGCAGGTGCAACTCTAGCAGGTTTATCGGGAATGTATAAAGCAAAACAGCAATCAAAATTTGCACAACAACAAATAGAGGCAGCAAAGGGTGCTGGCCTTGATGCAGGTAAATGGGGAGGAACATTTTTAGGTAAAGAGTCAGGAAGAATAGCTGCTGGAAATGAAAGTATGCTTGACGATATGCTTGAAGCAACAAAAGTGTCTGGCGGTGATTTATTTAAAACAGGATTGACTGAAGGAATAAAAGGTTATGCAATGGGTAAAATGGGAGAAGGTATCGGAAAAACATTCGAAGGAGCTAAAGCAGGAGATGTTGTTGTAGGGAAAGAAGCAAAATTATTAAAAGGAGCTCAAAAGGCTGGTATTGATACTCAAAAATTAACAGAAAGCTATGGAAAATCAGTTGGAGGCGGAGGAGGAGAAACTTTTTATGATTTAGACCCAACTAAATCAGGGGATTCGTTTTCTGGCCTTTCAGATGAATTAGGGATATCATCAGATGAGTTATTTAAACAATTACAAGGGCTAGAAGGAAAACAAACTTTTACACAATCATTGTTTGGTGAAGAGGGAGCATTTGCACAAGACCCTGCAACATTATTAGGAAAAGGCAAACAAGGCTCAAATATTCTTATGAATTTACTATTATTATTGACTCAAATGGAAGGAGATAGATAATATGGCAATGATTGATGATATAATGCAACAATTACAAAGTATGGGACTTGACGTTTCTGGTGGTTTTAGTGGTCTTGGGCAACTTGGGGCTGGTGATATTTCACAGGCATTACAAAGCCAATATGGATTAAGTTCCTATCAATTACCATCAAGTATGTTTCAACCTCTATCTTCAGACTTACTTAAAGGAGGACTTGCAGGGACATATTCTCCTCAAGTTGAAGCAACAGGACAAACATTATTAAGTAAAATGCTAGCAGCTGGAGGCGGAGAAAAAGGAATACAAGCTGCTGGTGGTTTTGCAGGTAGTGGACAACAACAACAATATACGGGTGAAATTAAGGATGTATATGGTAAGGGAATGACTGATGTATTGTCACAAACAGGGCAACAAAGGGCTCAATCATTGAAATCAGTACAAGATATGATTAATCAGTGGCAACAGCAAGCTTCTGGAATTAGATACGGATAAAATTTAAAATAAAAGGATTCAAATGGCGGATTATAAATCTCAACAAATAAATAGAGGTTCAACAGCAGAGATATTACAATTGCTTGAAGCGTTTTCATCTGGGCATGAAAGAGCAAAGGAGAGTATATCAGGGCAACAGGAAGCAATTAAAAATCTTTTAGTAACTGCACAAACTCCAGCACAAATCGCTAATGCTCAACAGGCTTTAAACAATATAAAGGATAGAAGTTCTAAATATGACTCAACTTCTTTAAATCATGCTGCACTAGAAAATGTAATGGAAAATAAAAACTACAAGTTTAATGAATATTCCACTGCATTAACTCAAGCTGATGAATTTCTAAAAAGTGACGAATATAAACCAAAAGCTTCGGATTGGATGGATTTAGATGCAACAAGAGCATCTTTAGTTAATGATGAAGGACAGCCTAAATATGAATCAAATTTGGATATGCTTAATAATGAGTATGTAAGAATATCTAAATTAGAAGAAAAGCTAAGTTTAGGACTTCACCCTCAGACTAAGGAAAAGTTATTTAGAATGCCATCGGGTATTGGAGATGGAACTTTCGATGAAGATGATATAGCTGATAAATTGACAAGATATAAGACTAATCTCGATAAAGCGTTAACTGCAATGATGGGAGATGATTCAATAACAGAAGAAGAGGCAGCAGCAATTTCTAATGGAATGCTAACGCCAGCTGCTCTAACTCAAATAAGAACTAAAAAAATGGCTGAATTTAAGTCAGTAATAGGTACTACTACAAGTCTAAAGAATTATCTTTTAAAAGCTAAATGGGGAGAACTTGCTGATGATGATTTAGCTGAGTGGCAAGCCCTTATGCCAGATGTTGATTTTAAGGGAATAAATGATAAAGCTGCTGCAGGAGATACTATTGGAGCAAAAGAGATACTTGATAAAGAACTAAGACTTGTACAAACGAGGGATGATAAAGCTAGGCAAGGTTATAAAAATTGGTCTGGCAGTTGGTATGCGGATGAGCTTCCAGATAGTCAGAGTTTGATTGAAACAGCTGATTTAGATGGCGATGGTATTATTACTATTGAAGAGCAACAAGCTAAAGAGGAAGAAACTATTTTTGCTGAACAGGAAAAAGAGGAGCTTAAAAAATCAAATGAAGATTTAATGGAAAGATATGGAACAACAGACCTAAATGTTATAAAAAAATATCTTTCGGGAGAATTGAAAAAACCAGTAAGTTTTTATGATTCAGGAGAAATTGATGGGGTTAGTTTAGATGAATTAAAAAAAGATAAATCAACAGAACTTCCTCAGAGGCAAGGTTTTATAGACTCAAAAATAGAAGATGTTGAAAATAGAATTAGAGAAAAAAAAGAAATATTAGATGGAGCAGATAAAGCGTCAGTTGCTATGAAAAAATATTTATTAGGGGAGTTTAATCAATCTCAAGCATTAACAGAAGGAGCTTGGGGAGATAAAAAACAAAAAGACGGTATTATTGGAAAACAGAGTAGAAAAAAAATTAATGAATTTAAAATCAAATTTGAAAATTCAAACTTGACTATTGATGAATTTATTTCTCAAAATGAAGAAGAATATTTTAAATTAACAAGGACTCTTAAATATGGGAAATATTGGATAAAAATGCCTTCTACATTTCCTAGTAAGCATTATCAAAATTTATATAAATAATGATTAACCCAGAAAAAGCAGTCAAATGGTATAAAGAGAGATTTAATACTCTTGGTCAGACAGACTACGATGTTTATCAACATATACAAAGAGTGTATAAAAAAGATAAAGATGGAAATGATATTAGCTATGGGGAGAATCCATTTACTACATCAGACCCCAAACAATCACAAATCCCTACACAACAAGAACTTGACGAAAAAGCTAATCCTGGTTTTTTTGAAAAGATACTTACGGCTAATTTATCTGAAGCGTGGGCTGAGGATGGTAATTGGTGGGGAGAAGCCTATAATAAATCAATCGCTGGAACTATATATCAAATTATGCATGGAGAAGCTAAATATAAAGAAGAAGATGTTGATAGGGCATGGTATGATGAAGCGGGTCAGTTTTTCGTTGGGTTAGTATCACCTGTAGATATGTTAACATTTTTTGGTAGTAGTGGGGTAGGGAGTGTAGCTGCAAAGTCAATAACGCATGGCCCTTTGAAGAATATGGCAACAAAAGGATTTAGCCAAATGTTAGCAAAAGCAGGTGCAAATAGAAGTACAAGAAAAGCAATGGCTGGAGGATTTCATAATTATTTAGCAAGAGGAGCAGGTATTGAATCAGGATTTAGTCTTGCGACATATGGAGCTGCTGGAGGAGCTTTACAAGATGCAGCACAGCAATCCATTGAAATAAAAGATGGATTAAGAGATGAGATGGATTATAAACAAATGACTTGGAATGCAACAAAGCATGGAGCAAGCAGTTTAGCATTAGGGGCTGCAGCTGGCTATTTCACAAAAGGATTAATGGCTCCAAAATTTGCAAAAGCTAGAATGGCTACAGACAAAACATTTGCCAATAAAGTGACACAATTAACAATGAATCCAGTAGGGCAAGTAATTGCTGAAGGTACATTATTTGGTACTGGTCAAATAGCAGAACGGGCTTTAATGGGAGAAGAAGTCGATATGGATGATTGGCTTTCAAGTATTTTTATGAACACTGCTATTGTTGGTGGTTTAAGAGCTTCAATGAAGCCATTAAGGATGGGAGAAGGAGATGTTGAGAGGTATAGGAAAGCAAAACACGCTTTTTATGGTGATATATTCGAGAAGGCTGGATTTAAGACAAAATCAGACCCTAAAGGAAAAGTTCATGATTTATTAGGTGTTGGTGAAAAAGGTGAAATGCAGTCCAGATATGAAAAGATTGAAAGAATAGAATCAGATTTAATTGAAGCTGGTGTCCCTATACCTTCAGAGCTTGTCCAAGAAAAGATTAATATTATATCAGAAGCAAGAGATGCTTATATAGGTATTCCTGCATACAATAAGGCATTAAAAAAATATACGCAGAATCTTGATAAAATGGATGATATACCAAAATTATCAAGTAGAAAAGAAAGACATGCAGCTAGAGCAGAGTTATTGAAAGAATTTGGATTCATTAATAATACTTTGTATGGAATCACTAGAGAAATGTCTAAAAATAAAGAGAAGTTTTTTACTAAAGAAGAAATGTCTACAGAAGCTAAAATTAAGGATATTGACGCAGAGCTTAACAAGAAAATAAAATCATTAGAAGATGTTCATGATATGGTTAATCTAGGTGCTTTAAATGAACCTGGAATAGCTAAAAAGATGAGGACTAAATATGCTGATAGCTTTGATGTATCTGTAAAAGAAGTTAAAAATAAAGATGGGGAAATAATTGGATATGAACCTGTATTAACAACTCCAAAAGGCAATGAATTAGTTACAGGGGCTAGAAGAGATTCATATAATGAAGCCTTAGCACTTGGAGAAGGATTAAAGAAAACATATAAACAAGAATTATTAAAACAAAGAGACCCACTTAAAAGAGAAGTAAAAGAAAAAGATATTGAAGAAGTTGAAGTGGAAGGTGCTCCAGAATTTGAGACAACTGGTTATGAATATGATATAGTTCCTTCTGAGCCTACAAAGACTAAAAAAACAATTACCAAAGAAACAAAGACTCCAAAAACATTAGATGAACAAATGGAGTTTTTAGTTCAATCAGAACTTGAAAGAAAGGAAAAGGAGTTTGAAGTTCAGGCTATATCAGCTAAAATTCCTATGTCTAGGAAAAATTTAAATGATAAAATTTCAGAAAGAGATAAACTTACGGTTATAAAAAGAGGTGATAAAAAACCTTATGATTGGAAGAAACAGCTAAAAAACGAAACAAAAGATATGCGACTAGAAGAAGTAAAACTGGTTGAAATGATTAATGCTAAAGATAAAACTGGCGAACTTTCTAGAGCTGCTATTGAAAGAGGCGATTTCGACTCTTCTGCTTTTATTGACTACGCAAAAGCAAGGCTATCAGGCGATATAGGTAGGTCTAAGACTGATTTTGCTACTGGGGTCATTAAAAACCCTAAAAATGGAATAATTGAAGTATCAAGGTTTTTGAATGAATATAAAGGAAAAGACCTTACAGAAGTTAAAATATCTGATTTAAATAAATTTTTCAATGATAATATACTAGGAAGAAAAGACGGGAATACAACGAGTAATAAACCGTCAAATGAATTGAATTTATTTTTTAAACATTTAGGAATAAATGAATTTTTAAGAGGCCCAGATTCAAATAGATTAATGGAATATGCAAGAACTGTTATGAATGAATATAATGAATGGAATGCAAGTGGAGCAGGTAAAAACCCAGCAAAAAAAGGAATAAGGAAATTTACTATTGAAGAAGCTATAGCTAGTGGAGATAAAGGAGTAGAGATAGTAGGTAAACTGGGAGCACGTTATTACATAAGAAATTTAGAAATTAATAAATTAGCAGAAATTTTAAAAGACAACCCAAAAGATTTAGAAAAATATTTAAAATTTGAGGATAAGACAAAAGAATATTTTCTTGATATGGACGCTAATTTCGTCAAATATAATACTTTTAATCGAAAAGTTTGGATAGATAAAAAATTGGCAGAAGATATTATGCAATACGTAGGCAGTGGAAAAAGTTTAATGGGTAAGGCAGCTAAAGTTGGTCAGTTAATTAATAAGAAAAAAATGTCTGATAACCCAAACTCTGCCTTTTATGATTTAAGAAGAAGAGGAAAATCTATTGGTGCAAAATTAGGAGGGAAGGAATCGGCAACTGAAAATTATTTGTTTGGGCATGAAAGAACAAGAATTGATAGAGTTTATAATATTAAAGAAGCTTCTGATTTAATTATAGCTCAGAAAGAATTACATAAAAAAATGGGTTCTCCCATTGATGTTAAATTTAAAAAAGGGGATGTGAGTAAAGGGCCATTCAAACAGGGATTTGACCCAGCAAGAGAAAGGTTTGTTGAAAGGTGGGCAGCAAAAGATAAACTGTCTCCAGAACAATTACAGCAAGCAAAATTAGGGAAAGGTGTTTTAGGTCAGTTTATAGATGCTGCAGAGGGAGCAATATTACTTGCAAAAGACAGATTTCAACCAACTGATTACTTTCATGAGAAGTTTCATAAGCTTAAAGCATATGCAAGGGAAACCAATGATGTAAAATTGTCTAAGGATTTAAGTATATTAGAGCAATTAGCCAGTAAAACTTCTGAGTATAAAGAATGGAAAAGTAAAAAGCAAAATAAAAATAGAGATATGGAAGAGTTTACAGCAGATGTAACTGGAGATAAGGCACAAGCCTTAACATTCCCTCCAAGTCTATTCTCTAGATTTAATCAAGCTTTAAAACAAGTTGTGTCAAGAGTTAAAACTATCTTAGGCATAGGTAATTTTAATGATTATGCAAATATCGTATCTAAAAGATTAACACAAAAACTAGATACTAGAGGTGTGCAATTCAAAGGTGGCGTAACTAAATACAAAAAAATAAGTGATGCGAGTTTTGAAAGTCCTTCAGCCTATAAGAATTTTTTAAATAAACAGGTAAGGGATGTTGAAAAGAAATACAATGTCAATAGAAATGAATTTATAGAGTTTATTGCTAAAAGAGCAGGAATAGATAATCCTAAAAATTTCAGACTAACAATACCTAAAGACCAAAATTCTATTAAGTATTCTGAAAAAATAAATGAATTAAATAAATTTGTAAATAAATTTGATGAAGTTTTATCTGGAGAGCTTAAAGATTTTATTGGCAAAAAAGATGCATTAAAAAAACTAAATCTCATATCAGATATCGAAAGGAATAGATTACCAAGAAATATTACTTTAGCAGACCAAGTTAAGACCTTAAAGGCTTTAGATGTTAAAGACGGGAAGCTGTTCAATGCAACTGTAAAAGAACTAAAGGAATATAATGATTTTGTTATTAATCAAGACATTGTTCAAAGAGATGGTGTTGGTTGGATGTCCTTAAATGATGTAAATAATTTAAGAAGGGCAGAAGTAGACAGCGGGATGCAAAGTGGATTAAAAGAAGGTGCAATGATACTAGGAAGTACTCATGCTGCTGTTAAAAAAATTGGAATGTCAGATATAGCTGAAAAATTACTTACACATAACTCTATACAGGCGACAAATGAATCCCCATTATTAAAATTCAACGAAGGTGCTTCAAAAATAATTGGAGGTAATTTCCTTACAAGAGAGACTAAACTTTCTAAAATAAAAAACAATATGGTTGTGGCTCTTGATAATAACGGAGAGATGTTACTTGCTTTACAAAAAGCAAAAAAAGAATATGGGAATAAACTTCCTAAAGGTGAAGGAAAGATAATTAAAAATGCTCAGTCATTTTTTGATAAGGTAATAAACCCTGAGTGGAGCAAAACAATAAAAACAGGCAGAGATGGGAGGACTCGTGGAGATGGGTTGGCTGCAAAGAATAAAGATGGCAGTTATAAATATATAAATCTAAACACAAAAGAGGGTCAAATAGCAAAGCTATATATTGATACTATACAAAAAGGATTCGGAAAAGATAAGTTTGAATCTTCTTTACGACAAAACACAAATCAAGCAGAATTTGAGTCTATGTCGAGTAAATCTGGAATTAAATTTATAGAAGATGGAATTTATATCACAAGGTCTTTAACACAGGAAGGCAAAAGATTATTATATGTAAATGAAAGAGCTAGGGCAAACGCTGTAAATAAACTAGCAACAGATATAGCTTATAAAAGAGCAAAAGATAAGTATGGGAAAGACTTTACAAAAGAACAATTAAGCAAGGAAATGGAAGATTCAAGGCTGATAGCTGAGATGCAATTTGATGATATGATTAATTTCAATCCAAGCAAGATATCGATAAAATATTTAAAGGATAGATTGTCGTTACAAGATTTATATATTGAGAATGAAAAAGGTAAGCTTGTAAGAACATATGAAAATTCATTTGATAAAACCGTTACACCTTATGTACAAGGAATGGCTAAGTTCTATGCTACATTAGAAATGTTTCCAGAAGCCATACAAGGAATGAAACCAGGTAATGGAATACATAAGGTATTTCAAGGAGCTGAGGGTATTTTAAAGGGTGGTAAACAGAAAGAATTAAATTGGGTTAAAGAAGTTATTAATAAGCAGTTAGGTGCTGAAAAATCTGCAGACCCTTATGAGCTTTCTTATAGAACTCTTGAAAGTACTGCTAGAATCGTAGCTAAACTTGGTTTAAGTTTTCCTACCGCTGGATTTAAAAATTTAATAACAGGTACGACTCAAACTGTATTTGCCCATAGGTTAAGAGATGTTGGAGAAGGCTTCGCCTTAGTCTTAGCGAAAGATGCTGAAGTTTATAATAGGGCTATGAACAGTAATGCATTTACCGTTGGTAATGTTTTATATGAGGGTAGACATGCAATTGATAAAGTATTGGATGCAACAGCGTTTAAGGCTGGATTTATGAGACCTACAGAAAAATTTAATAGACTATTAGCAATAGCTTCATCAATAGCAGAACAAAGAAGATTATTGGAGAGAATAGCATTGCATCCAAAAGAAAGCAATCTGCACCAAAAAGCAGTCAGAAGACTTAAATCTTTTTATTTTTTAAATGACAAAGAAATAGCCTTAAGAATAAAATATGGAAATGCTAAAGAGGTAAGAGCTGACAATACATTGTCAAATTATGAGAAAATTCAATTAATGAGAGATGTTGAAAATATTAATAATAAAATGAATACATATGCACATATCAATACGCAGGGCTCATCTGCAGATTTATTTATGCCTAAGTGGGCAGGTAAAGAAGGATTAAGACCTCTTACTTTATTTAAACGTATGGCTTTTGCTGCAACTGAAAATACTATAAGAAACACAAAGGAAGCTGTTCAAAATAAAAACTTTATGAAACCTATAATGGGATTGACAGCAACATATTTATCTGGGAGTGCTATGATTGGTCTTTATAGGCACTTACTTGGCACTGAAATGCCAAAAGAAAATACTGATTGGTGGACAAGATTTAGGACAACAATGTGGAAAGGTGAGTTTTTAGGTATAATGTCAGAGGCAATCAGCCCTTTTGACACAGGATTCACACAAACTCTTGAACCTGCAATCTTTAATACTATTGGCTCTATAGGTATGGAATTAGGGCAATTATATGAAGGTAAATCTAATTTTAATCAGTTTGGGGATGGTGTATTTCGTAATACAACTTCTTTATATGCAAATATACAGAAAATACGTGAAAGGACAAATAATCCACTAAATAGAGACAGGATTAGAATATCAAAATTATACAGAGATTTCATGGATGAAAAAGGTCAATCTATGCCAAAAGATATGGAAGGTAACGAGTTGTCTCCTTACTATGAGGACTTTAAAAATTCTTTCTATCTCGGTGATGAAGAAGATTTTGCTAAACAATTCTATTCAACATTTTTTGCTGTTGCTCATGATAGATATAGAACTGGAGACCCTATGAATATAGCATTTAAAAAAGCATTCTCAATAATGAAATCCAAGTTAAAAACATTAAATCCAAATAAAGGGAGCCTTTTCAAAAGTGGAAAGGAAGGCAAAAGAAATTCAATGAAGTTTATTAAATGGCTACAGCAACATCGTGATGCTGACAAAATTACAATGACATTATTTGAAGCTGAAGCACAATACAAAGCAAGGCTCAATGATTACACCTCTAAATTAAAGCATTATGCTAAAAAATTCAATGTTCAAAATTATTATAACGATTTCAATTGGGATATTAAAGAAGGTTTTTAACCCCATAATTCCTTAATTGGAAGCAGAGCCATCTGACTCATATTATCATCCCCACCCATCACCATTTTTAAATCACCATCTTTATGGAGCTTTTTTATCTTTTCCTTAAGTAAGTCTACGTTGAACATAAATCCGCCCTCTATGACCCCTTTATAGCTCAATAAATGCACCCACAGGTTAGATTCAGTTGTGGAAATACCTGATGGAGACCCTTTATACCTCATTTCAATGGCAATATTGCCTGTTGTCTTCCAGATATCTCTTTCTGTTTTTACCTCTATCTTGTTGTTACCATCTTGTATGTCTTTAACAAAGTCTTCTCCCAATTTTCCAAACTTTAAATCAAGGTCAAATCCCTTTGCATATTCTTCTGTTACTTTCACCCAACTATCCCCCTTTTCTCTATAACATTCACCAAATAAGTCTATTATGTCTTGTAGATATATCAATTAAGTAATATCAACATGATAAGCATGATTGCTTTATCGAGTATCCATAATACTATAAGTAGTGTTAGTTTTTTGTTAATGTTCATCTTGTCTATTGTAATAATGTTTTGATTTTCCTGGATATTTCTCTTCATGTTTAAGCTCTTCCAATCTCTCTTCTAACACATCAATATCATTAAATCCATTCATTTGTATAACCATATCCGTTAATGATGATGTACACCACACACAAAAAGCCATGGGTAATATACCAAAATATCCTCTTATATCTCCTTGTTCTTCATCAATTGGAGCTCCACACGTCCTACATTCATCTATATCACAGTTCGGGTCTTCAGCGTCTGCTGCCCTTTCCATTGATGTTCTACTTTTCATTGTTTGATTTCTCCTTTTTTATAATAATATGCTTTGTATCTTCATCTCTAATTAAGTATAAATTTACATTCTCATTAATTTTCCATCCCATTTTTTTCCAAACATGTGGAGGTAAGCTTATTTGATACATATCTTTTTTTGTTATTACATTTGATGTTGACCTAACAAAACACTTGTATTTATAGTTTTTTTTCATTGAAGTATTTCTCCTTTGCATAATGTGTTATTAATATTGCATCTGCTGTTGCAAGTGTTACTTTATTCAATTCAGGGTATAATTCTTTAGCTTTTGCTTTAAGCCACCTCTTTCTATCTGCGACAGGCAATGCTTTAGGACAACCCACCCATTTAATCCAATTGTTTGGTAATACAGTATACATCTTAATCTCATAAGACGCTGCTATACCAAGCCATTGACCATAATTAACTCCATATGTAAACGCAGCTCTTACAGCATTTCCTGGTCTTGCCCATACTCTCTCCATTAAAAGTTCTACATTATCAGGAGCAGTATGTCCTACAATCAATTTAAATAAAATTGACATGTCAAGAACTTTCTCAGGACATTTATATGCAGTTGCTTCTCCCATTTCATCTATAACCATTATACCCCCACTTTTTCCTGGGTCTATTCCTACGTACTTTTTATTTGAATGGTAAGGTGTCATCTATCATTTCTCCTATTGAATTATATATTTTACATTTATCTCCATCATATCCTAAATCAACAGTACCACTGTCTCCGTATCTAACTTTCCCCGCTGATATGGTTATGATATTTTTTCCTTTTCCTCTTTCCCCTTGGACCTTATAATCGTAGTAAGAAAAGAATACATTCTCTGCTACTTGTTCTATGGCTCCACTCTCAGCTAAATCTGATAACTGAGGCATTAAAGCCTTACCTCTAGAACCTGCCCTCTCTATAAATCTATTTAATTGAGAAGCCAATACAACAACAGCATTTGTTTCTTTTGCTAACCATTTATAATCATTAACAAGCTGTTCTATCTGTAACCTTCTTTGGTCTTGTCTTGAATCACAGGCAATAAGCTGTATATAATCATCAAATATAATATCTGGTTTAAACTTCTTCACTTCTCCTGATGAGGCTGCGAAATCTCTCACATTATCAAACATTAAAAACTTATCGCTTGAATATTTCTCCTTTATATGTGATAGTGCAGAGTTAAAAAACTTTAATTCATCTTCAGTGAATATGTTCTTACGAACCATACCATAAGACAGCTGTTGTGATTCTAAACACACAATTTTCTTTACAAGCTCAGAATTTGGAAGCTCTCTGCTGAAGAATATAGCCTTATATCCTTGTTCCAATACATTGGCTAACATGTTAATCATTACAGTGGTTTTGCCATGACCTGGTCTTCCTCCTATGATTGTTATCTCTCCCCTTGTTAATCCACCTGAAAAGTTATCAATATTATCATAACCTGTTTTGATTAGCTTTGTTGTTTTGTTTTTAATGCTATCAACAGTATCTGCAATAACATCATTAATATCTGAAGCCATTGTGGGTCTTATATTTAATATCTCAGAAAGAATAGAGTGTGTCTCACTTATCGTTTTATAGATATCTTTCTTATTGTCTTCAGCGTTCTCTTTAATCTCATCAGCTTTAACAATAATCTTCCTCATTAAATATTTCTCATACAACTGATTGGAATATAATTCAGTCATACCTGGAGTACAAGTATTACTGGTGCATCCAGTAACATAGTATTTGGTAAGTCCTTTATCTATGTCTTTTTTTGTAATCGATAAACATACGGTAACTGTATCAATTGTCTGTTTATCATATTTCATACGTTTTATCCGTTTCCAGAGTAATCTAGCTTTCCTTTGATAAAACACATTTTCATCAGTAAAATATCTAGCCACAGCATCATATTCTCCTGGATTTGCGATAACAGAACCTAATACAGCGTTTTCCGTCATCTCGTCATACGGTAGTGCATTTTCCATTTTTTTCTCCCTTTTTATTTTAATCAATCATCGCTGTT
>Ga0209756_1001442_pt1 | contig 21879 bp, 20 predicted proteins | sample ETNvirenome_6_85_FD_184071 | JGI IMG/M metagenome (GOLD analysis project Ga0209756, IMG submission 184071) | Marine viral communities from the Pacific Ocean - ETNP_6_85 (SPAdes) (version 3) | ecosystem: Environmental > Aquatic > Marine > Oceanic | place: Pacific Ocean | collected 2013-06-19 | reverse complement strand
CCCGAAGCTATAAGTCTTCGCCCACCCCAAGGAGCAGTCTTCCAATCTGACAGTCGGTTTCGCGTTTTAGTAGCTGGGAGACGTTTCGGCAAATCGTATTTAGCAGTAATTGAGTTATTAACAGCAGCAACGAAGAAACCAGGCGAAACATTCTTTTATTGCGCCCCTACTTACCGTATGGCAGCTGACATCTGCTGGAAACTGCTAAAGGAAGTAACACCTCTCGTGTGGGTAAAAAAGAAAAACGAGAGCGAACTAAAGCTCGAACTAGTAAACGGCGCAACAATCGAGCTAAAGGGCACAGAGAACTACACGGCTCTCCGTGGCAGGTCACTATCAGGAGTAGTGCTAGACGAAGCGGCCTTCATGGACAAAGCTGTCTGGTTCGAAGTAATCCGCCCTGCCCTAGCGGACAAACGGGGCTGGTGTCTTTTCATCTCCACCCCCGATGGCACAGCCAGCTGGTTCTATGACTTGTGGTGCTATGTGGCAGAAGACCCCACAGGTCTATGGAAACGGTGGAGCTACACAACGATCGAAGGCGGCAACGTACCACCCGACGAAGTAGAAGCAGCCCGCGCTCAGCTGGACCGTCGTACATTCAGACAAGAATTCGAAGCAAGTTTTGAGAATCTGTCTGGACTTGTCGCCGCCAATTTCTCCGAAGCGAACATCACCCCGACGATCAAGGACATACCAGATCTATCTCTTCTCATGGGCATTGACTTTAACGTTGACCCCATGAGCGCAGTCTGCGCGGTAAAAGTAGATGACGACCTCCACATTTTCGACGAAATCGTAATAAGCGGCGGCTGCACCACCTGGGAATTCTGCGAAGAAGCAACCCGCAAATACGGCCTGGAACGTCGCATAATCGCGTGTCCGGACCCCACGGGCGGCGCCCGCAAGACTTCAGGTGTCGGAGCCACAGACCATGCAATTTTACGCCGTGCGGGTTTCAAAGTTCAATCACCGAAATCCCCGTGGAAAGTCCGCGACAAAATAACAGCAGTAAACATGGGACTTCAAGACCATGAAGGTAATCCGCGTATCTACATTCACCCTCGCTGCAAGCAACTTATCAAATCCCTCCGCACATTGGTCTACGAAGAGAACACGGGCCTACCAAATAAAAAACTGGGTGTGGATCATAGTTTTGACGCCCTGGGTTATCTCTGCTTACAGTGTTTTAATCTTGCTAAGCCTTCTACATTGGGCACTACGTCGTATCGCCTTTATTGACTCGGCTAGTAAGCGATAGCACCCTAGAATGAGGATATGGAGCCATACAGAAATTTAGTATCAGGCGCAGCCCTGGTCTCAACCGAATACCAAACTCTCGGCGGTGGAACGGGCACACCTTTTCAACGGGACAGCGCAGTATTCGGCATGATGCCAAGTTGGCAAACAATGCAAGCCGTAATGAGCGGCACCCAGTACCTACGAGATAACTGCCGAACCTACCTCCAACAAGAACCCCGCGAAGACGACGAAGCCTACCTAGTACGAGTAAGCCGCAGCGTTTTATCTCCTTACACCCAACGTCTAATCGAGAATGCAGCGGGCATGGTGCTACGCCGCCCAATCCGAATCGACGGCGACCGTTATTGGCAGGAATTTTCTAAGGATGTAAACGGTCTAGGCAGTTCCGTAAACGAATTTTGCCGCAAGGCCCTAGTAAAAGCCTTGATGTACGGTCACGGCGCAATCCTGGTGGACTTCCCTGCCGAATCCAACATCCGCACATTACGCGACGAAATCTCATCAGGCCGCCGCCCCTACTTCGTAAACATCGAAGCCCCCACCATCTGGGGCTGGCGTCAAGAGAACCCAATCCCCAGCTCCCCACTCACCCAAGTCCGCATCCACCGCTGGATAACAAAACCCGACGGCGAATTCGGCGAAAAGCGCGAACAACAAATGCTGGTGGTGCGTCCTGGTCGCTACGAAACCTGGAGCCCATCCGAAGGCCGGACAGGGGCCGGCGAATACAGCCTGGACCAAATCCCCCTAGTCCCGATCTACACAAACCGGATCGGAATGCTAACGAGCACCCCACCCCTAATAGATATCGCCTCAATCAACATCTGCCATTACCAACGTCAAGCCGACTTAATCCACGCACTCCACTTAGCAGCAATGCCAACCCTCGTCCTAGAGGGCTGGAACAACGGACCAGACGAAACCTCTCTTGGCGTCAACTACGCCATAGCAATGGACCCTGGAACGAAGGCTTATTACATCCAATGTGATTCGGGCAGTTTCCGTGCGCAGCAAGACGAATTAACAAGCCTGGAAAGCCAGATGACAAACCTTGGCGTAACGAAGTTATTAGGTCAAAAGTTTGTTGCAGAATCAGCGGATGCAAAACGCATCGACCAAGCGCAAGCCAACTCAGTCCTTTCTATCATTTCAATGGAACTAGAAAGTGCCTTACAAGGCGCTTACGACATGGCAGCGAAATACGTCGGCAAGAAACCACCCAAGATCACCCTGGACCGTGATTTCGACTTCTACCGCTTACTTGGCCAAGATATCAGTGTAGTAGGTCAATTAGCGACAGCAGGTCTAATTACGGACAAGACCTTCCTTGAGATATTGAAGCAAGGAGAGATCCTGCCCGATACAGTAGATCTTGACAGCGAGCTAACAAAGGTTCGCCTAAAACAAGCGGAGAAACAGAAGAATGTCCCCAGTATGGATTCCGGGACCATGGTGGCCGAGCCGGAAGAACAGAGAACTCCCCTCCGCCGCCGTGGCATTGGAAGACGCGGCGAAGGAGTCAGCAACGACGTCAAAAGCACCGCGAAAGCGGCGGCGGAAGCCAACCCCCGCTGAGCTACCACCCCCACCTCTAGTAAAAGAGGCACCTATGGGAATAGAGAATGGACGAGTACGAGCAAGGACGTGAGCTGGCCACGCTTAAGGCTCACGTCAATCAATTACTACACGAAAAACGAGCGGATGACGAAACCAAGAAGGAGCTATTCAAACGAATTGGCGACCTTGAGAGAAAGGTGGCTCAAGCATTGGCGTTGGTAATGGTCATTGCCATTATCGTTCCAGTAGGTATAGAAGCGATTATTGGTCATAACCAGGCTAATATGAACCCAAGTCATACGCGCCGCTAATGGATTTTCTCCAAGAACCTTGGTTTTGGATTTTAGTTACCGGAGCTTCTGAAATCATAGGCTTATCAAAATTAAGATCTAACTCAGTCATTCAGCTTGTATTTCAAGCTTTGGCAGCGTTAAAGCCAAAGAACCTCCCAAAGGACTAGAGCAGCTTCGCGCCAAATGGATATGGACTTTTTCAAGCGTAAGCGCTTTAGATAAGTTCAAGCGATATGCGGCGGCTCAAAAGTTCCGAACATCTCTCAGTCATAAGCTTGACAATGAGATAGAGGACGCTGCGAAGGAGATGGAGCGTCTTGACCCACCCCCAAGCCCTATTCATACTGAGGAGCCAGGGGATGGTCCGTTAGGAGGTGCGATGGAAATCAAGGGACCATGGAAACGTGGATAGGAACGGATAGGCTTGGTAATGAAAGCCTCCGTTTATGCCATGCCGTTCAAGTCAGCTAAACAGAGACGCTATCTTCACATGATCGAACCAGAGCTTGCTAAGCGCTGGGAGGAAGAATACGGAAGTGGAGTTAAGATGCCAAAGAGCACTAAATCCCAAAAACCTGTGGCTACTGCTAAAAAGAAGACCACCAAAAAACAGGGTTATAACGATCGATTAGACGAAAGTCTGGGCAAAAAGAACGGCAAGGAATCCACAAAAAAGCAGTCGAAAAAGGACCGCCGCGACGAATCCAAAGGAGCCGAAAAGGCTGCAGGCAAGCCGGCATATTCTGGAAACAAGTCCAGCAACCAAGGCCCCAAGAAAAAAGCTCCAGCTAAGAAGAAGAAGAAGAAGTGAACGGACGGGAGAAGTTTCTACTAACAACTCTGGCTGTTGTCTTCATCAGCCAGATAGGGACCCTTGGTTGGGGGATTCATCTCTGCTCAAAGGGGGGAGGGCTAACTGCGTGTCCGGAGATTGGCAAGCGATTCGACGCCACATACGCCGTCATAATCTCCACGACGTTAGCCCTGCTGACTGGCTCCACGATGACAAGCAGGAAGGAGTAGAGGTTCTAGGTTGGTGAAAATAGTCAAGGGCCTACTTGAATCATTTATACAGCTAGCCACTGGTGGGGTAACTAATCCCAAGAAACGCCTAGATATCTGTTCAACTTGTCATTTCAAGAGTGACGATGATCACTGTAAAAAATGCGGATGCATTTTAGCTGCCAAGACCAGAGTCAGGAAGGCAACTTGCCCAGTCGGAAAATGGTAACCAACTCCCTAGAAATACACTAAACTACTAAGGTAAACCTGTATTTTCTTAATGTCTGAGGAATCAGCGGATGGTATGCCCGTGGCTACCACCGATGCGCCTGTGGCCATCGATCCCGCGTTACTCAACAAGCCCATCCGCCCAACCGATCCTTCAGCCGACAGTGCCGGCGAAGACCTTTTAAAGCACAAACTTGGCCTAGCTAATCAGCACGCCAAGCAAGCAAAGAAAGAAGCGGATGAATCAAGAGTCCAACTTGCTCAACTCCAACAGGAACTAGAGCAAGTTAAAAATGTCCAAAAGGCTGCTGTCCATAAATCTATGGAGGAGCAGGGTGATTTCAAACGTTTGTGGGAAGAGGCCAAGAAAACCAATTCCGCAAATGAGCAGCAGATTATGGAACTGCAAGCACGTAACGAATCAGTGGTTCGTGAACGCGAACAGGAACAACTGCGAGCTATGGCCTTGCAACGCATTAGTCAGGCTGGAGCGTTAAACGCGCAACAAATGTATGTACTAATGCAATCAGGTTTAAGAGTTAGTGATGATGGCGAACCAGTGATGCTCGACGGGGGTGTTGAGCAGCCGCTAGATAACTATCTAACGAACCTCAAAAATTCTGAGCAATGGCAACACCACTTCGGCGCAAGCGGTACTCGTGGGATGGGCACATCCGACGCGACCGTTGCCCCAGGCAGGCCAAATCCTTTTCGTGACGGGAACTTGACCGAGGCTATGCAATTACAGAAAGAGAACCCAGAACTAGCGCAGGCTCTTAAAACTGAGGCTCAACGCTAAGGGTGATCCACGGCACACCTATTTAACAAAGAGGAGCAAGGCTTATGGCCGCCCCTATGGCCAACTATTCGGGAGGAACATTCCTCACCGACTTAGTTACCCGTCCTGAATTTCTTCAGTACATCCAGGAAGCAATTTATAACCAGTGCAAATGGGTCCAGTCTGGAGCCGTTGTACGTGACAACGCACTCGACGCCAAGCGCGGCGGTGTATCTGTCCAGGTTCCGTTCTTCCGCCCAATCAATCCAACAGAAGAGCGAATCCAGTCGAACGCGACTTGGGGAACAAGTGGCGCAGGCTATTTGACACCTCAAGCCATCACTGGCGACGAGCAAATCATGCCGATCCTCCACAGAGGTTTCGCATATGCATGTGACGACCTGTCCCGTCTAGGCACAGGCTCGGATCCAATGGCTGCAATCCGCAACCAATTGGCCGGTGCCATCAACGTGCTTCGTTCCACCACATTGGTGGACATGTTTGCGGGCATGTTCGACACAGCTCTAGCCGATAACGTCTGGGACGTTTCACAAAGTACTAGCGGTGCAACTGCTGCCAACTACCTAACAGCTGCTGCTGTTGTTGGTGCTAAGCACAAGCTAGGCGAACGCTCAGACGAGCTAAAGATCATTGCAATGCACAGCGACGTGTATGCATATCTGCAGCAGGTTGGTGCGTTGACCTTCTCTTCCAGTAGTCTCGCTAGCGGCGCGGCCATTGAGTGGGGCGGTGGTGGAATCGGAGTTCGCTCTGATGATATTGCCTGGTTTATGGGTCTCCGCATAATTGTGGATGACACAATTGCGCCAACTCTCAACGTTGGTGGATCCGATCAGTATCCTGTCTATTTAACATCTAGCGGGTGTATTGCTGAAGGTGTCCAACAGGAGCTTCGCATTGAAGCCGAGCGTAACATCTTGTCTAAGCAAGATGTTCTCTCCACTGACTACCACTACGGTTTCCACGTTTTTGGTACTAATTTCAGTGGTCCTAGTAATCCTACTAATGCTAACTTAGCAACAGCAGGTAACTGGGATATGGTTTATTCCACTTCAAAAATGGTCTATACAACTTGTTTAATTGTGAACACTCCGTTCGCAACTAACGTCTAGACTGTTACATCGGTCCAAGACTTTCCATTCTTAATTGCACTTATGTTCGATTGAGAGACGTGGAAGTCTCGGGCCAGGGAAGCTCCAGACTGACCCGCCGCAAGGCGGGTTTTTATTTGTCTAACCACCTGAACATTAAGCTTGGCCGTTCCGCCGCGATACTTGTTATCAACCGCTGCAGGTTCCGGGGCAACATAATCAGGGGATTGCACATAAAGAAGATTTTCTAAACAATTATCTGTCTTTCTGCCATTTATATGGTTCACTTGGTAGCCCTCGGGTCTAAGTCCCAAAAAAGCGCGTGTCACCAGATCGTGAACAAAGCGTTTTTTGGAGTGAGTTACAGCAACTCTCAAGTAACCATGCGATGTGGGTATTGGCTTTAGCAACAGCTGGACTTCGGCAAACCCAGCAGTCTTGCCGCCGTGCGACTTCCGCCTACTTACCTTGGAATGACTTAGCACGCGCCCCTTATTACTTACAGAAAAATCGGGATCTCCGACAACCCTTTTCCAAATCTCTCCATTGAGATTTTTATCTATTGTGTGCCATTGTGGTGTCGTCATTGCTCTCCTGCAGAGGTGATGGCCTGGCGAAGGTGTTCGCTCACGCTTCGCCAACCTTATGTGCTACAGTTTAACACAGAGGAGCAGATGCCTCTATGAAGAAGCCCCGTAGTAGAGGTACATACGGGGCTTTTTCTTTGATCTAGACTGAAGCCACTAGGTTCAGGCCATGACCGCAGCCATCGATGCCACGCTTGGAGGATCCGCCTCCAACAGCTACGTCACCCTTGCGGACGCCAATACTTTTGCCGAGTCTCAACCATGGGAGACTCAATGGGCTACCTACACAGACGATCAAAAAACAATCGCCTTATACCAAGGAGTGCGCTGGCTCGAAAGCCTTATGTGGGTAGGTCTTCGGTGCGATCCATCTACTGACGACGCGGACATTCCCCAAGCTTTAGCATGGCCACGCTATGACGCTGTATGTGATGGTGTAAAAGCATCATGCGGCGCAATCCCCCCACAAATCAAAACAGCTCAAATCGAACTAGCGTTTCAATTCCTACTCAACCCTTCTGCCGTAATCCCCATCGTTCCAACCTCTGGTCCTGCCGAAGGGGTTTATGTAAAACGTCAAAAACTCGATGTTTTAGAAGTTGAGTACGAAGAATATGCCGAACACAGCAGTTGTAATGATTGCTCTGACCCTTTAATCTTCCGCGACTTCCCCTGGCTGCGTCCACTTCTAGGTTGCTGGTACGCAGGCATAGGTGCCACCCGCCAAATCAAGTTGGTGCGTAACTAATGAGCAAAGTCGATACCGTTTTTGGTCCCATCCCCGGTCCTCTGATCCAGGAGTGGGGATCTCCTGCCGTATTTGTAAAAGCGGGAGCTGATACCTATAACCCAGAAACAGGTGTCATCACTCCATCAGAGACGCGCTTTGACGTAAAGATCGTTATCTGCGAACTAGACATCGAGGAGCAAGGGGGCCTATATCAAAAGGACGACGTAAAAATCCTGATCAACCCAGGCCAAATCGGTGGATCGTACATAACAGCATCGGATTATTTCGAAGTACCGACAGCGGGTCAAACCCAAGTCATGAAAGTAATCGATCCAAAAACTTACCGAGGAGAGGATCCAGTTTTCTTTGTCGTAACGGCTAGACCTCAATGACAACCAAACTTAAAAATCTGCGTAAATATGTAGAGACGGCCAAGGGATGCATTTTAGAGAATGCAACTTATAAAGTCATTCATGATTTAAAGGAACAAGGCCCTTACTGGAGCGGAACTTTTGAGCGCTCGTGGGTAGGTGTAGCAGGAAACGTTTCTATTCCCATGATTATTGCGCCTCCTGCCGAACCCCCTCCAGTGGCGAGAACTCCAAAACTGATAACACCGCCTTCGGTGACACGTTACCAAACAGGAACTTCAGTCAGTAACTACACAATCGGAAACCAAACTACATATAGAGCCGTAGCGCAAGACTTAGTTGTAGGTCGTATAAAAGGAGGCGGCAATGAAACCGCTGGATGGGATTGGTATCGAGGCTATTTATCGAGTTTCTTTAGAAGTACGCTGCAAGCTACTGTTACAAGTGTGCTGAAGGCCGACCCCCGCGTCACTAAGAACTTCTCATGACTCTCCAAAATATCCGCCGTTACTACGAAACCCCGATCCGTGATATCTGCGCAGCAGAAAATCTAGAGGTATTAGGGGCTAACCAACTAGCAGCAGGTGGAGACGCAATAAGTGAATGGGTCCAGCTAGATCTAACTTTTTCCACGACCACAATAGCTGGACTATGCGGAAACTTAGAACTAGTAAGAGGCGTTTTCACAATTGGTTACTACACTATGAAAGGCATTGGTGCCGGTCAATCTCAAGACATAATGACCCAATTCATGTCTGCGTTAAACGGTTTAACCGTTAGACCAGCAGCGCGTACATACGGAGTTTTAGGAACCATAGGACCTATCGCTGGTCCGGACTTCACAGCTTTGAATGACACCCCTTTCTTTTACACATCTATCAGTAGCAATATCATCGCGGACTGGGAAGCGCCTTAGAGTGTCTCTTATAGGGCCGTGCCCTTGACTAGGAGCCCCCGCCTAGAACACCCCCACCTAATCATTTGTTATCGAGGCAGAAACACATGCCTGTTTCATGCAGCTCGACAGCCTTAACGGGCCAGTCCGGCTCAATATGGTTCACACCCGCTGGTACGTCTTATTGCTTGGAGGATTTCACCGATTTTCCTGCCGGTGATCTGATCACCGTGCCTGCAAATAATGACTATCGCGTTGGCGATACCGTCATTTTCCAGGAAGAAGAAGGAGGGGCTTTAGACACTGCTCTAAACGCTTCGACTCCTGACACAGATCCCGCTGTCTACACCATTTACTGGGTAGTCGCAATTGCTTCTGATCGCACCACGATCTCAGTATCTGCAACCCAAGGTGGAACAGCCATCACCCTTAATGGTGACGGTGGAACGGGATCAGCGAACAGTCCTTCCCCGGCCCACATAGGTATTTCTTACTATCCCTATGGCGCTGTCTGTGCAGTACGCGAATTCTCTCTAGAAATCTCTAGAGAAGAGATCGACGTAACTACCCTCCCCTGCGGAGTAGGCACTGGCACGAGTTCTAAGTACGCTGCTTTCCGTAAGGTTCAAAGCGGATACGCTTCAGGAACGGGTCAAATGACCGTTTATTTCACCGACGATCAAAGCACTCTGGCTAACAGATTGCTTGGCAATGTCGTACTGAAAGACCAAAACGGCGCAGCGGTAAAACTTTATGTTGACACCGTTGCAGGGACAGAAACAGTCGCTGGCGTTCTTCAACCCAGCGACACTGAAAGTCTCTATGTCGAAGCTGACATCTCAATCACATCTATGTCTTTGAGTGTCAATCCTGACGACGCTACGACTGCTGAAGTTAGCTACACGATCATGAACCCCAAGAATATCTTGGGATCCGTGATAGGTTAACTCTGGTCTGTACGAGTTCCAGCCAGCCTTAACGGGCTGGCTTTTTAATTAGTGCTACATGTAGAATTCTTGTGTACTAGAGGTTTTTATGGCCACTAAAAGCGGGCGATTCATCGATAAGCTAGTTGCTGCAGCGCGACTGGAGCCTGTTAAGCGCGAAGTCGTTCTAGAGACCGGGGACACAGTAGTTTTCTATAGCAGTCCATTAACAGCAGCCGAACGCGAGCGAGCCAAAAAACAAGCCCGTGGTGAAGACGCACATTCTCTAGCGCTCCAGCTTTTACTAACGAAAGCAAAGGACGAAAACGGCCTACCTTTATTCACTCCTGGCGATGAAGCCACCCTGCAGCGTGAATGCCGCGACGCTGATCTCCAACAATTAATGTTGGCTGTAATGGGGGCCAACGATGAAGGGGAAGACCTTGACATGAAAAGTGGTACAGAAGGAGCTAGCTAAAGACAACTGGCTTTTGCTGTGTTTCGGCGTCGCTAAGGAACTGGGCTACACCTACACAAAGCTAATGGGGGAAGTAGCCCCAGAAGAAATAATCCTGTGGTCCGCTTACTTCGGCTACTTAAATGACGAGCAAAAGAAGACTATGAACAAGATGCGCCAGTCGAAACGAAGGTAAAAATGGAGCACGCTTAGACTGGGTAAGCGTGTTCAGGGCAAGTAATTGGCGGTTCAGGAAACCATTGTCCTTAATGTCCAGACCAAAGGTCTTAAGGCAGTAGAAGATCGCATTTCTCGCATCCAAAACGGTGCTGACAAGCTTGCGAAGCAGCAGAAATTCAATAAAGCCCTTACCACCGAGCAGTTAATCGCCCGCAAGATTGCTGAAATAGAAGGTCTTATTACAAAGGAAAACAGAAAGCAGGTAAGTGAACAGAACAAAGTAAATCAAGGCAAAAAGAAGGAGTTAGGCCTAACCGAACGGATAGCTAAGGCTGGCCGAAGTAAACGCCTAGCAGCAGCAACAATCGGTGGTGCGTTTCCTATTCTGTTTGGCGGCGGCCCAGGCTCTTCAATCGGTGGCGCCATAGGTGGCTTCGCAGGTGGACCCGGTGCAGGCGGCTTCGCTGGTTCGTTAGCCGGCAGCATCCTCGGCGGCATAATAGATAAAACGGTCGCCAAATCAGCCGAACTAGGGGCAGCTTTGAACCCCCTAACTGCTGATATGCAGGCGCTAGTAACGGCTACGGGTGAATCCCAATCAGAATTTGGCCGACTAATTCTCCAGCTAGAACAACTAGGTGAAGCCGAAAGGGCACTGGAATTAATAACCGAACGAGTAGCTCAAATAGTCGGACAGGATGGTGTTGACTCTCTCAAAAATTTCGATGATCAAGTAGTAATTTTAAAAGACCAAGTAAATAAAGCAGTTACTGCGCTTAGCGCAATGGCATCTGTTCTTGCAGGCCCACTAATAACTGCAATAAACGGTGTATTGAAACAGTTTAATGCGATGCAGATGTATGAGTCACAACTAAGAAATGACCCTGAATTTGCTAAAGCGGAAGAAGCAAAACTGAAACTAAGAACAGAGACCCAGCTAGAAAAGAACGCAACGATTAACTCACTGAAAGATGGCGGATTGACTAAGGATGGTGAGATGCTATTGCAGCGTTTCGAGAATCAATTCACCTTTAATAACGAAACACGTAGGCAATATATAAAGCTGTCCGAGGAAGCGTATGAGAAGCGAATGAAGCTAAACAAAGCAGAAGAAAAAGGTCTAAAAATTGAGGTAGCAGCTATACAAGCTAAGAAGGATGCTGAGAGGAGCAGCGGAGGAGGAGGAAGTACGGCAGCGAAAACAGATAGAAAGGCCCAGCTAGTGGCTGAGGTGGAATATAACCGTGCAATGCTTGCACTTAAGCAGCAGTATGTTCCTCTCTTAGGTGAGGAAGGACGCTTATACGAGAAGCAGTTACGTGAAAAACAAATAGCCCTTCAACTCGACAAAGATATAGAAAAGATTAATGCTGGAACGAGCAAGAATAAGGCCTTAGAGATTCTAAATAAACAGCTACAAGCTAAGGGTAAGTTACAAGATATGGAGAACAAAGAAGCCTTGTTAATGACCGTACGCCAAGAGAATTACGAAAAGTTAATAGAACGTTTAGACCTAGAACTCAGAATAAAGAAAGCGGTAACTGAAGAACAGCGAAAGCAATTAGAGATAGAGAAGAAAATGCTAGCTCTCCAAGGTGAATTTGATGAGAAGCAACAGGAGAAGATTAAAGAGAAATTAGAAGCATTAGAAGAAGCTGATAAGGGCGGAAAACTCAAGAAGTATATGGAAGACCTACAGGCAAGTTTAGATGATGTTGAAGGTCAAATCGTATCCCTACTTCAGACTATAGAAACCGAATTCGCTAGCGCGATGAGTAATGCTATCTATGGAGTAATTACAGGAACATCAACCGTAGAGGAAGCATTCTCTGAGATGTTTGCAAATATCGGCAAGGCATTCATAGATATGGCCACCCAGATGATCGCCAAGGCGCTGATCTTGAAAGTGCTTGGCGTATTAATGCCTGGCGGCACTGTCTCCGCTGGCCAGGTGGCTGATGCGCATGGAGGTGCGATCGCATTGCCCACCGGCTTTGCTGATGGTGGTTATGTCACAGGCCCAACCAACGCATTGATTGGAGAAGGTGGGGATTCTGAATATGTGATCCCATCTCAGAAGATGGGTGAAGCCATGGAACGCTATTCAGGGGGAATGCGCGGTGATGCTGTTATTCCAAGCAGCGGAGATAGCGGAGGGGGAATGGGAGGTTCTGGCGCTGATCTCTCCACTGCGATCAATATCTCTGGAGGTGTCCTTAACTTCAATGATGAGAGCTACATCAAGCAAGATCAAATTCCAGTAATCATCAACCAAGCCAGCAAGTCAGGGGAGGCTCGAACCTTGTCTAGGCTGAGGTCATCTTCTGCAACTCGTCGCAGAGTGGGGATGGCCTGATGTCAACAACATTTGCGGTTGGTCAGTATTTGAATTTCAAGAACAGCAATGGCCCTGGCTATTTTTTCCAGAATTTTTACATAGGAAAGAACTCAACCTTTGATGGTCATAGCTATAACTTTCTACCGTTCGGATTTTCAGGAACAACAGTTTCGAGACAAGGCGACAACGTGGAGTCGAATTTGGTGTTCCCTAACAATGCGCTTTCCAGGCCATGGGCAATTGATGCGATTCGGTCCAGGTGGGTGGCGAAGGTCAGAACAATGCTGCTTTCTCCTGAGGACAGCAACGCAGAGCCAACGTTGCTTTATTTCTACGTTGGACAGGTTTCGGCTGGTGGATGGGCACCGACAACGTTGACGTTGAAACTTGATTCCGTTTTAGATGCTGTCTCTAGAGGCATTCCTCACCGCACCATTAATCAAAATCTGTGCGGGCCGTTGCCTGTGACTGCCAATGTCCGGGTGTGAATCGTATTTAGGGCGTCCTTATCAACTGGGAGCTTGCGGAAGTGCTGGTGAGATTGATTGCATCCACCTTTGTTATGGAGTGCTGGAAGAGCTAGGCATTCCGGCGCCTGACTTTGACTGGAGCTGGTACGAGGCAAGCCCCCGAATAGTGATGCGAGCCATTCAGGGTTGGGGCAAGCGAATTGCGGACCCCGCCTACGATGGGGACATCAGCCTTGTTCCTAGCGAGGCGCAACGTTGGGCATTTGCGGTTACATGGCAGAACGGCATTCTTCACATCAATCAAGCGACGCAGGCAGTTCACTGGTTGCCTCGTCATTTGGTGCCCGTCAAGCGGTCATACCGTTACTGCCCTTTGAGCAGGATTTAATCCGTCAGCTGGGTTGCAGCGAAGAGGAATATCGATTTTTTAGCGATGAGATGAGGAGCAGGGGAGGTGTGAGGCCAGCGGCTTATGACCACATCCCAGACATAAGAAACGGGCCAATTTCACCAACCACGGCCATCCTTATCAATCTGGCGATTGGGGTTGCATTAACTGCGGCTTCAATATTGCTGGCTCCCAAGCCACGCCCGCTAGATGAGGACGGGGTTACACAGCTTAACCGGGGAGGGATAACTGGTCCGGATCGATTCAATACAACTTACGGTTTTGACAGCATTAGCGATCTAGCCCAATACGGCTCACCTATTTCGATCCCGTTTGGATATTTCGTGATACGTGATGGGATCATGTCGGGCGGCATTCTTTGCACCCCAAAACTGGTTTGGTCTCGGATGTTCTCCTATGGAACGAGTCAAGCCTTTAAGTGTATGTATGTTGTGGGTGAGACAGATATGGGCGTGCCAGATCTCAATGGAGTGTGGCTGGGCAACAACCCCCTGGACAGTCTCTACAAACAGCAGTTCGCTCTGTACTGGAACAAGAACCCAGGCTCGGGACGTATTAAAGGAAGCCACTTAATAGCAGGAACCAGGAGCACCGCTGATTCTGCCGATCCTTGGACAGGGGAAGATGTTTTCGTTGCTCCCACATTGAACGGCGGCCAGTTTGATGAAGCCGGTTTTTCTATGGCTTATACGCCCTCCAATCAATCGACGTTTGGGGTATTCAATCCAATAGCGAATGGCACAGATAAAAGATTGAACTATAAAGTCATTTCTGTCCCAAGTGATATGGGGGGTGAAGCCGAGGATGTTTTACGAGAAGAGCGTAACAAGTGGACCGGGGACTTTAATAGATCGGTTAACTCAAGCAAAACACCGACGCAAGAGGGCCTGGGCTGTGGTTACCCACGACGGCTAGGACTCATTCGATTGAATGGGCAGGCTGTAGATAAGCGCGAAATAAGGACAGCGGTAAAGGGAGATATTGCGGTGTTTGGTATAGGCCCAACATCGATTGCTCACGATTACTTCGATATGAATGTAAGTAGCGAGGATATATTAAACGACTCAGTACAAGAGCGAATCCGTGCGGATGACTTGCTACAAATTGGTGAGAACTTTTTGATAGGTAAATCAGTTTGGCGTGTTATTAGCCGCACCCCTGGCTTATGGACAGAAGGGCGATCTATTGATGTTTCCCTGGAATGTATTGAAGTAATGGGAGACGGGTCAATCGGCTTGACACCCATTGGATGGTTAGGTGAAAACCGCTTGAATGAAGGGGTGGATTTTAGTCCATACAACCATGCCCAAATTAATTTCTATCCTCTTTTGGCCCTACAGATGGCAGTGGTGCGAAATCTACGGCCAACAGATGTAACAGAGATAGGGCTAAAAAGTGAAGTTTGGAACCGAATGAATGGCCTAACCAATTTTAAAGAAGTTCCAACGCCCGACGAATTAGAGATGCTAGATGATGATCAGGTGCAGCTATCTGTTGGTGGAATGAGCTTATACTTTACCCGATTTAGCTTCTTTACTATTCACGTCAGGCCATCAGGCAACAACGCAGAAGGCGAGGATTATGGTTGGGAAGGGATACAGGAAGAGTTTTGCGTTAGGGGAGCGTCACCAGTGGCTCAATATAACTTCTTGCGCTTGCAGCCGTCTGTCACTGGCCAGTGGGAATACAGGTTAGTTCCTCTCAGCTGTGCATACATAACCCGCAAACCAAAAGAAGCCATGGCATGGCTGCTAGATGCAAAGCGAGGGGAGTATATGCAGGTCAATCATGTGACGCCTTACGGGACATTCACTGTGATGGGTGCTGGTGAATATGTCCGCATGCATGACGTTGAGGCATCTGATTTGATGATGTCTAAGGGTAAAAAGCCAACAGACGAAACAGTTATAACGGAAGAGAGGCCAAGTGCGCTAACGCTTTCTGCTTATAGCACCAACAGCAGTGGCCGTGCTCATGGTTATAGAGAGGCGCTGCCATTTGGTGATCCTGGCCAGTACGGGAACGGCTATGTAAAAACAATTGCTCGCACGTTTCAGGACACCACAGGGCAAAAGACTGTTCGAGTTTTTATGACATCAACGGTAGTAACGGATGGGAAGGATAATAAGTGGGGCCAAGAGGCTGTCTGGACTCCACCCGTATTAGAGGTCAATCAGTTACACGCACACACTACTAATAACTGGAACAATGGAGACCAGGCTCAGATGACAGTTGACATATCAAGCAACAATCCTTATTCGTCAACTCTTGGAACGGGACCATTGACCGCGTTTTATCGCGTCAATGTGAGCACTGTTGTTATTCGCTACCCCGCCGAGGAGGGGGAATTAATGCGTGAATTTGAGCATGACACACAGATCGCTGAGGTTAGTCATTATGGCGACCTGATTACTCGCAGTTGTGATTCTGGGCCGGAGCACATCATTGCTTATGTAAATGAATCAGTGGAGGCTGATGAGGATGTAACTCCTCAATATTCCGACTGCACAACAATGGGTTTAGCCATCCGTGCCAATCGAGAATTTACAGCAATGGATCAACCTAGGTTATGGATCAAACGAGGGATAAAGGTTGAGAAGCTAATTGATGCCCCTAACTATGAACCAGTAGGGGAAGGGGCGCTATATGAATCAAGTAATAACTTCGCTGAACTTGTCCATTCGATACTTACAGATAAGCGCTGGGGACTAGGGGAGTACATCCAGCCTGAGTTAGTGGATCGTGACGCATTCATTGTGACTGCCAGGTTCTTAGAGCAGAACAGGCTTTCCTTCGATGGGGTGATTGAAGACCGGCAGAACGTGCGGCAGTACATAACAGGACTGGCCCCTATGTTCTTGTGCAATTTCACGGTGAAAAACGGGAAGTTTGCCTTGACTCCTGCAGTGCCCATAGATAATCAGGGCAATTATTCAAATGTTGCGGTTCCTATTAGCGCAATGTTTAGCGAGGGCAACATCATCGAGGACTCGTTTGAACTGGCCTTCCTTGAATTAACAGAGCGGGAAAACTTCCAAGCTGTTATGCAGTTTCGCCGCAGTGGACCTCATGAGTTACCAGAAACCAAGAGCATTGTGGTTCGGTGGAAGGAGCAAGGGAATGAGGGAATCAGCGAAAACTTTGATATGTCTACCTATTGCACCAGGCGGGGTCATGCCGGGACAGCAGCCCGCTACCTGTTGTCTGTTCGTAAAAGGATTGATCACACCATTTCATTTAAGACATCACCCGCGGGCCTATCTCTGGGACCGGGTGACTACATAAAGGTGGTGACCGAATCCAACCCTTACCAGCCATCACAAAATGGAGTGATCTTGGCTGAAGACCTAACTGTTGTGAGCGCTCTAGGTCTGATGGATGGGACGTATTCGATTACTTACTATCTACCCGGCGCAACTGAGCTAACGGAAGGGACTTTGACGGTGGTAGCAGGGAAAGCAACCAACAATGCATTGGCTGGTGTGGTCTTTACTGTTAGATCAGACTCAGTGGAGTCCCATGTCTATCTAGTGGAGCAATTGACGATTGGGGAGGACATGCTGGTGGACATCAGCGCCAGCTATTTCCCCACCGACGATCAAGGCAGAAGCCTGATTGCTCAAGACCTTATCAACACTGATCAGTTTGTTTCTCTGCCATGACTACTCTTAGCAACGCTTCTTTTCCTGCTGTCACCCCAACGGCGAGGGGATATAACCCAGGGAATTGGCCGGTTCGGTCTTACGTTTCGCAAAACGGCACAGAGGTAAGGATTCTCTACGGCGACACGGAAACGGGAACGGGCTTAAGCCTGAGCTACGAGAACCTTCCTGACGCTCAGGCGCAATTATTCCTTGATCATTACCGGGCTGTGCTGGGCACATATCAGAATTTTCGGCTTAATACCCCAGGCAATGTGAACGCGAAGGGCGGCTGGGAAGGAGACACCAACGCCATTGGCAAGCCTCAAGGCACCTATTGGAGATATGCCAGTGCGCCTACAATTCAGCAAGTAGGACCGGGCATCAGTTCGGTCAATGTTGACCTTGTAGCGGTGCTCTGATGTCTAGTTTTTACTCCGGCCAACAGGGGCAGCTTTATATCAACGGCACCAAAGCAGCGAAGGTGCAGAACTGGTCGTTCAATACAACGATGGCACCACTAGAGACAACGACCTTAGAGGATCGGGATCGAACGTCTGTCCCTGGTTTGCGAAATACGGCGGGCACTTGTCAGCTCTTCTACTACTCAAACACTGAAGGAGCCGCACCAACAAATAGCGCCTCCACCTTGATCGACAGCATGATCAAAGCAACAGCGGCTGGGACGGTGGCTAGTGCTGTTGATGCAGTGACCTTAAAGCTGGCCTTTACGGATGGATCCACAACTGGAAGGTTTATCGAAGGCCAGGTATGGCTAACCAATGTTTCGATGTCGATGGCGGTTGGCACTGTCTTATCTGCCAATGTTTCGTTTGAGTTCAACGGTGCCCCGACTGGGGTGGATTTATGAGCATATATTTAGGCGACTCTGGTCAGGTTGCTATTCGCAGGATCGGAGTAGGCGCGGGGGTTTTATCCTCGGCGCTTGATCCTGAAGACGTGAATGTTCAAAACAAGCGGTTCAGTTTTGATTTTCCTTTCAGCTCGTTAATCACAGGCGACCGGCTGAGGATTTCAACAACAGATGGCAGCAACCTGCAGCTTGTATCAGGCCACAATTTTCCTGATGGTGCGTGGTATATCAACATCAACCATGTTGGAGGCGTTCGTCTCTATACCGAATACGGCGATGCAATAAATGGAACAACGAGCCGTGCTCTCACATTGATAGCCCCATCGTCTACTCAGCAGATTGTTGCCAATACGCTGAGCAATACAGACCAATGCGTTGCACAGATAAAAAGCTATGACTTCACCACCTCTCGGGAGCAGGTGGACCTAACAAGCCTCGGTGAAGAACACCGCCGTAGTTACGAGGCGGGCTTAATAAGTGGACAGGGAAACTTGCGCTGCCTGTGGGATTACAAACAGCAGTTATGTGATCCTATGCAGCCGGAAACTCAGCTAGAAGAACCCCAGTATTTTGCGGAGCTAATTTTAAGGATGAAGTTAGGGGCACAATTTGGGGCTCAGCTCTATATCAATAGGAGTATCACAGAACACTCACTTTGGTGGGAATGTGAGTGCATAGTCACGAGTGTCGCCTTTAACTTCAGCCCAGCGGCACTGCTAGAAACACAGATCAATTTTGTGACAACCGGGCCAATAGCGATGAAGAGCGGATACGTGGAGAGGTTCCTGTTGCAGGAAGACGATAGCTTCATAGATCTGGAGAGCAGTCAGGAGGGAGTTATTGCTCTTGAGGAGCCTGATTAAACTGACGGCATAGTCTGCGGCTTCAGTGTGAGCAATCTTTCCATCTCGGAGCTACCTGTTCTTACGGGAACAGGTTTAACTGCTATCGATACTCTGCCGCTGGCAGATCTGAGCGCTAGTGAGACCGTACAGATAAACGCTAAAAGCTTCGTTCAGTCAGGCATCCAATTTATTGATGATGCTTCGATTCCTTGGATAAAGATCAATAGTGCAACCCTCCCGGCTGACACAGTAACCACTGCAGTCATACAGGATGGTGCCGTAACTGCTGTCAAGCTGGCTGGCCAAAGTTCGGGTGTTTTTCAGGCAACAGGCGCACTACCCAGCGGGGTGTTTGTGGGCCAGATGGGTGTCACGGATGGGATGGTTTATGTCTGGACAGGTTCTGCCTGGGTAGCGCTAACAGCCCCGGGTTCGATTAACACAATTACGGGTGATGCAACAGGCATTTCGCTGATCAGCGTCAGCCAGGCCGGAGACACCGTTTCACTAGACACTGACCTGGCGCCAACGGCTGGAGCACGTCAATTCCTGGCTGGTCCTACCGCTAACGGCGGAGCGGTTTCATACCGTGAAATTATCGGGCTTGATATGCCCGTTGCTACCTCAACGACCCAGGGAGCAGTGCTGGTTAATGGCGGCGGCCTAACCATCAGCGGTAGCACGATCTCAATTGATAACACTGTCAGTTCAACAGCGAGCGGCGTTATTTATGGCGTAGTCAAGTACAACGCTGAAGGCTTGGTCACTGATGGCCGTGCAATCGAAAGTGCTGATTTGCCGCCTGCCACGATCAACACGATTGGCGCGGTGATGCCGTCATCGTCGATGACTGTTGATGCAACGGGCGTCATTGATCTCACCAACACGATTGTCCCTGGAACGGCGACCAAAGTTACTGTCGATTCAAAGGGTTTGATTACTGGTCTTCTGGCATTACAGGCCAGTGATATTCCAGACCTCTCTGCAGATCAGATAACGAGTGGTTCGCTGTTGCCTGCGCGTATTGGCGATCACACCATTGAGAGGAAAAAGCTGGCTGATTACAGCATCAGCTTCATTCAAGAAGCGGCGCCGCCAATAAATGACTCATCTATTTATGTCGGTTGTCTGTGGTTCCAAGAATCAACGGCTCAATTGCGGATGTGGAACTCAAACGCATGGACCTCTATTGGTTTCGGTCGATTATCTGCTGACAATCTGAGGTTTGGCGGCACGATTGACGCGAGCACAGGAGACATCACAGGAGTCACACAGGCGGGGACGACCGGGGGATTGGTTATTAATTCGGGGCTTCCCGCTGCCACTGACGTTCTGGGTGGTTTGTACGTTGTGGTTGATGTAGCCGGCAGTGGAATTATTGCCACCCCAGGAATCACCTATGACTGCGGAGATTGGGTTTTATGTATCTCATCGTCTGAAGGTTGGGTAAGGATTAACACCATTGGAGGTGGTAGTGGTGGCTTCGATATGTTGAGTGAGTTATTGGACGTAAGCATCGTCAACCCAGCGGAGGGTGAGATTCTGGTCTATGGCTCGAACGGGTTATGGGACAACGTGGCCACGCTTGAGGGGGGTGTTTATTAAGCTTCTTTAAGCGTAAGTAGGATGAAGAGGCTCGCGTATGCCGAGCGGATCTTCGCCAGGTATTGGCAATGGCAACACGCATCAAGCTCAAAAACAGCACGGTCTTAGACAAGGCACCAACCACTGCGGATATAGTCGTAGGTGAGCTGGCCCTTAATTGCAATTCAGGAAGCCCTGCGGCTTATATCCAGGATTCCGCCGGGGGTATTGTTCAAATCGCTGGCGTGGGAAGCGTCAATACTCCAGACGCAACCGAAACAGTAAAAGGTATTGCGGAGATCGCGACGACTGCTGAGGTATCAGCAGGAACTAATGACTCAACAATTGTTACGCCTGCGAAGTTAGCGGCAGCAGCACCAGCTGCGCAGGATCTGCAATCAGTTTGCGATGAAGGAGCAACAACAACAACAGGTATAAATTCAAATGGCACGATTACAGCAAACCTTTTCTCCGGTTCTTTACCTTATGGCGATTTAACTGGAACACCAACGATTCCGACTAATAACAATCAACTAACAAACGGTGCTGGTTATTATAAGAGTGGGGATAGCCCCACTCTCGGTGCCGCCACTTTCACTGGTGATGTAAGTATAGCTGATAAGATTGTTTGGACTGGAGATACAAATACTGCAATAAGATCATCAAGTGCTGATACTATTACTGTAGAAACTGGTGGTAGTGAAAGATTTCGTATAAATAATAGTGGGGTTACATCTTCGAGTTTTATTGCAACTACGGCCGGTACTGCATTAGTTCCTGAATATCGCTTCGCAACATTGGGCACTGGGTTGTTCTCTGCCAGCGGTACAGGTGACGTAGCAATTTGTACTGATGAAACGGCGCGCCTCACAGTTGAGCAAGCGGGAAACGTGGGGATTGGAACATCGTTGCCTGATTACAATTTAACTATTGGCGATGGCAGCAGCTATGTCATTCAAAATCTAAAAGCAGCAAGTGATGAATTTTGCGAATTTCGTTTTGGTGATACTGCATCAGCTGCGCAAGGAAAAATTACTTACGACAATGATACTGACTCTCTGAGGTTTACGGCAAACGCTTCCGAGTGCCTACGAATCGACAGCTCGGGCAGGCTGCTGGTGGGAGCATCATCTGCGGCAACTGCTGGTTCGCTTGCTCAATACGCAAAATTTGTTTTGCGTGGCGACACAAGTGGATCATCAGGCGCGGGGCTAATTAACGTTGCTCGCGGAATTGGCGCAGCTTCCATGAGTTCTGGATGGTCTGCAGGCGACATAATTTTTTCAGATAACGCCGGACTGGAGTTTGGCACTATTGGATTTGCTGCTGATGGGACGCC